>JGI24721J44947_10003847_pt1 | contig 21068 bp, 16 predicted proteins | sample YelNatPaOPGAMG01_FD_44947 | JGI IMG/M metagenome (IMG submission 44947) | reverse complement strand
CAGAAGATATTGAAATAATCGGCGATGCAACACCAATTAAAGGATTTGCAGTTCCATTTTCATTACCAATAAGGGATATTTTTGCTGGTATTGGGAGCAGGTTTTTTGCTAAATTTCAGAATTTGAATATGCCTGTGATTGACCATAATCTATGCAATAAATGCCGTTCCTGTGAAAATGTCTGCCCGGCAAAGGCAATTGAAAGATTTAACATTGACCACAAGACCTGTATCCGATGCTATTGCTGTTTTGAGATCTGCCCACAGAATGCAATAAAAAAAAGATTGAGGATTATTTAATAAAAATCGACCTTGTTCCCAGGTGTTTTCTTAATCTCCAGGAGTTAAGTATAGCCACCTATCTGGATAACTGCAAGCCTCAGGATTGGTTAATGCCTTAAATTTTAACCTGTCTCCTTCTTGAACAACACTGAAAACGAATGCACCATAGCCGCATTCACCCCAGTAAATCTTAAGACAATAATCACCAAGCGGGAATGGTTGACCACCATAATTGATCTCAAGTCCATAATTCTTTGACCCTTTGTCTACTGAATACCCAATTTCCAGAACCATATCATTATTGAAGAAAAATCTATGAGTGAAAGACAATGTCTTTTGTAATTCATCAGTAAATTCAATCACGATACGAACTGCAACAAGTCTTCCAGAATAAGGATCATACACTGGAGCACCCCAGGTATAACATGGTGGTGGTGTAGCAAAACCTTCACTTCCCACATCAAACTGGTTCATCCGTTTTCTTTCTGAACAGGCAAGAATTAAAAATAAAAAAAGTATAGTTAATTTTACACGCGATGCCATAAATCCTCCTTTAAATCTTTTGTTTGATTCCAAAAGTTATTTTATTATTATGGGCATAACGAATATCCAATTTTGGGAGGTATGCATTTTTAGACGCCTTTACACTTTTTAATTGATAGTATACTGCACGGCCAATGCAGAGGATTGAACCAATTCCAAGGATATTTTTGTAAGTATCATATTTTACTACTGTATTCCAGTCATTCACTGTCTGCTTCAATGTAGAATCGGATTTATATGCATCATACGCACGCTCTGCCTTATTGTGGCATACATATGCACCCATACCCAGTACTACCCCCAATCCTACACTGATAATTATATCCTTTGTATAACTTTTATGAACAGAGGCAGGATTGAAATTAATACTATCACCAGATATACAAATCATAGTAGCAACAAGAATGAATTGAATCATAATACCTCCTATGTTGAACTGTGGGCATTCGGAAATTGAGGCAAATGCCAAATAAACAACTTAATTTCATGGATTACTACATTGCCCAATTCTTCATTATTGCCCGTATCAACAAGATTGAAATCGCCTGTGACGGCACCATCTTTGTCCCCAACCCATGACCCAGAGGCAAAATGGAGATTTAAACATCAGGAATTCTAATTCTTCGGGTATAAGGTAATTTTATCGGTGAGTGTTAAAGAACCAATCTTTCCCATTGCGGTAGAAGTAATCCCTTTATCACCGAGAATGTTTATCTTGACAGAGATGGATATTTGTGTTGTTTAGGTGGTCGGAGATTGATTTATTGGGGTCAAGAAAAGAAGCGGAAAGGAGGCAAAAGTTGCGGTGCGTTTGCGGAAGCGTTCAGTTGCCTGGAAAGTGCTGTTAGCAAATTTTGATTTTAAAATAATTTGGTGGGGATGGGATTCTGCGTTATGGCAAGAAAGATTGTATATAAGTAGCCGTGGGTAATAGGGATGCTGGATTATCTACCTGCCTGTGCCGAAGACAGACTGGTTTGTGCTCGATTTCGTCTGAATTTTCTCAAGGTCGGGCGATGTAATCAAAATTAAGTTGTCAAAGAACAATCCCCCGAAGGGGAATGACCTAAAAATTTACCTATTTTCCGAACACCCACCTAATAATACATATCTATTAAAAAAAGTCAATAACAAAAATTTCAGAATTCTTCACCATTATATATCTCGGTCTTAATCAGAAAGATGCATAAAAAGTCTCAAGTGTCTATTTATTGACATAGTTAAAAAATTGGATATAATTAAGTATGGAATGCAATTTAGATAAGAACATAAAAGAATGCACCTGCACCTATGAACCCTGTTCCAGGAAAGGCAGGTGCTGTGAATGTTTGCGTTATCATTTAAGGCATAATGAATTACCTGGATGCTGTTTCCCACCCGATGTGGAAAAGACCTATGATCGTTCATTTGAGAGATTTATAAAAGCAGTGGGGCGTTAAATGGAACTGATATTTGAAATATCAACCCCTGGACGTAAAGGTTACTCATTACCCAAACTTGATGTGCCGGAGGTTGAACTCCATGAAAAATTTAAACGCAAAGAACCTGCTTTTTTACCTGAAGTGAGTGAACCCGAAATTGTCCGCCATTTTATTAATCTATCCATCCTCAACCACCATGTTGATAAAGGGTTTTATCCCTTAGGTTCCTGTACGATGAAATATAATCCAAAGATAAATGAAGAAACCTGTCGGTATCCAGGATTTACAAACTTACATCCTTTACAACCAGAAAGGACTGTCCAGGGTGCCCTGAGATTGATGTATGAACTTGGTGAGTATCTCAAGAAGATTGTAAATCTTGATGCAATTACATTACAGCCTGCAGCCGGTGCCCATGGTGAATTTACCGCAATAAGTATGTTCAAGGCATATTTCAACAAAAAGGGTGAACCGAGGAAGTATATCCTGGTTCCTGACTCTGCTCACGGCACAAATCCGGCAAGTGTCAACTTCTCTGGATTCAAACCCATTACCCTTGGCTCAGATAACCAGGGGCTCGTTGATATAAACAAATTGAAAGATTTGATGACCCCTGAGGTCGCGGGATTGATGTTGACCAATCCCAATACCCTGGGGTTATTTGAAAAGAATATTAAGGTTATTTCAGATATTGTCCATTCTAAGGGTGGATTATTATACCTTGACGGTGCAAATCTCAATGCCCTTTTAGGTCTGGTAAGGGCTGGTGATCTTGGTTTTGATGCAGTCCATTTTAACCTTCATAAGACATTTTCCACACCTCATGGTGGTGGTGGACCAGGTTCAGGCCCGGTTGCGGTGAGAAAAATTTTAGAACCATTCCTCCCCATTCCGGTAATAAAAGTAAAAGATGGCAGTTATTATCTTGACTATGACTACCCTGATTCCATTGGCAAGGTTCAATCATTCTATGGAAATTTTCTGGTGATGGTTCGTGCCTATACATTCATAAGGATGATTGGCGAGGAAGGGCTTTGTGAAATATCTCGGTCTGCAATTTTGAATGCCAACTATATTATTCAGACATTGAAAGATTATTACCATCTTCCTTATCCTGGATTCTGTATGCATGAAGGTGTTCTTTCTGGAAAGAATTTAAAAGATTATGGGGTGAGGACCATTGATGTAGCAAAGCGTCTGCTGGATTTTGGATTCCATGCACCTACCATATACTTCCCCTTGATTGTAAGTGAGGCATTGATGATTGAACCAACAGAGAGTGAATCGCTCCAGACTATTGAAAGATTTATTGAGACGATGATACAGATTTCAAAAGAGGCAAAAGAAAGCCCCGAAGTTTTAAAATCAGCCCCCTATAATACACCCGTGCGCAGGCTTGATGAGGTAAAAGCGGCGAAGGAGTTAAAGTTGAGATGGCAGAAGTAAGATTTGAAATAACTGAAGAGCGCAAGATTTTTTTAATAAATAAGATTGCACAGAAGATTGTAGATTTAAGACTTGCACCCATTGCCATCGTCTTTCTTGAATCATCAAAGCCACTTACATTTCTTGGTAATCAATTGATGGTCTTTATGCAGCCATTTTACAGGGCATTTTTTTCATTCCAGGAATATGAAGAGATTGCCACGATGCTTGAGGACCGTAATAATATAGAACAACTGATATGTGCAATTGAAAAACTTGAGGAGGAACGGAATGAATCTAAAAGACCCAAAGAGAATACTTGCAACTGATTGCGGAAGCACTACAACAAAGGCAATTTTGATTGAAAAGAGAGGGGAAGAATATCGTTTGGTGGTTCGTGGTGAGGCACCAACGACCGTGGAGGCACCTTTTGAGGATGTAACAAAGGGTGTTCTCAATGCAGTACGCGAGGTTGAGGAACTGGCAAATGTAAAGATACTTGATGGAGAGAAGATAATAAAAGGTGTAAATGGCTCTGAAGGAGTTGATTTCTATGTTTCCACTTCCAGTGCCGGTGGTGGTCTGCAGATGATGGTTGCAGGGGTGGTGCTGACAATGACTGCGGAGAGTGCAGCAAGGGCAGCACTCGGTGCTGGTGCAATTGTGATGGATGTGATTGCCTCAAATGATGGCAGGCTACCCCATGAAAAGATTGAAAGGATTAGAAATTTAAGACCGGATATGATTCTCTTATCCGGTGGTGTTGATGGTGGAACGATCTCCCATGTTGTGGAACTTGCCGAATTGATAAAGGCCGCGGATCCCAAGCCACGTTTTGGCGTTGGGTATAAACTTCCCGTAATATATGCAGGGAACAAGGATGCACGCCAGGCAATCCTGGATATTTTAAAAGAGAATACAGCACTGGTGATAGTAGAGAATATCAGGCCGGTCCTGGAACGAGAAAATCTCAATCCCGCCCGTCATAAAATCCATGACCAGTTTATGGAGCATGTAATGGCACATGCCCCGGGTTACAAGAAGTTGATGGAGATGACCGATGTTCCAATAATGCCTACACCCGGTGCTGTCGGTCTCCTTGTAGAGACTGTGGCAAGAAAGGAGAATATTACTGTGATTGGTGTTGATATCGGTGGTGCTACGACTGATGTATTTTCTGTATTTCAGGGTGTATTCAACAGGACAGTCAGTGCCAATCTTGGTATGTCTTATTCAATAGGTAATGTCCTTGCCGAAACTGGAATTGAGAATATTATTCGCTGGTTACCATTTGAGATTGATGAAAGGGATTTGAGGAATAGAATTAGGAATAAGATGATAAGGCCCACGACCATCCCCCATACCCTTGAGGATTTAAAGATTGAACAGGCAATTGCCCGCGAGGCATTACGCTTGGCATTTGAACAGCATAAATCTATGGCAGTAGGTTTGAAGGGAGTTCAGCAGGAAAGGACTATCTCTGATACATTCACTCAGACAATGACTGGTGAAACCCTTATTGACCTTATGGCACTCAACCTTTTGATCGGTTCAGGTGGGATACTTTCCCATGCACCACGACGTAATCAGGCAGCGATGATGATGATTGATGCGTTCCTCCCCCAGGGAATAACCAAACTTGCCGTGGATTCAATATTTATGATGCCCCACCTCGGTGTCCTCTCCACAGTCCATGAACGATCTGCAACCGAGGTATTTAATAAAGACTGCCTTGTTCCCTTAGGATATTGCATCGCTCCGGTAGGAGAGGGGAAGGAAGGTATGAATGTATTAAGGGTAAAGATTGAAGATGAAAAGGGAGTAAGTGAGAAAGTAATAAAATTTGGTGATATAGAACTTATCCCGGTTCCGGTGAATAAGAAAGTAAGATTGACATTGCATCCTGAGCGTGGGTTTGATGTTGGCAATGGCAAAGGAAAGGTTGTTGATGCTACCCTTGAAGGTGGGGTGGTGGGAATAATCATAGACTGCCGTGGCCGACCCTTTACACTTCCTGAGGATAAAAAGAAACGCATAGAACTGCTCAATAAATGGTTCAATGCGGTCAATATGTATCCTGTTTAAAAAGGAGTAAAATATGCCCGTCCCAAAGAGAAGGCATTCGCATTCAAGAAAAAATAAGAGACGGTCTCAATTCAAAATGGCGCCTTTGCATTATATAGAATGCCCAAAATGCCACAGTCCAAAACTTCCCCATCGGGTATGCCCGGTCTGTGGCACATACAAAGATACTCTTGTGGTTCCTCCAAAAGAAGAAAAGGAATAGTACATTTAGTACCATAGATGGAAGAAGCAAAAATCTATGGGAAAATCATGAAATATTTTTTCCTAAAGTGGAGAACTAAATGCGCATCGGGTTTGATTTAATGGGCTCAGATGGTGCACCAAGGGTTGAGATTGATGCATTAAAATTTATAAAGGATGAGCAAAAAAAAGAAATAGTAGTGGTAGGAAAGGGTGACTATGAGAATGAAGTTCGAAATCTTGGCTTTGAATATCAGATTGCCGAAGAGGTCGTTGGTATGCATGAAATTCCAACAGTTGCGGTAAAGCAAAAAAGGAATTCTTCCTTGGGGATACTATTCTCAATGTTAAAGAAAGGAGAGATTGACGCTTTAGTCAGTGCTGGCAATACGGGGGCGATTATGGGTTTCAGTTTCTTTGAACTTGGCACAATCCATGAGGACGCAAAACCCGGACTGGCAATTACCCTGCCTACAGAATCTGGCTATTCAGTGATGATTGATGTTGGTGCCAATATCAAACCTAAACCTATGGACCTGTTGTATTACGGTATAATGGGTGCAATATTAGCACATATTCTCCTGAATAAGGAGAATCCGAGGGTAGGACTTTTAAATATTGGTTCAGAAAGTGTAAAAGGCGATGAAATAAGGCAGAAGGCATATCAATTGTTAAAAGAGGGCGGGGTGAATTTCATAGGTAATATAGAAGGCAATAATTTAATGAAGGGTTTTGTTGATGTAATAGTAACTGATGGATTTACCGGAAATGTAATATTAAAGTATTCCGAAGGGATCATTGATACACTCTGGCATATGTTGAAAGAGACCGTGGATGCAGCAATGCGAAGGAGATTTGGTCAGTTCCTTGTTAAACCTGCAATAAAGGATTTAAAGGCAAAATTTAGTTATGAGGAATATGGGGGAGGTATTCTATTAGGGGTCAATGGAGTAGTAATTGTATGCCATGGTCATTCCTCTGCTCTTGCATTAAAGAATGCAATTGGCATGGCAAAAAAATGTGTGGAATTTAATATCGTTGAGGAAACAAGAAAGGCGGTAAAGAAATGAGAGCATATATTGCAGGTCTTGGGACTTATGTCCCTGAAAAAGTTTTAACCAATTTTGACCTTGAAAAGATTGTAGATACGTCGGATGAGTGGATACGAACCCGTTCCGGGATCAGGGAACGGCACATTGCGGATGAGAATACTGCTACAAGTGATCTGGCAATAATTGCGGCAAAGAGAGCAATGGTTTCTGCAGGTATAAAACCTGAGGAGATCGGGGCAATAATCCTTGGAACTGCTACACCAGATATGCTCTTTCCTTCCACTGCCTGTATTGTTCAGAGTCAGATCGGTGCGCGCCAGATTATGTCATTTGATATTTCGGCAGGCTGTAGTGGATTCTTATATGGTCTTGGTATTGCCGAATCTATGATAAAGAATGGCTATGATAATATTCTTGTGATTGGCGCAGAAACCCTGAGTAAGGTGATGGACTTCACCGACCGTTCAACCTGTGTGTTATTCGGAGATGGTGCTGGTGCAGCAGTAGTAAAAAAATCTAATAATCCTGATAGGGGTATAATTGCTTCTTATTTTGCCTCTGATGGTTCTGACTGGAAACTTTTGCATCAACCCGCAGGTGGTTCAAGGATTCCCGCTTCTGAGGAGTCAGTAAGGAAGAGATTGCATTATATAAAAATGGAAGGGAATGAGGTTTTTAAACTTGCGGTCCGGGCAATGATCGAATCAGCAATAAAGACCCTTGAACAGGCAAATGTTTCATCAAAGGACATAGCCCTCCTCATTCCACATCAGGCAAACATAAGGATTATTGAGGCAACTGCAAAAAGGCTTGATATCCCTATGGATAGAGTCTTTGTAAATCTTGATAAATATGGCAATACCTCTGCTGCTTCCATACCGATTGCCTTGGCTGAGGCCCTGGAACAGGGGAAGATAAAATCCGGGGATTATGTCCTTATGGTTGCATTTGGTGCAGGCTTTACCTGGGGCGGGGTTTTAGTGAGGATGTAGACTTTTAAATTTATGAAGAAGAGGCTCGGAATTCTTACCAGTGGCGGTGATGCACCAGGAATGAATGCAGCAATACGTGCAATTGTTCGAACTGCTATTCATAAAGGATATGAAATCATTGGCATAAGGCATGGATATAAAGGTCTGATAAATGGTGATATCATATTCCTGAATCACACATCCGTAGCAAACATCATCCAACGGGGTGGAACAATACTCGGGACTACACGTTGTGATGAGTTTGAAACCGAAAGGGGTATGCGTAAGGCAAAGGGTGTGATGGAAAAACATAAGATTGATTGCATCATTGCTATTGGCGGTGATGGAACAATGCGGGGAGCAAAGGAATTCAGTGAAAGATTCGGTGTGAAAATCATTGGCTTGCCTGGAACGATAGACAATGACCTTTATGGAACTGATTTTACAATTGGTTTTGATACTGCAGTCAATAATGCCCTTGAGGCGATTGACCGAATAAGGGACACTGCCTCTTCCTTGGAAAGGGTATTTTTTATTGAAGTGATGGGGAGATTTTCTGGATTTATAAGTCTGGCAGTTGGACTTGCTGGTGGTGCTGAAGATGTAATCTATCCGGAAACACCAACCAATATAAGAGAGATTGCACAGACAATAAAGGATAATATAAAAAAGGGTAAGAGGTCTAATATTATAATCGTTGCTGAAGGTGATGAGGCAGGAAATGCCCTGAGGATTGCCCAGAAGGTTAAGAAATTAACCGGGGAAGATTTCCGGGTTGCAGTCCTTGGTTATATCCAGCGTGGCGGCACACCCACAGCAAATGACCGCATCCTTGCTTCAAAATTAGGCTATAGTGCTGTTGAAGCCTATCAACAAGGGAAATTTGGAATTATGGTAGGCGAGGTAAATGGCAGGATTACATATACCCCACTTGAACAAACCTACTCAATAAAAAAACCTGTTGAGGACTATATTTATAAATTGATCAAAATATTGTCCGGTTGATATTAAAGGTTATCCTTTACAATTTTCACCAGACTTTCAGCATCAAGACAATAATTTTTATATAATGCATCAGGTTCGTCAGAACCCCCATACTCCTTAATACCCATCTTTATAATCCTGGTTGATATGCCCTTTTCTGCAATCAACTGGGCAATGATATTACCTATCCCGGTATGCACAATATGGTCTTCATATGTGATTACAGGTCCTTTCTTTGCAGATTCTACTATTATCTGTTCGTCAATGGAAAAAGGTGAGGAGACATTATATATCCTTATTTTAATTCCTTCTTTCTTTAGCATTTCATAAGCCTCAATTGCCCTATGTAGCATTGCCCCCATAGTAAATACAGTGACTGAATTCCCTTCCCTTATCAAATCAAGCCTCCCATATTCAAATCTGTATTTTTCGTCAAAGAAGATTCTACCATCATCCCTCTTGATCACTGGAAGTTTTGTCCTGCCCACACCAATTACCCAGTTGCCAGGCTGGTTTAAAACATATCTAACAATATGGTCGGTCTGATTTGGATCACCCGGGATTACAACTTTAAATCCAAAAAGATTCCTTAACAATCCCAGATAGTCAATACAATGATGTGTCTTACCATCCGGACCAACATTATAACCAAGGTGTGTAGCAAATATTTTCAAATTTGTATTATTTATATCATTGAGCCTTAATTGATTATACACTTCATCAATCCCGAATACACCAAAGTCTGCCCAGATAGTTAAGATACCATTTATGGATAGGGCTCCAGCAATGGTTGCGGTTGAGTGTTCACTTACTCCTGCTTCAAAGAAATTATTCGGCAGGATTCTTGCAAATTTACTGGTTTTGACCGAATCCATAAGGTCACAGTCAAATACCGCGATCGTATTTGGAGGATTTATTTTGCCAATCTCTTCAAGGACTTCTCCGAATACCGAGCGGGGGTCAGTCGTCTCTTTATATACCTTGGTTTTGCCAGTCTGGATCTCAGGCTGTTTTATGCTAATACGGGTGTAAAATTTTATCTTCTGATTATTATTTCTAATCAAAAAATCTATATCATCTTCAATTCCTAATTCTTTCAATGCCACTCTGCATTCCTCACGGTTGAGTGCCTGGCCGTGATACCTCGCATTATTCTCCATAAAAGAAACACCCTTACCAATGGTCGTCTCACAGAGGATTGCATACGGATACCTTTTATCAGAAATTGCCTCCTTTATTGCCTTATGTATTTCTTTATGGTTATGACCAGGAACTTCCAGAACCTTCCATCCATCTGCAAGATAATTTTCTTTTATATTTACCGGCATTACATCTTCAACCCTTCCCGAGATCTGAAAATGGTTATAATCAATGAGAACGGTAATTTCGTTCAAATTGAATTTTTTTGCGAAGCGTCGCGCTTCTGCAACCTGACCTTTTGCCTGTTCTGCATCACTCATCACAACGAAGGTATGGTAAGGAAGATTCTTTAGTCTGCCAGCGAGTGCAAAACCACAACCTGCAGCAAGCCCCTGTCCTAAATTTCCAGTAGTCCATTCAACACCCGGGATATGCCGTTCAATATGCCCTTCAAATTGACTATTGAGGCGTCTAAAACTGATTAGAAGTTCATTGAGGTCAATAAAGCCAAATCGGGCAAGGACAGAATAAAGACCTGGTGAGGTATGGCCATGGCTTACAATGATCCTGTCACGGTCAGGTGCATCATAATTCTGGGGCGTAATGTTCGCAAAATAGAAGAGAGTGACATAGATATCAACTGAAGACATTGAACCACCAGGATGCCCAGAACCAGCGATGGTTGTCATCTTTAATATATCACCCCGGCAAAGTTTAGATAATTCTTTTAATTCCTCCCAGAGAGATTCATCTACTTCAGAAAAAAAGTTAATCTTTTTCATATCACTGCCACCTTGAAATCATCTTCGGCAATTGTATAATCGGGTTTTATTTTTAAGATCAGATTATTATCCTTGGCAAATTTGGCGAGGATGTCAGAACCACGGGTAGTAAGGAAATCAGCAATACGTGGCGAGACCTGTAATTCCACAATCTTATTTTTTATGGACTTGCCATTGTTGAAGAACCAGCGTTCAATTTCACTTATCACACTCATCTTTGATATTATTCTTCCCCTTCCTTTACAAACAGGACAAACTTCGCTCAGGGAATAGGTAAGACTGGTGCGTGAACGTTCACGCGTAAACTGAAAAAGCCCAAAATCGCTTACCTCGCCAATCCGATACCGTGCACGGTCATTCCTTATCAATGACTTAAATTCACGCACAATCCTGTCAAGATTTTCTTTCTTCTCAAGATCGATCAGATCAACGACCACTAACCCGCCAACATCCCTCAACCGAAGCTGACGGGCAATTTCTCTTATTGCCTCAAGATTCGTATTCAGGGCGAGTTTCTCAGCCTGTTTTTCCTTTGATGACTTTCCCGTATTCACATCAATTGCTAAAAATGCCTCGGTTTGATCAAGCACGATATAACCACCACTCGGTAACCATATCTTCCGTTCAAAAATTGTCTTCAATTGTTCCTCAATACCGAATTTAAAAAATAATGGTTCAGGGTCTTTGTATAATTTTACCCTTGAACGCATCCTTGGCGAAACATTACTCAGATATTGTATAATCTCACGATATTTCGATTCATCATCCACATATAAATTCCGCACCTCCTGATTGAAGAGGTCACGAACAATTTTGATCAGAGTGCTCGGCTCGGCATAGATGAGTCTTGGTGCACCTTCTTCTGCAAGTTTTAAACTCTTTTCCCAGAGGGATTTCAAATAGTCAACTTCCTGTTTTATCTCATCCGGACGTGCTGTAGCTGCTGCAGTCCTTATTATCAAACCCATACCCTGAGGTCTTATCTCCTTGGCGAGTCGTGAAAGCTGTTCCCGTTCGTGACGGTTATGGATCTTCCTTGATACACCAATATTCTTTGCATTCAAGAGCAAGACCACATATCGGCCCGGAATAGAGATGTAAGAAGTAACCCTTGGACCCTTTATACCATAAGAATCTTTTGTAATCTGAACTATTATCTCCTGGTTTTCCTTCAATTTCACCTCTTCGGGTTTAAATTCTTCATCAATCTCAATATCTTCACTCTCAAATAACTCAGAAAATTCCTTAAAAGGAATCTCATCCAGTGGTAAAAAACCATTCTTTTCCAACCCGAGGTCAACAAATGCAGCCTTTAGGCCTGGCATCAGATTGAGCACGCGTGCTTTATAGATATTCCCTACGAGGCTGATCTGGTCTGGGCGGTCAACATGGAATTCAATAAGGACATCGTTTTCTGTGACTGCGATCCTTGTTTCGGTAGTAGCACAACTCACAAATATTTCTTTTTTGACCATTATACCTCCATCGGCGAATGTAATAATCCACCACTTTTAATAAACATCAAAGTTCTGGTTACCTTATATTTCTTTGCCTGCTCAAGTGGAATTTCACAGAGATATGCACAGAGTTCGTAGATATTAACATATTTTTCTCCATAATAAAGACCACAATATAAGATATTATCCTTGAAAGAGATTGATTCAATTGCTTCAGAAATATTCTTTACACGGGATTTTGAATTTATATATACTGGCTGCTTTTTAAATATCTCCAGGGGTTTACGAATATCGTCGGCTGGAAGATAAACTTCATAGTAGATTAAATTGATAGAACTGGAGAGCGATGGGGTCTTTTCAGAGATTGCCCGAACATCCAGTATCCTAATTCCAGGAGGAAAATGGGCATTTAACTCCCTTGATATATTACCTGAGTATTCACCTTCAAGACAGAAATCAAAATAATCAGATTTAGATATCTGCCCGACGCTCTTCGGAGGTCCGAATGAAACCTTTGGAATGGGAGAAAATCCTGATGTAAAACACAATGGGAGGTCAGTCCGACGGAGTGCCCGGTATATGGTCCTTGTGATATCAAGGTGTGAGGCATAGCGAAAGTCTTCACCTACTGAATATTTAACCCGATAATAGAAAGGCTGGAGTGCCCGCTTTGGATATCGCCCATATCCAAGGTATCTCTCCTCAGCCCCTTTGTATTTTATCATATCCCCATTACAGGCACCGCAATTACTACAATCTTCAAAATAGCAGTTTCCGGTAATCTTGCCATTCCTTGCCCGTTCATATTCTGCAATCAAAAATTCCTTTCTTACTCCAACATCAATGAAATCCCAGGGATGCTTCTCCTGCGGTTTCAAATATACAGTTGGGTCTATACCAACTTTATCAAACGCCATTTTCCATCTATTAAAATCAAAAAATTCTCGCCATTCCTCAAATTTGCCTTCATTCTTATAAACATTTTCAAGCACAGGGAATAATCCTTCGTCACCACGAGAGAGCAGTGCTTCAATAAATGAGACCTCGGGTGATTGGTAATTAAGTTCAATGCGATTCTTCTTCAGACCCTTTATTATTTTTATACGCTCATTCAATTCTTCAATTGGTAAGAATTCTACGGATTCAAATGGTGTATGGGGTTTTGGAATGAATGCTGAGACCGAAAGCTTTATCAAACCCCTTGGATACAATTTCAAGATCTCATTTACAAATCTTTTAATCTCTTTGACATCATCCTCTTTTTCAAAGGGTAGACCAACCATAAAGTATAATTTCACACGGTTCCAACCCTGTTCATATGCAATCTTTATTGCATTTATTAGATGTTCTTCAGAGAACGGCTTATTAATCTTTCGCCTCAATTCTTCAGAACCAGCCTCAGGTGCAAATGTCAAGCCCGTTTTCTTAACAAACTTTAATAAGTATGCCATCTCTTCTGTAAATAATTCACCCCTCATTGCAGGGAGAGAGACGCTGATATTCTTCTTCTTTAAAAACTCATTGAGTTTTCTGATGAGATTGGGAAGATTTGGATAATCAAGGATGGAAAATGATAAGAGAGAAACCTCTTCCCAGCCCGTTTCTCTTATCCCTTTTTCTATCGCCTTTATTATCACGGGCTCTGGTCTGATCCTCAATGGACGGTTCACATACCCCGCCTGGCAGAATCTACAGCCATAGGTGCAACCCCGCATCACTTCAATTGCCAGCCGATCATGGGTAATATCACAGATCGGAAGGATTGGCAAAGGAATTGAATCATCAGTCAAATTTTTTAATACACGTCTTTTAATTATTCTTTCCTTTTTGTGAATCTGGGGGACCCAAACCCCATTCAGTTTTGAAATCGCCTCAAGGCGTTCTGATTTTTTGTGTCTCGGTATATTTACTAATATCTCACCTATCTCTTTAACCACTTCCTCACCATCGCCTATGACAAATGCATCAAAGATCGGACTTAAAGGACAAGGATTCAATGTGCAGGGACCCCCTGCAATCAATATTGGATGTGTATTATCTCTTTCTATTGCCTTATAGGGGATACGGGCAAGTTCCAAAATATAAAAGACATTTGTATAATTCAATTCACTCTGGAGGGAGAATCCCAAAAGGTCAAAATCTTTCAGCGGCCTTTTTGTTTCAAGACTATAAAGAGAGAGGTTATGTTCTATTAATTTCTCTGCAAAATCCGGCCAGGGAGCAAATATCCTTTCACACTGGATTAAAGGGTTTTGATTGAATAGGTGGTATATAATCTTTACTCCAAGATTTGACATCCCGATTTCATAGATTTCAGGAAAGACTATTCCTACATAGACTTGCGCTTCAGGTTTTATCGTAATATTTAGTTCTCCACCAGTGTATCTAATGGGTCTCTTTACAAGTGGTAATATTTCATCCAACATCACAGCCAATTAACCACCACCATTGAATCCAGGAGTTAGGTATTGAGACAACTTTTTAAAATAGTTCGTAGCCTCTTTCCAGTGCCTGGTCATTGAGGCTAAGCTGGCTTTCGCTTGCCCTGCTAAATCTTTTACGCTGGGCCTGTTTTACTGACTCAAGTTTTAATATATTAGTCTTCTTTATCATAGCACCGAGCATCACCATATTAGCAATCCTGCCCTGGCCAAGTTCTTCAGCAATCCTATTCGCTTCAACAGGGATGATTTCTATATCAGTCCTGGTAGGTTGTGATTTTATGAGGGTCTTGTTATAAAATAGTAGACCCCTGGGCTTAACCATTGGTTCAAATTTTAATAACGATGGTTCATTCATTATGAGCACGATATCCGGATTCACAACGACCGGTGAGGCAATCTTCCGGTCTGATATCACAACAGAACAATTTGCAGTGCCACCGCGCATCTCCGCGCCATAAGATGGGAAGAATGTTACTTTAAGATCTTCCAGTAATCCCGCATAAGCAAGAATAATACCTGAAGAAACAATACCCTGGCCACCAAATCCTGCAATTATAATCTCTTTTGTCATTTTGTCTCCTTTGCTTTATTACGGAATTCACCCAGTGGGTAATACTTTGCCATTACCTCACCAATCCATTTCTTCGCTTGGACAGGGGTTACACCCCAGCCTGTTGGGCACATTGAGAGAACTTCAACCAGTGAGAACCCCTTGTTTTCAATCTGGTACTGGAATGCATTCTTAATTGCCTTCTTGGTCTTGATGATGTTCTTTGGTGTATCCACAGCAACCCTTTCAAGATAACAGGGTCCATCAAGTGCATTCAGGAGTTCACATACCTTTATTGGATATCCCTGTTTGACCACATCCCTACCTTTTACTGAGGTAGTGGATCTCATTCCCGGCAGAGTTGTTGGTGCAAGTTGGCCACCGGTCATGCCATAGATTGCATTATTTATAAAAATAACTGTTATATTCTCATTCCTTGCTGCAGCATGGATCGTTTCTGCTGTCCCAATTGCAGCGAGGTCTCCATCACCCTGGTACGAGAAGACAATGCACTCAGGCCTTACCCTCTTTATTCCAGTTGCTACTGCAGGTGCACGCCCATGCGGAACCTGGATCATATCACAATTGAAGTATTCGTCAGCAAATACTGAACAGCCCACCGGTGCAATACCTATTGCACGTTCCCTTATACCCATCTCTTCAAGAAGTTCACCAATTATACGATGAACAATTCCATGCCCGCAGCCCGGGCAATACCTCTGTTTTATCTCAGTTAAACCCTTTGGCCTTCCAAATAGTAACTTCATCTCTTACCCCTTATCTCAATGATTTTATTATACACCTCCTGGGCATTTGGTAATCCACCACCAGGATGTCCTATGAAATGAATTTTTGAACGCCCTTCAACTGCTAATTTGACATCTTCAATCATCTGGCCCAGACTCATCTCTACCACAAGGAAATTCTCTATCTTTCTTGATAACTCACTAATGATAGAAGAAGGGAATGGCCAGAGTGTGATCGGCCTGAGCAAACCTGCTTTAATCCCTTTCTCTCGGGCAAGCCTCAATCCCGCCTCAGATACCCGTGCTGATGTTCCATAGGCAACAATGATTATATCTGCATCATCAATTTGAATTTCTTCATAGCGCTGTTCATTATTTATTATCTTCTGGTATTTCTCCCATCTTCGCCAGTTCCACTCCTCAAGTTTTCCTGGTCTCAAATCATAAGACCTGATAACCCTTCTCTCCCTGCCTTTGCAACCAGTAAGCCACCAATCCTGTTCAGGCAGGTTCTTTGGATCAACAGGTTCTCCTTTTATCTCCACTGGTTCCATCATCTGACCGAGCAGTCCATCCGCAAGGATTAAGGCTGGATTTCTATATTTTTCCGCAAGTTCAAATGCGAGTTTAGGAAATTCAAATAATTCCTGGGCTGAATTTGGAGCGAGGACGATTGTATGATAATCCCCATGCCCTCCACTCTTCACAGACTGGAAATAATCAGATTGGGCAGGTGCAATATTACCAAGCCCAGGACCACCACGCACCACATTAACCACGAGCACCGGGACATCTGCGCCTGCAATATAGGATAAACCTTCCTGCATCAGACTTATTCCAGGTGAAGAGGATGAAGTCATTGCCCGGGCTCCAGCTGCAGCTGCACCAAAGAGCATATTTATTGCTGCAAGTTCGCTCTCGGTCTGTAAGAATACACCACCAACCTCATTCATCCTTATGGACATATATTCTGGAACCTCATTCTGAGGGGTGATTGGATAACCCGCGAAGAATCTGCACCCTGCATATATTGCACCTTCAACGAGTGCATGATTGCCATACATCAATTGTTTTTCAGCCATGATAACTCCTTTACTTATACACTTCTATTGCCGGTTCTGGGCAGGTCATATAACAATATCCACAGCCTATACATTTAGACATATCAGTCACCTCAGCAGGATGGTACCCACTTGAATTTATGCGGCCTGGAGCAATTCTCAGGATCTTTACTGGGCAGACATCATCACAACAAAGGCCACACCCCTTACAAACTTCTTCTAAGATTCTAATCTCGGGCATCAAACCTCCTTTAATCCCTAATAAAAAATGCCTAGAAAAAATCCCTGGATAAAATCAAAAAATATCTTATCTCCGGACACTTATTGATTATCACCAAATTAATCCTTTTGTGAGTATTATATTTAAAAGTCTCTTAAAGTCAAGACTTAAACCAGATATTTATTAAACCTTAAACTCAAATGGGTTTATTCTATGCTTCTTCATTAATCTGATGAGAAAGTTTCTTGATACGCCGAGGAGTTTGGCAGCCTTTGTTTGATTTCCCTGTGTCCTCTCAAGGGCTTTTTTCAGAAGATTTATCTCAAGTTTATTTACCGCCTGATTGTAATTCAAAGGGATTTCATCCTCCCTTACTAATTCAACAGTTTTTAAACCGATATCCTCAGGTGTTATTAACTCCCCCCGGGCAATGATCACTGCCTTTTCAATCGTATTCCTCAATTCTCTAACATTCCCAGGCCAATCATAACCCTCCAATATCTCAAGTGCCTCAGGTGTTATTCCTTTTATTCTTTTGTGATAGTCCTGGGCTATCTCTTTGACAAAATATTCAGCAAGTGGGGCAATATCCTCTCTCCTTTCCCTCAATGGAGGTAGCCGGATTGGGAATGTGTTTATTCTGAAGAAAAGATCTTTTCTAAATGTGCCTTTATTCACCATCTCTTCAAGATTTGTGTTTGTGGCAACGATTATTCTCACATCCACAGTGATCTCTTTTGATCCACCCAATTTTCTGAATGACTTACTTTCAATGACCTTCAATAATTTCCCCTGAAGAACCATTGGCATGCTGCTTATTTCATCAAGAAATAGCGTGCCCTTGTGTGCCAGTTCTATTAATCCCTCTTTCCTTTTTCGGGCATCGGTAAATGCTCCGGGTTCATATCCAAATAATTCTGATTCGAGAAGATTTTCAGGGATTGTAGTGCAGTCAATATCTATAAAAGGGCCATCAGAACGATTACTTGTCTGGTGTATATAAAGGGCAAAGAGCCCTTTTCCAGTCCCACTCTCACCTTCAAGTAAGACTGTTGAGTTCGTTTTTGCCACATCATTAATCTGTTTTAAAACATCTTCCATCTTCTTTGATTTGTATACAAGGGGTGTTAACCTTCCGCGACATATAACCTGCAAACGATCACGATAGAGATCACGTTCGCGTTTAATTGTAAGATTCTGCTGGACTTGTCTTATGATTATTCTTAGTTCCTGGGCATCGAGTGGCTTTAAAAGATAGTTTATTGCTCCAGCCTCCATTGCCTTCACAGCATCCCTTATTTCACCATATCCGGTTATGATTATTACATTAACATCGGGATCATAGGATTTAAATTTCTTCAGCAGGTCAATACCCTTGATATCAGGGAGTCGCTGGTCAAGTATTACAATCATCGGGTTATTCTTTATAAATATCTGGAGTGCCTGCTCACCATTTGCTGCAGAAAATGTTGTATAACCTTCCTGTTCAAATAATGCGATTAGAAAACTCCTTATGGACTCATCATCATCAACAATAAGTATTGGATACATAAAAAATTATACATATTATTTCATATTAGTCAATGGTGAATAATTTTATTATTATCGGATGATTACAAATTTGCCGACTTGTTGACCAACCTTGGAATCAACATGGAAGACATAAACACCACTCGCAACCAACTGCCGATTGTCCGTCANTAAATCCCACCACTCATCACCACCCGCATCACCCACAACCGAACCCACCGTCGCCTTATGCACTATCGTCTTCACTAAATCACCATTGATCGTAAATATCCTTATCACACACTCCGAAGGCAAATTGATAAAACGCAAACGACGAATCAACGACGACTGCTGCCACTCATTATGCACTAAATAAGGATTCGGCACAACCTTCACATTCAAAGTAAACGTAGAATCCATAACCATCCGCGCCGGCTCAGAATTAATAACAAATAACGCACTAAACGGAGCAGGCGGATAAACACTGGAAGCACGCACTAACCAGGTCTCACCATCACCAGGACGCGGATGACCAGGCTTCATCCAGGTCTTACTAATACCCACCTTACCACTGCAAATATACAACGCACGCGTGCCCAAACTCGCACTCGTAGAATATATCAATGTATCACTCACCACACCAGAAGAAACAAAACACCAACCATCAGCCAAACTATCCACCCCAGTAACATAAGGTTTATAAGGAATCGTATCCCCGGTAACCGCATCAATAACCACCACCGTATTAACCTCACCCGACGGATCCTTCTTCTTCCAAATCACCCGAAAATCATTACCACGATAAGCCCAATTAACCGCAAGACCCGCAGCAGTCGCATCCAAACGAATCAAACTATCAGGATAAATACCCGTCTCCTTTATCACCGTATCAAATATCACCACACTACCCTTGATCTTCGGCTTGATAAACCACGGCATCACACTCACACCCTTAAACTCCTTAAACTCATAATAATAAGTATGGGCAAAAGTATCTATCGGCATCACCACCTTGAAACTATCAACCGGAATACTATCCTTACCCAACAAATACGCAGAATACAACGCATCCTTACCCACCCGCACAATCGGACCAAACCGAAGATAAATCGGCTCCTCAGTCATATCCAATGGATAAGTAATCTTCGCCGAAACATTGGAAATCAAACGCGAATTACCACTCAACTGCTCAATCTCAATCTTNCCCGGCTGATAATTCACCGGATCCCTCCTCGGCGTCGCCACCACACCAGTCAAACCCGCCTCAAAATACAATGGACGCGGATACTGAACCCTTATAGTATCATAGACATAAACCCACTTGGAATCAGGAGCATACCATATTGAATCAATAATGAAGATGGAATCACGCATATCCTTAACCAGATTGTAATCAAAGGATGTCACTGCATAGTAATAACCAAAACCATTACGGACATCAGTATCAACATAAGAATGGACAATACCCGCATCCGTTGCCTTCAAGGCAATGGAATCAGGCATAGTTGTATCGGTAAAGGTAATACCATTTGCAAGATCAAATGAGGCAATCAATTTCCAGGTTCCAGTCTTACCACTTGGGCTCTTCCAGATACGATAACCCTCAAAGTCAAACTTCTTATAATAGGGGTCATAGTTTGGAGAACTGGGATTGCTCACAACATCATAATAGGGGTCAGGTGCAAATTCTGGAGCATTGTCCCAGATCAATGTTATCTTTCCATCACCAGGAATACAGGTCAATTTCGGTGGCGGTGGAGGCCCAGGCAAGAGCCAGTTCATATCATAGATATACTGCACGGTCTGGTCAAGTTTTGCAAGTTGGGTATCAGGACGCTCAACCTGGTCAAATGGCCATTCTGTAAGCATAATACCTACAAGGACAATAGCAATGGAATCAGGGTCTAAATCAAATGGACCACTGCATTGTAAGAATCTCTGGTCATCAGGCTGGGGTGGAACAGTATCATAAGGTGTATACTCACCGGTCTTGAAGTTATATCCAGCAAGGGTCACATACCTTTCATTATCCTTATTCGGTTCAAGGTTCAAGGTAAACCTCTTGAATGCGGTCATTCCCATCTGGGGAATCTCTGATGGGTCACGCCAGTCAGGGGTTCCATCCGCATCAACATCCCATTGTGCTGGTGGAACATTCTCGGCATAGTATGCACTATCCCTTTCATATTGGTCAGGAATTCCATCATTATCCTTATC
>JGI24721J44947_10003843_pt1 | contig 21075 bp, 15 predicted proteins | sample YelNatPaOPGAMG01_FD_44947 | JGI IMG/M metagenome (IMG submission 44947) | reverse complement strand
CTGCCGCTCGAATTCCATGAAACCGGTGACTTTTCCCATGACAAAACTCCGTGTGCTGTTGGCTCAAAGCGCCGCGCCCGGGCAGAGCGGACTCATTTGGCGGGAACCACCTCCGCCTTGGCGCGGGCGATTTCGGCTGCAGCCTCACGCTTGGCCGCCAGTTCACCCAGGGCGCGCTTGTACTCGAACGGGAACACCTTGACGAAGCGGCCGCGCGCCTGCTCCCAGTTGTCGAGCAGTTCGCGGGCGCGCAGCGACCCCGTCCAGCGCAAATGGTCCTGCAGCAGCTTGCGCAACTGGGCTTCGTCGCTCTGGCCGCGGTGCCATAGGGCCTCGGCGATCTGCGCCTTCTGCTCAGCAGCGGGCAGCACTTTTTCCAACGCGACCATCGCGGTGTTGCAGCGCTTGGCGAATTCGCCGTCGACGTCGTACACATAGGCGATGCCGCCGCTCATGCCGGCGGCGAAGTTGCGCCCGGTTTCACCGAGCACGACCACGGTGCCGCCGGTCATGTATTCGCAACCGTGATCTCCGGTGCCCTCGACCACCGTGGTCGCGCCGGAATTGCGCACGGCGAAACGCTCGCCGGCAACGCCGCGGAAAAAGGCTTCGCCCTCGATCGCGCCGTACAACACGGTGTTGCCGACGATGATGTTGGCCGGGGCGTCGCCGCGGAAGTCCAGGCTGGGGCGCACGACGATACGCCCGCCCGACAGCCCTTTGCCGGTGTAGTCGTTGGCTTCGCCAATCAGATAGAGGGTGATGCCACGCGCCAGGAAGGCGCCGAAGCTCTGCCCGCCGGTGCCTTCCATTTGAATGTGGATGGTGTCGTCGGGCAGACCTTCGTGGCCGTAACGCCGCGCCACTTCACCCGACAGCATGGCGCCGACGGTGCGGTTGACGTTGCGCACGTTCTGGATGAACTGCACCTTCTCGCCGCGTTCCAGCGCCGGNCGCGCGCGCTCGATGAGCACGTGNTCCAGCGCCTTGCTCAGGCCATGGTCCTGCTCCTCGACCTGACGGCGGGCGACGCTGGCGGGAACGTCGGGCTGGTGGAAAATACGCGAAAAATCCAGCCCNCGAGCCTTCCAGTGGTCGATGCCGTGNCGGGCGTCGAGCAAGTCGGTGCGGCCGATCAGGTCGTCGAACTTGCGCACACCGAGCTGCGCCATGATCGAGCGCACTTCTTCGGCGACGAAAAAGAAGTAATTCACCACGTGCTCGGGTTTGCCGGAGAACTTCTTGCGCAGCACCGGGTCTTGCGTCGCCACCCCGACCGGGCAGGTGTTGAGGTGGCATTTGCGCATCATGATGCAGCCTTCGACCACCAGCGGCGCGGTGGCGAAACCGAATTCGTCGGCGCCGAGCAGCGCGCCGATGACCACGTCGCGGCCGGTTTTGATCTGTCCATCGACCTGCACGCGGATGCGGCCACGCAGCCGGTTGAGCACCAGCGTCTGCTGNGTTTCGGCCAGGCCGATTTCCCACGCCGATCCGGCGTGTTTGATACTCGACAGCGGCGACGCGCCGGTGCCGCCGTCGTGCCCGGCGATGACCACGTGGTCTGCCTTGGCCTTGGCCACGCCGGCGGCCACCGTGCCGACCCCGCTCTCGGCCACCAGTTTGACGCTGATCGAGGCGCGCGGGTTGGCGTTTTTCAGGTCGTGGATGAGCTGCGCCAGGTCTTCGATGGAGTAAATGTCGTGGTGCGGCGGCGGCGAGATCAGGCCCACGCCCGGCACCGAGTAACGCAGCATGCCGATGTAGTCGGACACCTTGCCGCCGGGCAACTGCCCGCCCTCGCCGGGCTTGGCGCCCTGCGCCATTTTGATCTGGATCTGGTCGGCCGACGCCAGGTATTCGGTGGTCACGCCAAACCGTCCCGAGGCCACCTGCTTGATCTTGGAGCGCAGCGAATCGCCGCTCTTGAGCGGAACATCGCTGACCACGCGCTCATGGCCGAGCACCGAACCCAAGGTGTCGCCGTCTTTGATGCCGCTGGAGCCCGTACGCATTTCCGCNCGGTAACGCAGCGGGTCTTCGCCGCCCTCGCCGGTATTGCTCTTGCCACCGATGCGGTTCATCGCCACGGCCAAGGTAGCGTGCGCCTCGGTGGAAATCGAGCCCAGCGACATCGCGCCGGTGGCAAAGCGCTTGACGATTTCGCTGGCCGGTTCGACTTCGTCGATCGGGATGGCTTTGCTCGGGTCGATCTTGAATTCGAACAGCCCGCGCAGCGTGAGCATGCGGCGCGACTGGTCGTTGATGATCTGNGCGTATTCCTTGTAAGTGTTGAAGTTTCCGGCGCGGGTGGAATGCTGCAACTTGGCGATGGCGTCGGGCGTCCACATATGCTCTTCGCCACGGGTGCGCCAGGCGTATTCGCCGCCGGCGTCGAGCATTTTCGCCAGTACCGGCGAGTCGCCGAAGGCGTCACGGTGCATGCGCAGCGCTTCCTCTCCGACCTCGAATACACCGATGCCTTCGACCTGGGTGGGCGTGCCGGTGAAGTATTTGTCCACCAGTTCGCGTGATAGCCCCACGGCCTCGAAAATCTGTGCGCCACAGTAGCTCATATAGGTCGAAATGCCCATTTTGGACATGACCTTCTGCAGCCCCTTGCCAATGGCTTTGATGTAGTTCTGGACGGCTTTTTTCGCACCGAGTTCGCCCGGCAGATCCTGCGCCATCGCGCCGATGGTTTCCAGCGCNAGGTAAGGGTGCACGGCCTCGGCACCGTAGCCGGCGAGCACGGCAAAGTGATGCGTCTCGCGCGCGCTNCCGGTTTCGACCACCAGCCCGGTTTGCGTGCGCAGCCCGAGCGCGGTGAGGTGCTGGTGCACCGCGCTGAGCGCCAACAGCGCCGGAATCGCCACACGCTGCGCGTTCATCTGGCGGTCGGTGATGATGAGGATGTTGTGCCCGCTCTTGATCGCATCCACCGCCTCGGCGCAGATCGACGCGATGCGCGCCTCGATGCCCTCGGCGCCCCACTGCACCGGATAGCAGATATCGATTTCGTAGCTGCGGAACTTGCCGCCGGTGTGCTGCGCGATGTGCCGCAACCGCGCCATGTCGTCGTAGTCGAGAATGGGCTGGCTGACCTCCAGCCGCATCGGTGGGTTGACCTGGTTGATGTCGAGCAGGTTCGGCCGCGGGCCGATGAACGACACCAGCGACATCACCATGTTTTCGCGGATCGAGTCGATCGGCGGGTTGGTGACCTGCGCAAACAGCTGCTTGAAGTAGTTGTACAGCGGCTTGGCGCGGTTGGACAGCACCGCCAGCGCGGCATCGTTGCCCATCGAGCCGACGGCCTCGTCGCCCTTTTCCGCCATCGGCGCTAGGAGGAATTTGAGGTCTTCCTGCGTGTAGCCGAAGGCCTGCTGGCGGTCGAGCAGCGGAATCGGCGACGGTTCGGCATGACCGAGATGGCCGAGGTCGTCGATGCGGATGCGCAGATTCTCGATCCACTGACCGTAGGGGCGGGCGCTGGCGAGCTGGCTCTTGATTTCTTTGTCGTCGATGATGCGCCCGGCTTCCATGTCGATGAGGAACATCTTGCCCGGCTGCAACCGCCACTTTTTGACGATGTGGCTTTCGGGAATCGGCAGCACCCCGGCTTCGGACGCCATGACGACCAGGTCGTCGTCGGTGATGCAGTAACGCGCCGGGCGCAGACCGTTGCGGTCGAGCGTGGCGCCGATCTGCCGGCCGTCGGTGAAAGCGATCGCCGCCGGGCCGTCCCACGGCTCCATCATCGCTGCGTGGTACTCGTAGAACGCACGCCGGCGCTCGTCCATCAGCGTGTGCTGCTCCCACGCCTCGGGAATCATCATCATCATCGCGTGGCTCAGCGGGTATCCCGCCATCACCAGCAGCTCCAGGCAGTTGTCGAAGCTCGCGGTATCACTCTGTCCGGGGTAGATCAGCGGCCAGAGCTTTTGCAGATCGGCACCGAGCACCGGCGAACTCACCGCGCCTTCGCGCGCGCGCATCCAGTTGTAATTGCCCTTGACGGTGTTGATCTCGCCGTTGTGCGCGACCATGCGGTACGGATGCGCCAGCGGCCACTCGGGGAAGGTGTTGGTGGAAAAACGCTGGTGCACCAGCGCCAGCGCCGACACCACCCGCGGGTCTTTCAGGTCTTTGTAATACTCGCCCACCTGGTCGGCCAGCAGCAAGCCCTTGTAAACGATGGTGCGCGCCGACATCGACGGCACGAAATATTCTTTGCCGTGGCGCAGGTTGAGTTTCTGGATGGCGTGGCTCGCCGTCTTACGAATGACGAACAGCTTGCGCTCCAGCGCGTCGGTGACCATCACGTCCGGGCCGCGGCCGATGAATACCTGGCGGATCACCGGCTCCTTGGCGCGCACCGCCGGCGACATCGGCATGTCGGCATCGACCGGCACGTCGCGCCAGCCGAGCAACTCCTGGCCTTCGGCACGTACCGCACGCGCGATTTCCTGCTCGCACGCCAGGCGCGACGCCTGCTCGCGCGGCAGAAAAATCATCCCCACGCCGTATTCGCCGGGGGGCGGCAGTTCCACGCCTTGCGCGGCCATTTCGGCGCGGAAGAATGCATCGGGGATCTGGATCAGGATGCCGGCGCCATCGCCCATGAGTTTGTCGGCCCCGACCGCGCCGCGGTGGTCGAGGTTTTTCAAGATGAGCAGACCGTTTTGCACGATGTCGTGCGACTTCACTCCCTTGATGTGCGCAACGAAGCCCACGCCGCAGGCGTCGTGCTCGTTGCTCGGGCAGTACAGCCCGGCGCTCGACAGCGCGGCAATTTCAGAGGCAGAGGCGGAAGATTGAGGCGTGGACATGGCAGACCCCCACAGAAATCGACGGGAAGTCTGCAATTTACTGCATTGCAGCAGGCAACGCAAGAAAAACTTACTACTCTGTCCCCATTAATTCATCTGCTGCCATCTTTATGAAATTCATTGGGGACAGATTAAATCTCGATCGCAGGCGCATGGCGCGGCCTGCCTCGTGGCAACGGCAGCAGGCGGCGGCCACTTTCCTGTTCGAGTTGACGCAAAAAGCCGGCGTCGCCGACGGCCGTGCCGCGGCGCAAGGCCTCGTCCAACGCGCTTCGCGTGGCCGCGTCCAGACCCTGTTCCAGACGTTGCCGGTAAGCTGCCTCGCGGGCGAACGGCGTGTTGCCTAGACCCCAGTAAGCCGCCGGTGGCCACAGGCTGGGCGCCGCCGCCGGTGGCGGCGCCTCACCGCAATGCACAGCGCGGCTGCTCCAGGCGCTGGCGGCGGCTGGCGGCGCGGCCGACGCGACTTCGGCGGACAGATCGACCCACAGCATCGCCGCCAATTCCCACTCGCCGGGCTGCACCACGGCGCTGCGGAAGCGTCCGGCCCACAGCGCAGCACCAGCCACACCGCAAGCGCCTGCGCGCGACAACACCCGGCTGCTGCGCCGCGCCAGCGTCTGCACGTAGGCGGACAGCGCCGCTGCAGACGCCGGTGTCAATAGCAGCCGGATGGACGCGGGCAGTATGGCGTAGGCGTGCAACCGCAACGCCGCAGGGTCCAAACCATCGCGCAGCCAGCTCACGCACTGCGTGCGCTGCGCCGCGTCGGCCAGTGGGAACACCCCGGCCGCAGCCTGCAATCGCACCAGATGTGCGTAACCGGGACGGCAAAACCTGGCTTGGCGCGCCATGCGCTGTGCTCAGAACGGGCGAGGGTCGGCACGGCCGTACAGTGCACGGCGCAGCGTGGCGATCTGGTCGAGCAGGTCGAGCACCAGCGCAGCCGCTGCCGGGTCGAGGTCGAGCTCGCGTTGCAGCCGCAGCGCGCGGCGCGCGCGCGTGGCCGACTCGCCGCTGAACCGCCACAGAGGCTGCGACGCTGCGCCGCCCTGCGCCGGCAGGGGATCGATGACCCCTTCCTCGACCAAATGCACGATTTGCCTTCGCTCGACGCGGCAGACGGCGCACAGCTCGTCCAGACCGAGTTCGCTCTGTTCCTCGACGACGGTGCCGCACAGCGGCACGACGGTGTGGGATGCAGTGTTCATCTTCAGGCTCCTTGCTGNCGCTGGGCACGGGGGTTGAATGTCGGGCAGGCGCGCTGCAACTGCTGGTAGGCAGCGCGCNCGGCGTCGCTGTCCGCCGGGGGCAGGACGATTTGCGTGACGACGTATAAATCGCCCGGCGTCGCCCCGGGGATGCCGCGTCCCTTGAGCCGCAAGCGGCGCCCTGACGTCGTGGTCGGCGGGATTTTCACCGCCACCGGGCCGTCGGGCGTGGGCGCCTGCACCTCGGCGCCGAGCGCCGCCTCCCATGGCGCCAGCGGCAAATCGACGAACACGTCGCGCCCCTCGACGCGGTATAGGCTGTGCGGGTTGAAGCCGATTTCCAGGTACAGATCGCCCGGCCCGCCCTCCCCCACTCCCGGCTCGCCCTGCCCGGCCAGGCGGATGTGTTGACCGGCGCGCACTCCCTTGGGGATTTGCACCTGCAGCGTGCGCTCGCGCGTCACCACCCGGCCTTGGGCGTCGATTTCCGGCATGCGCAGCGTCAGCGTGCGCGTGGCGCCGCGGTATGCGTCTTCGAGGTCGATGAGCACCTGGGCATGATGATCCTGCCCGCGCAGGTGCACGCCTTGCGTGCCGCGGCCACTCGTGGCGCGGCGCGTCGCCCCGGCGCGGCCGAACAAGGCCTCGAAAAAGTCGCTGAAATCGGCTTCGTCGCCGGGCATGCCACCGCGCTGCTCGAAGCCGGCACCCCAGTCCGGCGGAGGCTGGAAGTCCTGCCCGGCGCGCCAGTTGCTGCCAAGCTGGTCGTACGCCGCGCGCTTTTCCGGGTCTTTGAGCACTTCGTAGGCCTCGCCCAGTTCCTTGAACTTGGCTTCGGCGCCCGGTTCTTTGTTCACATCGGGGTGATATTTGCGGGCCAGCTTGCGGTAGGCGCGTTTGATGTCGTCCTGCGTGGCGCTGCGCTCCACGCCCATGACTTTGTAATAGTCTTTGTAATCCATCGTGCAGTCCTGTGCTGGAAAAGTTTTGCTTGGGTAAATGGGGGCTGTCAGCGGAAATGCAAAACCTGCTTGCCGCATTGTCCGCTGCGCCCGTGGCTCTCGACAAGGCCGGGCAAACTCGCCGTAAAATGCTCTCGCATCGTCATCGCCCCGCCGCGATGGGTGAGGCCGCAATGAGTGCGGTTCTGCCGGCAGTTGGCGCAAACGGGGCGGCCCACGCAGCCCGGTTTGTTGACGTTTTGCTCATCGCCACTTGGCCTGCCGTCCTCTCTGCCCGGCCGCAGCGCAGCAGGCACGGCTGCCAGCGAGTTCTGGCCGCCATCACACACCACGGATGAACACCACCACCTCCCCGACCGATTCCTCCCCCCTGCCAGTCCGCTTTTCCGATCTGGCGCTCGATCCGCGACTGTTGCGCGCCGTCGGCGAGATGGGCTATGAAACGCTCACCCCGATCCAGGCCAAGGCCATTCCGCTGCTGCTCGGCGGCCGCGACATCATGGGCGCGGCGCAAACCGGCACCGGCAAGACTGCGGCATTCTCGTTGCCGATTCTGCAGCAGCTGCTGCCGCTGGCCAACACCAGCATGTCACCCGCGCGTCACCCGGTGCGCGCGTTGATGCTCGCGCCCACCCGGGAACTGGCCGACCAGGTCTACGCCAACCTCAAGGCCTACGCCAAGCACACGCCGCTGCGCTGCGCCTGCGTGTTCGGCGGCATGGACATGAACCCGCAGAAGGAAGAGCTGCGCAAGGGCGTGGAACTGCTCGTGGCCACCCCAGGCCGCCTGCTCGACCACCTCGAAGCCAAAACCGTCAACCTCAGCCAGGTGCAGTTCGTCGTCCTCGACGAGGCCGACCGCATGCTCGACATCGGCTTCCTGCCCGATCTACAGCGCATCCTCGGCTACCTGCCCAAGCAGCGCACCACGTTGCTGTTCTCCGCCACGTTTTCACCGGAAATCAAGCGCCTGGCGCAGAGCTATCTGCACGACCCGCTGCTGGTCGAGGTCGCCCGCCCCAACGCCACCGCGGCCACCGTCGAGCAGCGGGTGTACCAGGTCGAAGAAGACGACAAGCGCGCTGCGCTGGTGCAACTGCTGCGCGACAACCCGCTGCCGCAGGTCATCGTGTTCGTCAACAGCCGCCTGGGCGCCGGGCGGCTGGCGCGGGCGCTGGAGCGTGACGGCATCAAGGCCGCGGCGATGCACGGCGACAAGTCGCAGGCCGAGCGGCTGACCACGCTCGACGCCTTCAAGCGCGGTGACATCCAGGCGCTGGTGGCCACCGACGTGGCCGCGCGCGGCCTGGACATCGCCGAACTGCCGGGAGTGGTGAACTACGACGTGCCGTTCAGCGCCGAAGATTACGTGCATCGCATCGGCCGCACCGGTCGCGCCGGAGCATCGGGCCTGGCCATCACCCTGGCCACGCCGCGCGACGCGCGCGCGCTGGCGGACATCGAAAAGCTCATCAAACGCCAGTTCGACAAACTACCGCTGCAGATCNACCGCGCCAGCCGCGCGCGCCGCGACCTGCCGCCGCATCGCGCCGACAGCGCGGGCGCGCGATCGGACACTGCAGCGGCGCCTGCCGCCTGGCACGGCAGCGCGCACGCGCCGCGCCACGACCCGTGGTTCGACAAGCCCTACGAGCCCGACCCGAACGCAAAGCCAAGCTGGGAGGCCACCGCCACAGCCGCCTCGGCAGCAACACGCTCGGTGTCGCCGAGCATTCGCCCGCGGCGCAAAATCGCCGCGTTGCTCGGCGGCCAGGGCAACCGCTGACGCGCGAGCCGCGGCGGGGGCGTTCAGAAAAGTGTGAATGCATCGGGCGCGCCCGAACGGGGCCTGCTGACGCCTCGCGCAAGGCACGAAGCAAAGCCGTAGCCAAGTCTGTGGCGCGCAGGGGCAACACATGGGATGCGGCCTGCGGGTCACCCGCGGGCGATGGCGGGTGCGTTCACGCACGCTCTCTCAGCCCGCAGCCGCAGCACCACCGGCGCGCGGCGGCAGATTGAATTGCCCGGCATCGGGCAACGGCTCGGCCGGCGGCGCAGGTGCTGCGGCGGCAAGCGGTAGTTCGAAATCCAGGTCGAGCGTCTGCGTTGGGGCCGGAGCCGCCGGTTGCGCTGCTGCCCCGCCGGGCACGGCGTCGGGAAACAAGTCGCGCGCCACGGCGTAGAGCATGAGCAGATCGCGGTACGCCGGCAGGTCGAACCCCATGCGATGCTGGTTCGGATCGTCGAGCAGCATGTGTTCGAGCACCGTCACGCTCTGCGGCGTGCCCCACGACTGTGTGATCAGCGCCATCGCGCGGTCGTAATCGATGAGGTCCCGTCCAGGGGCGCCGGGAGCAGCTTCCTGCCCCCACGGCGGCACGGCGACGTTGAAGCGCCGCTCGAACCGGGTGTAGAGCGCGTCGAATTCTTTTTTCCGGCCGTGCTTGCGGTAGAGGTCGAACAGCAGCAGGTACGGCAGCGCAAAGCTGTCGCTCGCGCTGTCGTCGAGCGATTTCTCCAGCAGCGCCATCGCCCGGTCGTCGTCGCCCATGTCGATGAAGTATTCGGCCAGATGCCCGGCATCCATCAACTCGTCGACCTGGACCTGCTTGTCTTGCGCCAGCGGCTGTAAAAACCGCGAGTCCCAGTCATCACCTGGATGGCCCCAGGTCTGCGGCGGCGCTGCCTCGGCCACCGGTTTTGCCACCGGCGCCGGCGCATCGATGCGCGGCTGCAGCGGCCGGCCGTCGACCTGCGGCGGCAAACCGAACGGCATGGCTGGCGGCGGCGGCAGGGTCGAGCGCTGCGCCGCAGGTGACGTCGCGCTCTGCGACACGAGGGTGGCCTCGACCCCGGGCTGCGGCACCAGGCCGGCATCTGCCGGCGGCCAGCCGGGGCTGGCAGCAAACGGATGGTCTGCCGATTCCGCCGCGACAGCACGGCGCCACAGCCAAGCGCTCAGCAGCAGCAACGCCGCCACGGCTGCCGCGAGGGCATACAGCCAGGCGGCGGGCAAGCTGCCTGCGCGCACTGCGGCGAGCTCGGCCTGCGTCTGCTGCAACCGCTGCGACGCCTGCGCAAACTGCCGCTGCAGCACCTCGGCGCGCGCCTGCAAAGCCTGCAACTGCTGCAGCGTGGCCGGCGTGCCGTCGCCGCTGGCGGCCACGGCGTCGAACACCAGTTGGCGCAGCGCCTCGAGCCGGGCGCGTTGCGCCGCAGTCACCGTGGGCAGAACCGGCGGCAGCGCCACGGCCAGACGCAGCGCCGGCATGTCCACGGTAGCCGCCGAGGCGATGTCGCCTAGTTCCAGGCGGCTGTGCGGTTCCGCCCGGGTGGGACGCTCGGCCACGGTGGGCGACGGCGGCGTCTGCCGCGCGTGCGGCGCGTGCCTTGCGGCCACCGGGGCGACGGCCTGCCGCTGCATGGCAGCGGGGTGCGCCGCATAGGGGACGGCCGTCGCTTCCGCCTGCCGCGTCTGAGCCTGCGCCGCAGGCGGCGCGGATGCGGTGGCCGCCTGGCCGCCAGGCTGCGNTGCTCCCGCGCCCGGCGTGGCCACGGCGCTGCCAGCCGTCAGCGGCAGCTCGGGCTTGGGCGGGTCGACCAGCACGGTGTAGATCTGCGTGCGCTGGAACTGACAGCCGAGGTGTAGGCGCACTTCGACGATCGGATCGTGCAGCGGTTTCTGGCTATGCACCATCAGCGTCAAGCCGCCAGCAGCCGGGCTGGCCGACACCGCCAACGCGCCCAGGTCGCTAGCCAGATCACCCGCCGGCGCGGCTTGCACGCAAGACAGCGGCAGCGCTTCACCGGCGTCCAGGCGCAGCGGGATTTCCATGCGCAGCGGGCGGCCGAGTTCGGCGCGGGTGTGCGCGGCACCGATCATCAGCGCCCAGGCCGGCTGGCTTGCGGCCATCGTCAGCCCGAGCGCAGCGGCGGCCGGGCGCAAGCGGCACCAACGCCACACATCTGGCAAGCGAAGCTGAACGGGCATGACCAAGCGGTAAAAAAGGCCCATCCAGGCGGGCCGGACAAATGGAAATCAATGTATCACCATGCACCTGGGCGCGCGCCTTCGGCATCGCATTTGCTTCACAATGACGTGAAAAATTTAACGTTTTCGCGGCGCATCGTCGGCATTGCCCAACAACGGCTGCGGCATGCCGCAGGCTTATGCCTATGATCCGCAGTCATTGCCACCGCTTGCGTCGCCATCATGAGTGCCGAACTCCGCGCCGAACGCCAGGGCCACAGCCTGGTGCTGCAACTGCATCACCCCGAAACCCGCAATGCGTTCAGCACCGCGCTCGGCGCTGCCATGCTCGAAGCGCTGACCACGGCGCAACGCGACGCAGACATCCGTGCCGTCCTCCTCACTGGCACCGCGCCGCATTTTTGCAGCGGCCTGCAGCATGCCGACGCGCTCGATCCNTTGCACGACTGCATCCTGGCGTTGCGCGNTTGCCAGCCGCTGGTCGTCGGCGCGTTGCACGGCCTGGTGCGCGGCGCGGGCGCGGCGCTGGCGCTGGCGTGCGATCTGCTCGTCGCTGCGGACGACGCGCAGTTGCAACTGACCGACCCACTGCTGCCGCACACCGACGTCGGCGCCGCGCAATGGCTAGCGGCACGACTGTTACCGCGCATGGCGTGCAACGAAGCCGCGCTGCCCGGCGCCGGATTGTCCGCCGCGCGGCTGCACCAGCTCGGTGTGGTCAATCAATTGTGCGCACCGGGACTGAGTTTGCAGGTCGCGCTGCAGCGCGCCGAGTCGCTGGCCGACGGCAGGCGCGAAGCGTTGCCTGCCCCACCGTGGCACGCCGACGCGCTGTATGCGCATCTGGCGCGGCAAATCGGCAACGTCTGAGCCCGGTCGATGGACGCCGCACCCTCTCCCCGTGTGAGCACGCTGCACACCCGTTTGCACCGGTTTTTGCAGACGGTGCTGTTGCCGCAGGAAGCACAGGTCAACGCCGCGTGGCGGCAGGCGACGGCAGACGGCGGCGCCGCGCTGTCGGCGCTGCTGGCACCGATGCAGCAAAAGGCGCAAATGGCCGGACTGTGGAATTTGTTTCTCCCCGCCTCGACCCGCGCACCGCAAGGGCTGAGCCACTGGGAGTACGCGCCGATGATCGAAGCCATGGGGCAAACCGTCTGGGCTGCCGTGGTGTTCAACTGCGCCCAGCCTGACGCCGCAACCATGCAATTGCTCGACAGCTACGCCAGCGAGGCGCTCAAAGACGCCTGGCTCGACCCGATGTTGCGCGCCCAAGCCCGTTGCGCCTGGGCTGCGGCCGAACCCGGTGCGTCGCTGCATCACCCCGACACGCTGCAAACCGAAGCCAGAACCGACGGCGACCATTGGATCGTGCACGGCAGTAAAACCTGGGTGCACGGACTGTTCGATGCAAGCACCACCGGCCTGCTCGTGCTGTGCCGCACCGACGCCAGCGCCGCGCTGCACCGTCAATTCAGCCTGCTGTTGGTGCCGCGCCGGGCCAGCGGTGTGCTGGCCGGACGGCAGCGACACGGCTGGGCGACTCCCTCACCGCCGGCTGACGTGCGGTTCGACGCTGTGCGCGTGCCGCTGCACCACGTCATCGGCGAACCCGGACAGGGTCTGGAGATGCTGCAGGTGCAGCTACGCCTGACGGGTCTGCACGACGCGCTATGGTGCCTGGGTGCTGCCGAGCGCGCGCTGCGCCTGCTCATCGGCTGCCTGCAGCAGCAGCGCGACGACCAGGCGCCGGCCGTGCGCCATCCGCTGTGGCAGCAGCGCATCGCCCAGGCGCGCATCGGGCTGGACACCACGCGCATGCTCGCCCGCCGCTGCGCCTGGCAACTCGACCAGAACGACGGTGATCTGCCGCAGCAAGAACTCGCCATGCTGCAGCTGCAGGCGCTGCCGCTGGCGGTACAGACCGTGCAGTGGAGCATCCTGGCGCACGACGCGCAGGCGCTGGACGACACGCTGCCGCTGGCCGGCTGGCTCGCCCGGCTACAACTGCTGCAGCAGTTGGCGCCGCCCGCGCAGGTGCTGCAGGCGCAAATCGCGCAAGGCGAACTGCTGCGCTAAAAATCCGGCGACGCTGCACAATCTTTGCCGCCACCGATGCCAGAGGAGACCAGATGAAACTCGTCCGCTACGGCCGCAACGGCCACGAACGCCCCGGGCTGATCGACGCGCAAGGCCGTTTGCGCAGCCTGGCCGCTCAGGTGCACGACATCGACGCCGGCGTGTTCGGCCCGGCGGGCCAGCGCTGGCTGCGCCGCGTCGATCCGGCCAGCCTGCCGTTAGTCCCCGGCCGGCCGCGGCTGGGCGTGCCGTTCGTGGGCATCAGCAAATTCATCGCCATCGGGCTGAACTACCGCGACCACGCGCAGGAAGCCGGCATGCCCGTGCCCGCCTCGCCGATCGTGTTCACCAAATGGACGAGCTGCATCAGCGGGCCGTACGACGCCGTGCTGCGCCCGCCCGGGGCGAGCAAGCTCGATTGGGAAGTCGAACTCGGCGTGGTCATCGGCCGCCCGGCACGGTTCGTCCGCGAAGCCGACGCGCTGAAATACGTGGCCGGTTACTGCCTGGTCAACGACGTGTCCGAGCGCGCTTACCAGCTCGAACAGGGCAGCCAATGGAATCTGGGCAAGGGCTGCGACACCTTCGGCCCAATCGGTCCGTGGCTGGTCACCCGCGACGACATCGACGACCCGCAAAACGTCGATTTGTGGCTCGACGTCAACGGCGAACGCATGCAACAGGGCAACACCCGCAACATGGTGTTCGGCGTGGCGTATCTGGTGGCGTATCTCAGCCGCTTCATGACCCTGCTGCCCGGTGACGTCATCGCCACCGGCACCCCGCCGGGTGTTGGCATGGGGCGCAAACCGCCGCGTTATCTGCAACCCGGCGACGAGGTCACGCTGGGCAGCCCGCAACTGGGCGTGCAGCGGCAAACCATCCGCAACGCACCGCAACGTCCGGTTTGACCCTGCTGCCGGCCGCTGGCGGCGGGCAGACTGGCGCGTTCAGTCTTCGGGCGGCGGCGCCTCGCGCACCGGGCGCTTGAGCAGTTTGCGCTGCAAGGTGCGGCGGTGCATCTGCAGCGCGCGCGCCGTGGCCGAAATATTGCCGTCGTGCTCGGCCAACACTTTCTGGATGTGCTCCCATTCGAGCCGCTCGACCGGCAGCGGGTTGGCGGCCACCGGGCGGTTGGCCTCGGGCGCGTCCTGCTGCAGCGCGGCCAGGATCTCGCCCACGGTCGCCGGTTTGGGCAGATAGTTGGTCGCGCCGAGTTTGATCGCATCGACCGCGGTGGCGATGCTGGCGTAGCCGGTGAGCAGCAGGATGCGCATGTCCGGGTACGCGGCGCGCAGCGGCTGGATCAGCGTCAGCCCGCTGTCGCCCGGCAGCCGCAGGTCGAGCACTGCGGCGTCGAACGCGGCGCTGCCGATGAGCGCTCGCGCCGCGGCTGCCGACTCGGCATGCCAGACGCGGATGCCGCGGCGTTCGAGAGAATTGCGCGTGGCCGCGGCCAGCGCGGCGTCGTCTTCGACCAAAAGCAGGTTCATGACGTGTCGTTCAAGAAGAAGAAAGCATCTGCCGCGGCCAGCGCAACGTGGCGCGCAGGCCGCCGCCATCACGCCGTGCCACGTCCAGCGTGCCGCCCAGACGTTCGATACCGGCGCGCGCCAGCGCCAGGCCGAGGCCGCGGCTTTGGCCCTTGGTGCTGACAAAGTCGTACCCCGCCCGGGCCAACCGGTCGTCGGGCAGGCCGGGGCCGCGGTCGAGCACGCTCACGCGCAATTGCGCTGCGTCCCAGTCGGCCTCGACGGCGACGTCGCCGGGGCTGGCGTCGGCGGCGTTGTTCAGCAGGCTGACCAACGCGGCGGTCAGCCCGGCATCGATGCGCACCGCCGGCGGCTCACCCGAGCCACGCAATTGCAGCGGCGCCTGCGACTGCGGGCGCATCAGGTGCCAGTGCTCCAGCGTCTGCTGCAGCCAGCGCGCCAGCGATTCGGTCTGCCCGCTTCTGCTGCGCGCCGCGCCGGCCGCTGCGGTGATGTGGCCGAGCACGGTGCGGATTTGCGCCACCTGCGCCTGCAACCGCTGCAACGCCGGGCCGAGTTCGTCGTCGCCGGCGTAGTCGGCCTGCAGATCGTCGACGGTCATCGCCAGCGTCGCCACCGGAGTGGCCAGCTCGTGCGCCGCAGCGGCGGCCTGCATGCCCAGCGCGAACAAATGCTGGTCGCGCAACGCCACCTCGCGGCTGCGCGCGAGCTCGATCTCGCGTTCGCGCAACGCGCTGGCCAGCCGCGCCACCACCGCGGTGACCAGCAGCGCGGTGATGAGGAAATTACCCCACATCCCGGACAAATGTTCGCTCAACGCTCCCGCGCTGCTGCCGCAGGCAATGGTCTGCGGCGCCGGAAAGAACACCAGCAGCGAATACAGGGTGATGACCACCACGGTCATCGCCCAGCCGTACCCCCAGGGCAACGCCACGGCGCACAGGATCAGCGGCACGAGCAGCAGGGAGATCACCGGGTTGACTTCGCCGCCGCTCCAATACACCAGTTGGGCGAGGATGAGCGCGTCGGCGAGCAAATGAGCGAACGCCCCGGCCGCGCCCAGCCCACGGGCGCTGCGCGTTTGCCACCACAGCACCAGGCCCAGACCGGCCTGCAGCGCGATCAGCCCGAGCACCTTGTCCAGCGGCCAGGTGATGTCCAGATAGTGATGCGCCCACGGCAACACCGCCAGCTCGGCGAGCAACAGCACCACACGCGCTGCCAGCAGGCGGTGCAGGGTCACCGCGGGCAACGGGGCAAACGCAGCACTGCCGCGCCGGGCCAGTGGCGGAGAGGGAAAACGCGAAGACAACGGCATGGGCGGATTTTAGAAAGCCGCCGCAGCAGGCCGGATCGGCGTTGTCCCGCGCTGCGGCAATCGGTCGCGGCGGCAGGAGAAGATGGTCGGCTACGGCAGCAACACCGTCGAACCGCTGGTGCGGCGCGCCTGCAAGTCGCGGTGCGCCTGCGCCGCGTCGCGCAGGCCGTAGCGCTGGTTGATGCGCACCGTCACCTGGCCGCTGCGCAACAGGGCGAACAGCGCGTCGGCCATTTGCTGCTTGACCACCGGGTCGGCCATGTGCGTGCCCAGCGTCGGACGGGTGACGTACAACGACCCGGCGGCAGCCAGATCGGTGAGTTTGATCGGCGGCACCGCCCCCGAGGCGTTGCCGAAGCTGACCATCAGACCGAAAGGCTGCAGGCAGGCGAGCGAGCGCTCCCAGGTGTCGCGGCCGACCGAGTCGTAGACCACGGCAACACCCTTGCCGCCGGTGAGCTCTTTGACCCGGGCGACGAAGTCCTCGGCGACGTAGTCGATGACGTGGGCGTAACCGTTGGCCAGCGCCAATTGACACTTTTGCGCCGAGCCGGCGGTGCCGATGAGCCTGACGCCCATCGCCCGCGCCATCTGCCCGGCGATCAGCCCCACTCCGCCGGCGGCGGCGTGGAACAGCGCCACGTCACCCGGCTGCAGCGCCTTGGTGCGGTGCAGCAGGTAGTACGCCGTCAGCCCCTTGAGCAGGCTGGCGGCGGCGACGTCGAAGCCGATGTCGTCGGGCAATTTGATCAGCGGCGCCACCGGCATGATGCGGCGCTGCGCGTAAGCGCCCGGGGTGCCGGTGCAGTAGCCCACGCGGTCGCCGACGGCAAACCCCTCGACTCCCGGGCCCAGCGCTTCGATCACCCCCGCCGCCTCGCCGCCCAGCCCGGCGGGCAGCGGCTGGGGATACAGCCCGGTGCGGTGATAGACGTCGATGAAATTCAGCCCCACGGCCTCGTGTCGCAGCAAAACCTGGCCGGGGCCGGGTTCGCCGAGTTCGATGCTGCGCCACTGCAGCACCTCGGGGCCGCCGAATTGGTCGATTTCGATCGCTTGCGTCGTCGTCATGTCTCATCCTTTCAGGGTTGCGGGCCGCGGCGCTTCGCGCAGCCACAGCGCCAGAGCCGGCAGGCACAGCAGCGCCAGTGCCGCTGCCAGGGTGAACAGGGCAGCGGAGCCGATGGTCTGCCACAGCCAGCCGGCGCCGACCGCAGCGAGCAACTGCATCAGCCCGATGCTCAGGTGGTAGAAGCCGAACGCCGTGCCGCGCAAATCCGCCGGCGCCGCTTCGGCCACGGCTGCAGAGAGTAGCCCCTGCGTCAGACCCATGTGCAGCCCCCACAGCGCAACCCCGATCCAGAACCCGGTCATTCCCAGCGTCAAGGCACCGCCGAGCAGCAGCATCGACGTCGCCAGCACCGCCAGCCCGAAGGCGAACAGCCGCTTGCGTCCCCAACGCGCGGCGAGCACGCCCACGGGGTAGGCAGACAGCGCGTAGGCCAGCGACATCACCAGCGTGACCAGCGCGATCCACACCACCGGCACGCCGATCTGGTGACCGCGCAACACCAGAAACGCCTCGGTCAGCCGTGCCACGGTGAACAGCGCCGCCAGGCCGACGATGTGCCAATAGGCTCCAGGCAAGCGCCGAGCCGCGCTCCAGTCCAGGGTCTTGCCGCGTGGCGCGGCGGCGCGCTGCTCGCTGCGTTGCGGCTCACGCACGCCAAACGCCAGCAGGGCCACGGCGACCACCGCCGGAATGACGCCGAACCACAACACCAGGCGCAAATTGTCGGCGTATACCGCGAGCAGGCCGATGGCCGCTAGCGGGCCGAGCACAGCGCCCACCGTGTCCAGGCTCTGGCGCAGGCCGTAGGCGGCGTTGCGCAGCGCCGGTGGCGTGGCGTCGGCCACCAGGGCGTCACGCGGTGCGCCGCGGATGCCCTTGCCGATGCGGTCGATGAACCGCGCGGCGATCACCTCGCCCGCGCCGGAGGCCAGCGGGAACAGCGGCTTGGTCAGCGCCGACAACCCGTAACCGGTCACCGCCAGCCATTTGCGCGAGCCGATGCGATCGGACCAAAACCCCGACACCACTTTGAGCATCGACGCCGTGGCCTCGGCAATGCCCTCGACCACGCCGACGCTGAGCACGCTCAGCCCGAGCACCGTGGTCATGTACACCGGCAACAGGGCATGGATGAGTTCGGAGGACATGTCCATGAACAGGCTGACCAGGCCGAGCATCCAGACGGTACGGGGAAGGCGATTCGCGGTGGGTTCCATCGAGTGGTGCAAACAGGGAGATTGTCGTCAAGCGCGTGGGCGCAGCGCGTTAAGCGCAGTCTAAGCGCCCGGCGCTAAAGTTCCATTTGTCTCGGTTTGCTCATCCTGCCATGCGCCTGCTCCTGGTCGAAGACGATTTGATGATCGGCGAGAGCGTGCTCGACGCGCTGCGCGGCGAAGGTTATGCCGTCGACTGGGTGCGCGACGGCGCGCTGGCCGATACCGCGCTACGTACCGAAACCTACGATCTGGTGCTGCTCGACCTGGGCCTGCCCAAACTCGACGGGATCCAGGTGCTCAAGGCGCTGCGCGCGCGGCGCGACGCCACTCCGGTGCTCATTGCCTCGGCGCGTGACGCCGTGGCCGCGCGCATCGCCGGGCTGGACGCCGGCGCCGACGATTACGTGCTCAAGCCCTACGACTTGAACGAACTCGCCGCGCGCATCCGCGCGCTGTTGCGCCGTGCCGCCGGCCGCGCCGAGCCGGTGTTCAGCTACGGCCGCATCAGCCTGAACCCGGCGACGCACGAGGCGCTGCTCGACGGCGAGCCGGTGGCGCTGTCGCAGCGCGAATGGGCCGTGCTCGAGGCGCTCATCGCCCGCCCGGGGATGATTCTGTCGCGCGCCCAGCTCGAAGAAAAGCTCTATAGCTGGAAAGACGAGATTTCCAGCAACGCCGTCGAGGTGTACGTGCACAGCCTGCGCAAAAAACTCGGGCCCGACCTGATCCGCAACATCCGCGGCATGGGCTACATGATCGCCAAGTCGCCAGCACCCGGCGCTGGCGGCGCAGATGTGGCATGAAATCGCTGCGCGCGCGGCTGTTGCTACTGCTGTCCGCGGCGGTGACCGTGGCAGCGCTGGTGCAGGCAGTGGCCGTATTCCGCAACGCCATGAGCGAAGCCGACGCGGTGTTCGACTACCACCTGCAGCAGCTCGCGCTATCGCTGGCCAGCGGCGACATGGGGCTGCCCGGCTTCGGCCCGGACGTCAGCGCCGGCAACAACATCGACTACGTCGTGCAGGTGTGGGCGCCCGACGGCCAGCGCATCTACGTCTCGCGCCCGCGCAGCGATCTGCCCAGCCAGGCGGTGCTCGGCTACACCAATGTGCAAGTCGGCGGTGAGCAGTGGCGGGTGTATTCGATGCAGGCCGGCGGCCGCACCATCCAAGTCGGGCAAAGCACGGCGACACGGCAAGCGCTGGCGCTGGGCTTTGCGCTGCGCTCGATCTGGCCGATGGCGGTCATCGCGCCGCTGCTGCTGCTGGCCGTGGCCTGGGTGGTGCGGCGCTCGCTGCGTCCGTTGTCCGATTTGTCGCAGGAGCTCGAAAACCGCGCCGCCACCAGCTTCGAACCGCTGGACCCGCACCCGGTGGTCAGCGAAATGCAGCCGGTGGTGCGGGCGATGAACGATTTGTTCGCCCGCACCCGCGCCGCGTTCGATGCCCAGCGCATGTTCGTCGCCGACGCCGCGCACGAGCTGCGCTCACCGCTGGCTGCCCTCAAGGTCCAGGTGCAGATGCTCGAACGCGCGCACGACGACGCACAGCGCGGCCTGGCGCTGGCCCGGCTGGAAAGCGGCATCGACCGCGCCAGCCATCTGGTCGAGCAGTTGCTGCAATTGGCGCGCAACGAATCCGGTGGCGAAGAGGCACTGACCGCGGTGAGCCTGCTCGACACCGCGAGACTGGCGCTGTCGGACACTGCCGAACTCGCGCTCACCCGCGGCGTCGACGCCGGGCTGGAAGACGCCGAGGACTGCACCGTGCTCGCCCCGCCGGGCGGGCTGCGCATCGTGGCGCGCAATCTGGTGGACAACGCGCTGCGCTACACCCCGCAGGGCGGGCGGGTGGACGTGCGCGTGCGCTGCGACATGCGGCAGGCCGCTGGCGGCGTGGCGCAACGCATGGCCGTGCTCGAAGTCGACGACTCCGGCCCGGGCATTCCGCCCGAAGACCGCGAGCGCGTGTTCGACCGTTTCTACCGCCGCGAAGACGCCCCCGCCGGCGGCAGCGGGCTGGGGCTGGCCATCGTGCGCAGTGTGGCGCAGCGCTGCGGCGCGTCGGTCGAGCTCGACACCGCGCCGCTGGGCGGCTTGCGCGCGCGCGTGGTGTTTCCCGCGCACCCCCCTGCCGCGGCGGGCGGTGCACGCGACGTTCAGCCCACGTTAAGGCGGGCCGCCGATGCTTGACACCAAGAGCCGCGCAGCGCTTGCCGCGTCGCGGTCAACCGGGTGTAATGACCTTTCCCATTTCCAGCCAGGAGAATGCAGATGACCTCGCAGCCCAGTCTCAAGGACAAAACCGCCCTCATCACCGGCGCGGCCAGCGGCATCGGCCGGCACATTGCGCAAACCTACGCCGCCGCCGGCGCGCGGGTGGTGATTGCCGACCTCAACCTCGCCACCGCGCAGGCCGCCGCCGACGCCATCCAACAAGCCGGCGGCCAGGCCATGGCCGTGGCGATGGACGTCACCAACGAACAGCAGGTCGACGCCGGCTTCGCCGCGGTGGAAAAAGCCTGGGGCACGGTGGACGTGCTGGTGTCCAACGCCGGCATCCAGATCGTCAACCCGATCGAGAACTTTGCCTTTACCGACTGGAAAAAGCTGCTGGCCATCCACCTCGACGGCGCCTTCCTCACCACCAAGCGGGTGCTGCCCGGCATGTACGCCAAAAAGCGCGGCGTGGTCATCTACATGGGCTCGGTGCACTCGCACGAGGCGAGCAAGCTCAAAAGCGCCTACGTCACCGCCAAACATGGTCTGCTCGGCCTGGCGCGGGTGCTGGCCAAGGAGGGCGGGCCCAAGGGCGTGCGCTCGCACGTCATCTGCCCGGGGTTCGTGCGCACCCCGCTGGTGGAAAAGCAGATCCCCGAACAGGCCAAGGAACTCGGCATCA
>JGI24721J44947_10003826_pt1 | contig 21123 bp, 16 predicted proteins | sample YelNatPaOPGAMG01_FD_44947 | JGI IMG/M metagenome (IMG submission 44947) | reverse complement strand
CGCACCTTCAGCACCAGGTCGCCGGAAGGATTGAGGTACATATCTTTTGCGCCTTGCAGGACCAGGCCGATTCGTTTTGGGTCAGATCCGGGAGAAACGATGAAGTCATTTTCCAACCGACCCTGGCGGCCGTAATAAACCAGGTCAATGCCGGGATAGATCTGATGAAATCTCACCCGAGAAAAATTGGGAATGCGGGTATGCCAGTTGCGGGGGTCACTCCCCAGAAAATAGCTCGTATAGCCCTGAAGCTGCCCGTCCCCGGTCGATTTCGCGCGAGGATTCGCTCCCAACAGTTTCAGGCTTACAATGTCATCGGACTTCGAGAAAGAATGACGAGAGAGGTCGAACTTAACGACTGAATCGCCCTTCGATGGCAGCACGTTGCTTGCCTGCGATGGGCCAAAGTTGAGGGCGGGGACATTAGCTTTTCGGTCCGATGTTTCAAATCTTGTGAGCTGAAGTACGGCTGCGCTTTGGGTAAGGAAGAGCGTAAAACCTTGCCCTCGGGCCAGATACCTCACCAGCGGTGACGTCTGGCCTTCGTTCTTCTCAAAGCTTAGAGGCAATCGTGCCATCGAAACTACTGGTCTGGTTCGATGAACAGCCTTAACGCCCCCGGCTCGGCCGAATTCCGCCGCCCAGCACACAAGCCCCAGAGACGCAGCCACTGAAAGGCAGATGATTTTATATCTTTTCAAAACGCTCTATCCCTTCACTTTGATGGAATCGCTCGCACTCACGCCAGACAGCCCAGCGGGCTCAAGCATTCAACAGGGCTTCAGGCGGCGGTCCAACTCGGAACAAAAGATTANCCCGCCCGCCATTCCTCCCAAACTTGAATCCAAGCGTGACTGCTTGCACTCACGTAAAACCCCGCTGACGCGGTTGAGATCATCAATGCCAAGACGTCCTGTAGCGGGAACGGGTCCTTAAAGCGGTAGTTAAGAACGGGTCGCAACCAAAATATAATACACTCTCCCAACTCGGCTCATACCAGTGAAAAGAATCCAAGGCCCCAGTGCAAACTGTCTTGTTAGCCCTCTCCTCCACTGAAGGGACTTTATCCCCTAACGCGCTGATATCGAATATCATACAATACACTCTGGCCGCTTGCCGCGCAACTTAGCTGCAGAGGCTTTTTCGACCCAGACAAAGCGGACTCAAATCTCTGCTTGACAAACCTGGCTGTAACCGCGATTCAGGCCTTCAGCAATCCGAAAAGCTTTGATGCAAAACCCCGTGGATGAGGTTATTTGGCCAACTGAGAGTGTTCCCAAACCGGATTAGAGAAATTACGCTTTGCCGATCGGCACCGAATCTGATACAAAAGGGCCGGTTCGGTAATGGTCTTCCGCGGAACTGCGAAAATGGGTGCAAAATTCGGGAGCGCGAATCAATCTCCAATGCGCCGGAGGCTCAAATGGGGCGCACAGGCGGCGGTCTTGGTGTTTGCGGCCAGTTTGGCCGGACTATCGAGTCCAAACTCATCACCGCCCCAAGCCCAGTTGGACAAAGCAAGAAAGCTATTTGCCCTCCAGTGTGCCGGCTGTCATGGTGCTGACGCTCGCGGCGGCGAGTACGGCCCGCCGCTGGCTGCCGCGAGGAGCCTGCGGGGCCGGTCCGCTGGTTGGTTGCGCAGCGTTATCCAAAATGGAATTCCAGATGCCGGCATGCCAGCATTCAACCTTCCCGCTGGCGATCTCGATGCCCTCGCCGCCCTTATTCGGTCCCTGAACATTCCCGCTGCGGAAGCTCCCGTATCGGGGGACCGCAGTGCGGGAGAACGTTTTTTCTTCGGCGAAGGCCGCTGTACCTCATGCCATATGGTCTTCGGCAGAGGCTCAGCCGTTGGTCCGGACTTGTCAAATGTTGGGCAGGAGATGACCGTCGGGGAAATCCGCTCATCCCTGCTCCATCCAAGCGCTAACATCACGCCCGGCTACGAGATGGTGACGGTCCACTTGCGAGACGGGAAAACGCTGCAGGGTTTTGTTCGCAGCCGAACTAACTTCGAAACGGTTATCCAGGATTTGAATGGTCAGTTTCATCCGCTGGGTGAAGATTCCATCGAGACAATCAGCCCCGAGACGAAATCACCGATGCCATCTGTCAAGGTGAGCCCTGAGAAGTTGCAAGATCTTATCGCGTATCTCAGCAGCCTGACAGGAGTAAAACCCGGCTTGGGGAAAACAGTGGAGCACACCGAAGCAAGCGGCATCCCCTTCCCACGAATTCTGTATCCGAAGCCTGGCGACTGGCTGACTTATAACGGCAATCTGAGTGGAAATCGTTTCAGCCCGTTAACACAAATCAACACCACCAACGTAGGCCAATTACGCCTGAAATGGATTTTCACCGTTCCACTCTGGAAGCAGTTCCTCCCGGACACCGCTTACTTTAAAGAAAACATGAAGTATTTCGGTCTTGAGGTCACACCTCTGGCAGCGGATGGGATCATGTACGTGACAGGGCCGCACCAGGCATTTGCTCTGGACGCTGCAACTGGCCGGGAAATCTGGTCCTATTCGCGCCCGCGCTCCCGGATATTGACGGGTGATGCGGCGCTCGGCACGAACCGTGGGATGGCCATCCTCGGCGACAAGGCTTTCATGGTGACAGACGACGCCCACCTGATTGCTTTGAACCGTACAACGGGGAAATTAGTGTGGGAAGTGATCATGCCGGATGAGCCGATGCATTATGGTTCAACCGTGGCCCCACTCGTGGTCAAGGATATGGTGATCGCCGGCGTTTCCGGTGGCGATTGGGGCATCCGCGGATTTATTGCCGCGTACAGGGCTTCCGACGGGAAACGCCTTTGGCGGCGCTGGACCATTCCCGCAAAGGGCGAACCCGGAGCCGAAACCTGGGGTGGCAATCCACCCAAAACGGGAGGCGGAGCAACCTGGTTGACGGGCTCTTACGATCCGGAAACCGATACGCTGTACTGGCCCACCGGAAATCCTTATCCCGATTCCGACGACCGCGGTCGCCCGGGAGATAACCTTTACACGAACTGCATTCTGGCACTGAACCCAAACGATGGCACACTGAAGTGGTATTACCAGGTCACGCCTCATGACACCCATGACTGGGACTCAAACGCTCCACTGGTCCTTGTGGATACAACGTTCCAAGGGCAACAACGCAAACTCCTCCTGCATGCGGACAAGAATGGTTTCTTTTATGTGCTTGACCGCACGAGCGGATGCGTCTTGCTGGCCAAACCTTTCGTGCGCGTGACGTGGGCCAGCGGAATTGGTGCTGACGGCCGGCCGGAACTCCTTCCAGTCAATGGTCCCCTCTGTCCCGGCGAGTATGGCACGAATTGGAATGCCACGGCATTCAATCCCGCGAACCGTCTCTACTACGTCATGGCCCTGGAGAAGTGCGTTATGAAGCTTTCCGGCAGTAACTGGAATGCGACGAACACTGGAGATGAAGTCGGCCGGAAATACCTCGAAGCCATTAACATCGATACTGGAAAAGCCGTCTGGAGAATCCCGCAGATCGGGCCGGTCGAAGGCAAGAGGGACGCGGGAGTGCTGGCAACTGCCGGCGGTCTGCTCTTTTATGGCGACCCGAGTGGTAATATTGTGGCCGCTGATTCCCGCAACGGGAAAGCACTCTGGCACTTCCCGACGAATGGCGAGAACAAGGCTTCGCCCATGACATACACGGTGAACGGGAGGCAGTACATAGCGCTGGCGGTCGGCCCGAACATCCTTTGCTTTGGACTGCCCTGAAGAAGGAGAATCCAAGTGAATAACAAGGTGTCAAGGCGTGAATTCCTTCAAGCTTCTGCGGCTGGTGCGATGCTAAGCTCGATCGCCCACCCGCTAGCCACGCCAAACCCTGCTCGCAAAGCTTTCCGCGGGACCCTCTGTCTGTTCTCAAAGCCGGTCCCCCAATTGAATTGGCGGGAACTGGCACAGAACGCCAAGCGAGCCGGCTTTGACGGAATTGACTTGACCGTCCGTCCGGAAGGACACGTTCTTCCGGAGCGCGTAGCAACGGACCTTCCCAAAGCGGTGGAAACGATCCGCAAAGAAGGGCTTGAAGTCCCGATGATCACGACGGCGCTGCTTTCGGCGGATGATCCCACCGCAGGGCCGATCATCAGCACGGCGGGAAAACTCTCCATCCCTTTCCTGAAACCCGGCTATTACCGCTACAAGCTCGTAAATGTTCTGCGGGAAGTTGATGAAGCCGGGCGACAGCTTCGCGGCCTGGTTGAACTGGCAAAGGACCATGGGATGCAAGTGGGTTATCACAATCACCCTCATTACATCGGCGAGGCCATCTGGGACATGGCACGCGTCATCGAGCCGCTCGATCCGCAGTGGTGCGGTTTCTACTTCGACTTGTGCCAGGCCACCATGGAAGGAGGCGTCAGCGGATGGCGAATCGCTACAAACCTGGTGCTCCCTCGTCTGAAGATGGTGGCGGCAAAAGATTTCGTTTGGAAGCAAACCGGCGCTCATCAGTGGCGCGCTGAAACCTGTCCCATGGGCAAAGGGATGTCAAACTGGAAGGAATTCTTCAAGCTCGTCGCGCAGTCAGACTTCCACGGTCCTGTATCATTGCAGCAGGAATTCGCAATTCCCGGCGCAGCTGACCGCCAGGGCATTGCAATTTCGCGCGAGGCGATTCCGAAGGTCATGGAGTCGGCCAAAGAAAATCTGGATTACCTCAAGTCGATAATCCGGGAAGCGTATGAAGGGGCGTAGCAGGCTGCCGGTTCACTTTCCACAGGGAGGCCGTTTTGGACCTGCGCAGTAAAAGCACTCGGCGAAAGTTTTTAAAAGCCGGCGTCGGAGCGATATCCTTATCGCAAATGACGAAACGCATGATGACGGTCGCCGCTCCGAGGCGGAAGTCCAGCGACATCCGGATCAAGGGAATCCGTGTCAGCTATGAGAATTTTCCTTACCGCACTCCCTACGAATTCGGCGGCCGGAGCGTTGATCGCGTGACTCTCCTGAACGTTCGTTGCAGAGTGGAAACCGTCGGCGGTCGGGTGGCCGAGGGTTTTGGCTCGATGACGATGGGCAACGAATGGGCGTTTCCATCAAAGACGCTCTCCTATGACACGACCCTCAACGCGATGAAGCGCCTCGCCGAGCGAATCGCCAGGATCACGGAAAGCTACAACGAGCCGGGCCATCCTATTGATATTAATTTTGCACTTGAGGCGGATTATCTTCGGGCTGCGCGCGAAGTCTCTGAGGCGATGCATCTCGAAGAGCCGGTCCCGAAGCTCTGCACATTGGTCACGGCAAGTCCCTTTGACGCAGCTATCCATGATGCGTTCGGCAAAGTCCATGGTCTTAATTGCTACCTGACTTATGGCCCGGAATTCATGAGCTATGACTTGGGCAGATATCTCTCGCCCGAATTCAAGGGCGAATATCCAAGCCAGTATCTGCTGCAAAAACCCAAGCCATGGGTGTGGTGCAATCATTCGGTTGGGGCGTCCGATCCCATCGAGGCTTCAGATGTTAGAAAGCGCCTCAATGACGGCCTTCCGCAAACTCTCAAGGACTGGATTATTGCCGACGGCCTGACCCACCTCAAAATCAAGCTCGACGGCAACAATCTCGAGCGCGACCTTGCGCGCGTCCTCCACATCGACCGCGTTGCGACCGAAGTCGAAACCCGCCGGGGGCTTCGCCGGTGGTATTATTCGCTGGACTTCAACGAGCAATGCCCAAACGCCGACTACCTGCTCGAGTTCATCCGCCGGATCAGGGAAAAATCACCCGGCGGGTATGATCGCATCACTTATCTTGAGCAGCCGGAGTCCCGGGATCTCATCGCCAATCCATCGCAGATGCTCTTCGCAGCTTCCAAATTAAAGCCTGTCGTCATGGATGAATCGCTGACCGGCTTTGACGCCCTTCTCCGCGGCCGCGAAATGGGCTACACGGGCGTGGCGTTGAAGGCCTGCAAAGGACAAAGCCAGTCCGTAGTGCTGAACGCCGCAGCCCAAAAGTTCAAAATGTACATGACGGCTCAGGACCTGACGTGCCCCGGTGCCTCACTGATTCAATCCGCTGGAATCGCCGCCCATGTCGGCCCCATCGACACCCTGGAATCCAACGCCAGAGAATACGTGCCCGCAGCGAACAAACCGTGGCTTAAGAAATTTCCCGGATTGTTCGAGGTTCGAGATGGCAAGCTGCACACAGCAAAACTTGGTGGGCCCGGATTGAGTGCTGTTTGACAGGCAAAGTTCCATGAACATCGAACAGGTTGCTGAAAAACGGATTCTACGCTTGCCATCGTAAGCGCTGCGAACGATCCACGTATTTGAGATGCTTTGCTTCGCTCAGCATGACACCTTGATTCTTTTCAGACCGGATTTGCAGGAGTAAATATCACGCCGCAAGGGCCACTTTGGATGACGGCCCTTATGGATGGCAAACTGCAATTTCCTCTGGTCGGAATAATGAGGAGAGAGCCAGTCGATGTCATGCCTTGCTCAAACCACGTCCATAACTCCGGTGAAAAAAGCGGAAGTAAAGGCAGATGTTTGCAGCCATGACCACTGCATAGATGCAGAAAGGCGCAGCAATTTCCGAAATATTGAACAGATAGCCGGTAAGCGTAATGCCCCCGGAAGAAGCTCCCAGCCGTGCCACCTGGTTGATTCCGAGCGCCCGCCCAATTTCATCCTGATTAACCATCTCCGTGAGCGCCGTTTGCTGCACCGGCACTGCGGTCACGCGCAATGCCGGCGTCAACAGATAAATGATTAAAGCGATTGCATAAACGTGACAAAAGGGCAGCAACAAAAGAAGCACTGTTCCAAGCCCGCGCGTCACAGCTATGGTCTTAACAAAGCCGAGCCCCCGCTCAAGGCGCGGTGCCGCGAGCAGGGCCAATGCTGCCAGCAGACCGCCGGCAAATGCGTAAACCGCCATCTCTGATTTGGGAACATGATACACAATCACAAAGAACGGTATCAGAAACGGAACCACCAGCCCCTGCGTGAAGCCATTAAGCATTCCTGTCACGGTAAACTTGCCGATGACAATCTTGCTGTGCAGCCGTCGCAGAGTGCCCCGTACACTGGTTGTTTTGATAAATGGAAGGAGCGCGAGGCCAGAGCCGGCGATGAATGTGGCGTACAAAAAGATATGCCGAACCTCCCCGTGCCTTGCTAGCAACGCTCCAAACGCTCCACACACGCCGCTCAGGAACGTCAGAATGGAAAAATAGAACGTTCGGTTTTCGGGCGTGGTCAAATCGGCGATGACAGCATTCTGGATGGGCTGTGCCGCGCCGCCGATTCCGCCGGTCATCAAAGATCCCGTGGCGGAATAGCCGCCCAGAGACGTGGCAACAAACAGAACCGGCAATCGGCTGGAGATAAATACCAGAGCAGAACTCAGCGGAAGCAACAGCCCCACGAGAAACAGGGTTTTACCTCTACCCCAAACGTCTGTCAAAAATCCGAACAGCAGTCCCAAGAACGCCGTCGAGACGGCTGCTGAAGTATAGAGCAGGCCGAGTTGAAAGGGGCTGTAATGCCGATACCTCAACACAAGATACGGGAAAGCAATCGTGATCATTCCCGCGGCGATGCTACGCGAGGTGCGAAACAGAGCGAGGAGGAATAATTGTCCGCGCTGGTCTTTCATAATTCCCAAGCAGTCCGAATAAAAACAAACTTTCAGTTTATTATGGATTCCGCTTCAGGACCTATTTGTGCATAAAATCACTGCTTTCACTGGTAAAATCGGTGGCTTCCAGCCGTATCTCCGAGTGGAAGGGAGCAACGTGAGGTGAGGCAATGAGGATTGACAGTCATCAGCACTTCTGGAAGGTCTCAAGGGGCGACTATTCATGGATGAAGCCGGAAATGAAAATCCTGTACAGGGATTACATGCCCGAAGACCTGAAGCCAAGCCTGGTACGCCACAAGATCGATAAAACTGTGCTTGTCCAGGCCGCTCCTACCGTTGGCGAGACGGATTTCCTGCTTGGAATTGCTGAAGCCCACGACTTCGTTGCAGGCGTGGTGGGATGGCTCGACTTGGAGAGCGAAGACTTTCCATCATTGTTTGAGCGCTACCGACGCAACAGGAAGTTTGTCGGCGTTCGCCCCATGCTGGAGGAACTTCCTGCGGACGATTGGATCCTTCGTCCGCCGGTTCTTGAATCTCTGCGAGCGATTGCTGAGGCGGATTTCCCTTTCGATTTTCTGGTCAAGCCGCGCCATTTGCCATACGTCGCAAAGGCGCTGAAGAGGGTGCCGGGACTGCGTGCTGTTATCGATCATATTGCCAAGCCTGAGATCCGCACACAGAAACTGGAGCCCTGGAAATCAATGCTTCGTGATCTGGCCCGGAACGAAAACCTGTACTGCAAGCTTTCAGGCATGGTCACGGAAGCAGACCATGATTCGTGGAAACCTGAACATCTGCGTCCTTACATCGAGCATGTCGTAGAATGCTTTGGGCCCGATCGCGTGATGTACGGGAGCGACTGGCCGGTTTGCCTTCTGGCCGGGAGCTACGATCAGGTGATAGGAGCTTTAGAATCGATAATCAACTCGCGCCTTGACGCTGCGTCTCTGGAAGCCGTTTATGGCGGTAACGCCGCGCGCTTCTACAAACTGAAGTTCTAATCGGCATTGAACCCTGACAGGTTGCTGAAAATCTCTCTGTCGATGTCACCCCGAGGAATTTGCTGTTGTTCTCAGTTGCCTGGGCAAAACAGATTTCTCGCTTCATCTCCTCCAGGACAGGGCTTCGCGCGAAATGACAGGCACCAAGCCGCCTTTCAGCAACCTGCAAAGCCGGCGGAAACACCATGCAATGGATGCCGGCCGCTTCTGTCTATTTTATTGAATAGTGTTGAATCACGTTGTCATCTCCGGCCTATGGAAATAACATGGTTCGTGGCGGTCATTTCACACGGCAGCATGCAGCAATTCTCCAGCCGGTTTCGGGTTGGAACGGCAATGAATAGAGGAAAGGACAATTCTGATGCTGGCAGGCGTTTACACAGGAGTGGAAAGTCTTAGGTTTCAGGAGTGGCCAAAACCCGAACTCGGTCCGAATGAAATACTCGTGAAGGTCCGGTATGCGGGCATTTGCGGGACTGACATGATGATATACGCGGGAAAGCACCCTCGAGTGGTACCGCCTCGCGTGCTGGGCCATGAGATTTTCGGCGCCATTGCGAAAACGCGCGCGCCTGCCGAATCCAAGTTGAAGGAAGGTGATCGCGTAGCCGTCTTCCCGCTTATTTCCTGCGGCCGATGTGTGCCTTGCCGCGAGGGAAACGCTCATGTATGTGAAAAACTCGGCCTGCTTGGCATTGACGCGGACGGCGGATTTGCGGAATACGTCAAAACGACCCCGGAACAATTGATTCCCGTGCCTCCCGGGGTTGATGACGAACAGGCAGCGCTTGTGGAACCGCTTTCGGTGGCGGTCCATGTGGTCCGAATATCAGGATTTACTGCCGGCGATACTGCACTGGTTACAGGCGCCGGGCCGATTGGAAATCTTATTGCCCAGGTGCTCAGGGCTGTTGGCGCAAGGCATGTTCTGGTGTCTGAGGCGATGCCGTTCCGACGGGAACTGGCAGGGCGGATGGGCTTTGCCGTTGTTAATCCGCTGGAAGTTAAGCCCGCCGAGGCAATTCGCAAGCTGATGGGAGAGAATTTTGTGGACCACGTTTTCGAAGCAACAGGAGCACCGGCAGCTTACCGGGATGCCGTTCAGTGCTGCAAAGTGCGCGGCCACATCACTTTTGTCGGCCTGCCGAAATCAGTACCGGAAGTGGACGTCCTCAATCTGGTTTTCAAGGAAATTCGCACGTCCGGCGCGCGCGTCTATACGCCAAAAGACTTCCTTGTAGCCATTTCGCTGCTCGAACGGGGTGCAATCGATGTTAAGAGCGTGGTAACGGACCGGCTACCCCTCAAGGACATCGAGATTGGGCTACAGAGGATGCATAACCCGGACAGCAGCCTGAAGATTCTTTTCAGCCTTTGATGGAAAGCATGTGCGCACCCAGGCACACTTCCACGTTTCAGAAGCTGATTATCGGGTTGATAACTCCGCAGGCCGTTTTTAAATCAGCCCTTACGATTCGCTGACGCCAACCTTATAACGCTCTCGATGTTCCCGCACGTAAAGCCCGTTGACGATAGGCTCTGACTCGCATTCCGCCTCGATGACAGTGACAGGGTCGTCCGGAGCCTTAGTGGGCAAGCCCGTAAACTGGACCGAGATATCATCCTGCCGAAAATCCACTTTCTTACCCGACGCAAACAGCCGCGCTGACTTCACCTTTGTTTGCAACCCTCCCACCGCCACGACCGTTTGCGGCCGGAAGAAAGACAGCCAGTTTGCCGCCGGCGTATCGTCCGGCCAAAAGTGTACATGAATATAAAGCGTGTTCCCTTTGCGCGTGAAATTTGCGTAGGTTGTAGGGCTGGCATTACATCGCTCGGACTCGTATATCGTCGGGCCGTTCTTGTCCATCCACTTCCCCACGGCTTCGAGCGTGCGAACTTCTTCTTCCGGCACGGATCCATCCGGCTTCGGCCCGATATTCAGCAGATAGTTCCCTCCGCCCCGCGCGCATTCGATCAGGTTGCGCACGATCGTCTTAGGAGACTTGAAGTCGTCATCAGCCTTCTGGTAACCCCAACTGTCATTCATGGTCATGCAGGTCTCCCACGCCCTGCCTTTTTCCGACGCCTGAATATGCTGCTCGGGCGTGGAAAAATCTCCAGGCAAACCGTTCCGGTTATTCACAATAATGTCCGGTTGTAGCTGGAAAACCATGTCATTCATCTTTTTCGATTCCCACTGCTCAGCGGTCAGGGGCCAGTCCACGTCATACCAGAGAATGTCAACCTTGCCGTAATTCGTCATCAGTTCTCTGATCAGGCCGTGCGTATATTCGACAAAACGTTTGCGCGCCGCTTCGTCCGTGGCGCACCGCGCTCCGTCGGGGTGATGCCAGTCCATCAGCGAGTAATAGAAGCCCACGCGCATACCTTCGGCGCGCGCGGCCTCGACGAATTCCTTGACCAAATCCCGCCCGCAAGCCTGTTTGGGCGCGCAGTAGTCCGTGAGCTTGGTATCGAACAGGCAGAAGCCCTCGTGGTGCTTCGTCGTCATCACCATGTACTTCTGACCAGCCCGTTTGGCCAGCTTTGCCCAGTCACGTGCGGCATTCGGCTTGGGAGTAAAATGCCTGGCCAGCAGTTCATACTGCGGTATAGGAATGCCTTCTTTTTCCATGGCCCATTCATGCTGACCAATAACGCTATAGAGTCCCCAATGAATGAACATCCCGAATTTCGCTTCGTGCCACCACTTCATGCGCCTCTCGCGATCCGCGATAGCTGAGGCAGGTTCGCCCGGCCCTTCGGTTTGGGCCTGTCTGGGTGCGGGCGACTGTCCCGAAGTGCATCCAGTGGCCGCAGCCACCGCGGCCATCGTGCCGCCCGCTCCTATCAGCTTCAGGTAATCCCGCCGCGTCATCCCACTTCCCCGCATCGATCTCCTCCTTCCGTGCAAGCCTGCATGCTGACGATATGAATGAGCCTCATTCCTCCGAGGCAGCCTTCGCAGCCAGGGCCGCAAGGCGTGATTTGCGCAAATGATCTTATCGCAAAATGCCACTGGAATATACGCGGAAAGCCGACAATTGCGTGGCCTGCACGGGCGCAGCCTCCATCCCGTCAGCACCATGGGCGGCCCTGCTGAGGAAAGTTTGCTCTGTGAGCGTTTCGGGGCGCCGTACTCTTCCAGCAACCACACGTCTTTTGCGTCTTTCAACGAGACCCATGCATGCTTCCTTTCTGACCCATCCGCAGTTAAGCTTCCAGTAGATGGGTCCTAAGCGGCAACAAAAGGTACGCCTTGACAGGCTTCTTGTAGAGCGTGGGCTTGCGGAGTCCCGCCAGAAAGCCCAGGCGCTGATTCTTGCCGGGCAGGTCTTGGTGGACGAACAAAAGCTCGAAAACTGCGGCACGCTCGTCAATCCCGAAGCGCGATTGCGTCTGCTGGGCGCACCGCTCAGATATGTCAGCCGGGCAGGGTTGAAGCTTGAGGCTGCGCTCGATTATTTTCACGTGAATCCCTCGGGAAAGCTCTGTCTGGACATCGGCGCCTCGACTGGAGGATTTACGGATTGTCTCCTTCAACGTGGCGCCGCCCGCGTAATCGCGGTGGACGCAGGAACCAATCAACTCGATTGGAAATTACGGCAGGACCCGCGCATCACGGTCATGGAGAAAACCAATGCCCGTTACCTTACGCTTGGGCAGATTGGCATGCGCGTAGCAATCGTCACGATGGACGTCTCCTTCATTTCCGCCACGCTGATTATTCCCGCTCTGCCGCCCTTGCTGGACAAAGACGCTGATATTCTCGTGCTGGTCAAGCCCCAGTTTGAGGTCGGCCCTCACCAGGTTGGTAAAGGCGGCGTGGTGCGCGATCCGAAGCTGCATGAAGAAGCAATCAACAAAGTGGCGCGGAAAATTACAGAACTTGGTTTCACCGGGATGGGTCGCGTTGAAAGCGTCCTTCCCGGCGCATCAGGCAACCGGGAATTTTTCCTGCATGCTATTTGGCCAAAAAGTGTCTAGAATGATCTATCGACCCGGAAGAATGAAGAGCAGCCTGCAATCAAATCACTGCGATTTTAAATCGTTATGACAATAAAGAAGATCGGGATTGTTTCAAAACCCAAGAAAGCGGAGATTCGCGAGATCGTTCCGCCGCTCGTGGATTGGCTGCGTGAGCGCGACATCGAGGTCTTGATTGACAAAGAGACCGGCTCCATTCTTGAAAGCTCGGAAAAATGCCTGACTCGGAACGAGCTTCCCGGGAAAGTCGATCTGCTGGTCGTGCTGGGTGGCGACGGTACGCTTCTTGCCGCCGCCAGGTCAATCTGCCGCCGGCAAGTCCCTATTTTTGCGGTCAACCTGGGAGACCTTGGTTTCCTCACGGCGATTACGCGCGATGAACTCTATCCCGCCCTTGAAGGAGTACTGTCAGGAAACTATCGCTCCGAGAAGCGGGTCCAGATTGAAGGCGAACTGATCCGTGCGGATGAGGTGCTTTCCACCTTCCGTGCATTGAATGACGTGGTCCTGAATAAAGGAGCCATTGCGCGAATCCAGGATTTTGAGGTTTATACTGACGGCGAGTTCATCTCGAACTACAAATCCGATGGTTTGATCGTCTCAACCCCCACGGGTTCGACCGCATATTCGCTGGCGGCCGGCGGTCCTGTTGTTTCCCCTTCCGTTGAGGCCTTCATTGTCACTCCTATTTGCGCACACACGCTCACCAACCGCCCGCTGGTGCTCCGCGATTCTGCCATCATCGAAATTGTAGTGAAGAGCCAGCGCGAAGCCGCCTATTTGACGGTTGATGGCCAGGTGGGCATTGCGACTCACAGCGAAGACATCGTTCGGGTCCGGAAGTCCGATTCCTATATTGAACTGATCCAGCCCCCGCACAGAAACTACTTCGATATCCTCCGCCAGAAGCTCAAGTGGGGTGAGCGATAGGAACTTGATTTGTGCAGAAAGCGTTGACGGGCTCCGATGCTGTGCATTCCCTGCGTCACATTACTTCTCCAGCCATCAAGTCCTCCAATTTTTCGCGCGGGCGAATCAATTCGGCAGTGGTGCCGGACACCATTAATTCCGGCGGGCGCGGTCGGGAATTGTAATTTGAAGACAGCACGTAGCCATATGCGCCCACCGTCATGACGGCAACCAGGTCTCCTGGTTCGACGCAGGGCATTTCGCGGTCGCGGGCCAGGAAGTCACCGGTTTCACAGAGCGGACCAACAACATCAGCTGTAAAGGTTCTTTCACTGCGTCGTTCGACAGGGACAATCTGGTGTAATGAGCCGTAGAGCGTCGGCCGCATCAGATCGTTCATTCCTGCATCCACTACCACGAAGTGTTTTTTTCCGGTGTTCTTGATGTAGAGAACCCGTGTCAAAAGAACGCCGGCATTGCCGACGAGTGCACGCCCCGGCTCCATGATCAGGCGGTAAGGAGTTCCCGTCAGCCGCCGTTTGAGTTCCGAGGTCAGGCGGTCCATTTCAAGCGGGCTTTCATCCACGTACCGAATACCGTAGCCTCCGCCGAGATCGAGAAACTCCAGCCGGATGCCCTCACGTCCCAGCGCCCGGGCCAGGTCCAGAATTTCATCGAGTGCCTGGACGAAAGGGCTGACATCCAGGATTTGCGACCCAATGTGACAGGCGATTCCGCGTACGCACAACTCAGGCACGCTCGCGGCGCGCCGGAAAAGGTCCACAGCCTGGTCCTTGGGTACGCCGAATTTATGGATGAATTGCCCCGTTGAGATATAGGGATGGGTATCCGCCTCAACGTCAGGATTTACGCGGATGGAGATGTTGGCTTGTTTCTTGAGGTGGCGGGCACGACTCGCGATCGCCTCCAACTCTCCGGATGATTCCACATTGAACATCAGAATGCCGGCGGCAAGCGCTGCGTCGATTTCGGTCTCGTCTTTGCCGACCCCCGAGAAAACGATCGTATCCGGCCTCGCCCCCACCCTGAGGACGCGGGCCAATTCGCCTCTTGAAACAATGTCGAAACCTGCGCCAGCCTGCCGCAAGAGGTTGAGGATTCTGAGATTGGAATTCGCCTTGACCGAATAGCAAACCAGGTGTGGGAGGCCGGTCAGATGGCCCTTAATATAAGCGAAGTTTCCTTCGATAGCCGAGCGGCTGTAGATATACGCGGGCGTGCCATATCGAGCAGCCAATTCCGCCAGAGGAACTCCCTCGCATTGCAATTGATTCCCCACGTAATGGAAATAGTCCGTCATTAACCTTTCTGGCTGTGCTCCTGCGTTGACGACGCTCGAATTGTTCTGTTCCGTCCCCATATTAATGTCTGGTTCACCGCACGCGAGCCAGGACCAGCGTCTGGTCGTCGCGCTGCGGCAATCCCGCCTCGAACCGGGCGATTTCTCCAAACAACACGTCAATGATTTCATGGAGAGGACGGTCAGCATTCTCGCGCAAGATGTGCGCAACATGCCGGGTACCGAATTCCTGGAGTTCGGGATTCATGGCTTCACCCAGACCATCGGAGAAAAATGCCAGCAGGTCTCCTTTCTTCAGTTGAAGAGAAACCTGCTGATACTCCGTATGTTCCAGCAGACCCAGGGGAATCCCTTCGGCCTGGACGGGGCGGCATCGCCCGTTCCGGATGAGCAGAGGAAGCGGCATCCCCGCGTTTGCAAGGTGCATTTCCATCGTCTTTGGGTCCCAAACGGCATATACCAGCGTGATGAAGTGGCCCTCCACTCTCCGTTCCAGAAGCGTTGCATTCAGCCTTCGAAGCATTTCAGGCACCGGAAGGCGCAATGGAGCAAGACTGCGTAGAATTCCTCCCGCCAGCGCTCCGTAAAGCGCTGCCGGCGCTCCCTTGCCGCTTACATCGCCCACGGCCAGCACGTGACGGTCCTTGCCATATTTGAGAAAGTCATAAAGGTCGCCGCCGAGTTGCCGCGCGGGCTGGAAGCGCAGATCGACTTCCAAACCGGGAATATTCGGTGAAGTCCCAGGCATCAGGAGCATCTGAATTTCCTGTGCGCGCTTCAGATCGCGCTCCAGTCGGGATTCACTGCGGACCGCCCTCTCATAAAGTCGCGCATTTTCAATAGCAATGGCAATCTGGGGGGCCAGGGTGGAAAAAATCCGGACATGTTCTTCCGTAAAGTAATTGAGATTGGAGCTTTCAAGGTCCACGACGCCGATAACGCGGCCGTGATAAATCAGCGGTACAGCCATCTCCGACTTCGTCTCAGGATTGATGCGGATATATCGAGGGTCCTTGCTGACGTCAGGAACGACGACCGGCTGAAGTGAACTGGCGGCTGCCCCTACAATGCCCTGGCCAAATCGGACCGTTGTCTTGTCCGGAAGACTTTCATCCTGCCGCAATGTCAAGACGGAGTTAAAGGTCTTCGCCTGTTCATCCGCGAGCATAATGCTGAAGCGGTGATAATCCACCAGACGCTTGGCCAGCGTCCCGATTTTGCGAAGCAATTCGCCGAGCACGAGCACCGAACTCAGTTCCCGGCTGATTTCATTCAGTAACTGCAGAGTCCGGGCCTGACGAACACTTCGCCGGTAGAGCCGGGCGTTCTCAATCGCCATGGCCATGCGGCCAGCCAGAAGCTCCAGCAGATTCACATGCTGTTCGGTAAAGAAATCAGGCACATCCGCTTCAAGGTCGATGACGCCGATCACGCGGTTCTTCAAAATCAGCGGGATGGCCAATTCAGACCTGATTTCGGGCAGGGACTCAATGTATGAGGGATCAGACTGAACGTTATTGACCAGAATCGAACGGCGCTCGAGGGCCGCCCGGCCAACAATCCCTTCGCCCACCTTGATTCGAAGTGCACGAGCCTGTTCCTCCGGGTGGCCGACGCTCGAGCGGATTCTGAGTTCCTGGGTTTTTTCATTCAGAAGGAGGATGGCGAAAGCTTTGTAGTCGATGACCCGCTTAACAAGCTCGGCAATGCGGACCATCAACACTTCGAGGTCGAGCGTGGAGGTGATCTGCTCGCTGACCTCGAGCAGCAGCGTCAGCAGTTCCGTAGCTCCAAGCGGACGAACCGAGGTTTTCACAATTTCCGACATGGATCAATCCATGTGACTGCAGGGTTCCATGAGAATGGAAGATACGCCGCCTCCCAGACGTTCTGGTCTGGATATCGGCATCCTCATTGTGCCCTCGAGAGTGCGGGCCCCACCCATGGCCCTGACCCCCGTGGATCGTTCATACGTTTCGAGCATCAGCCGGAGATCGAGCTCTGTCACGGCCGACGGCCCAAATTCTGTTGAGGTCTTGACGCAGTTTGCGCTTGCCTGTCGCGCGACCCGGCAGGCCATGGATTTCTGCCCGTAGGAAAGACAAGCGATTTTAAGAATCACTTCTAAGATGCATCCGGTACTGCTCGCGATGCCCGCCGCGTCTTCAATGTCCACGGAACGCCCTACTGCCGGGACGCAATGTCTTGATTTCTTTCACCCGATGAGTTCATGAGCATTCTCGCGGGCCGAAACCGCGGCGCCCGGCGGCTTTAAATAGCCAAGGCCCTTTCCAAAGAAAATCCTACTACGTTTTAGACTTTGATTCCGGTTCCTTAAACCTCTTGGAACCCATGCGTGGTGTATCGCATTGGCGCTAACTCCCAGCAGGACTACTTCACCAAGAAATCGATGAACTGCAGTCTGACTGGTTCGCAGGCTTAGAATCCCCAAGGCGAATGAATGGGTGTCAGCACACATGACGCTGTAAAGTTCAGTATGGCATGGTCCTTTCGGACTGGAGGATTCTTTTCCTCCGTGGCCAGGCCAAAGCCCCCGGTTACTTCTATGAAATCAGTACGATCTGATCTCTCACCTGACTGACAAATACCACCCTCAGCTATCCTGGAAGGACCTTTTCCGCGCCATCCGAAAAGTAATGGGTTCGAATAACATTTGGAAAAACCCCGGCTGGCCGCATTCGCTGTCATTCTAGCATAGTCGGTTCGAGATACTCCGAGTTCCAGCGCCATCGGCTGAAATCCAGCCGAACCACATTTCCTTGGAAGCCGAATCAAAGCATGTTTTTCCAGGCAGATTCCGCAGGGAAGCGCACACAATATGCATGCTCGCACTTTTCCTCTTAGCGTCGTCAGCGCGCGGGACTGAGCTGAACGTGTAAAATGAATCCGTGGAGCGTGAGCGATTTGAGCGGCTGGTTGAAGAGACCCTGAACAGCCTGCCGGAGCCGTTTCGCAGCAGGCTGGCTAACCTTGCAATTATCGTCGAGGACTCGCCGCCGCGCGAACCCGGCCGACGCGGCCTGCTGTTGGGCCTCTTTTCTGGAGTTCCGCGGACCATGAAGAGCGTATTTTCCGCCGATCCTCCTGATCATATCTTCCTTTATCAGAAGAGCATTGAGGCTGTCTGCACAACAGATGCACAAATCGCGCAGCAGATTCGGGATACGCTGTTGCATGAGATCGGCCACTATTTCGGGTTAACTGAGGATGAACTTCGGAATATTTAAGCCGCTTTTGTCGGCTTGTGCAGTTGTTGCGGAATCATGCCGCTGGTACAACGGCTGATTGATGTTCCCAGCCCGCGCGCGGACTTGAAGCAAGGTGTCCCGCATTGCTTCATTAGCGAAACAACCCTTTTGGACACCCACGCTGTGGGTATAATGATTTCGAATGCGAATTCTGGCAATCGACACAACAAGCGAACACGGCGGAGTCGCCGTTTACGAATCGAATAAGTGTCATTCGATCGCACTGAACACTGAGCCTGCCTCCCGTTATGCCGTATCGCTGTTCGGCCTGGCGGAGCGTGCCCTCACCGAGGCTGATACTGAATTCGGCGATATCGATCTGTACGCGGTTTCGAACGGCCCGGGATCCTTCACAGGAATACGCGTGGGGTTGGCTGCTGCGCAGGGATGGGCAAAGGCATTTGGAAAGCCGGTCAAGGGCGTAAATCTGCTTGAGGCAATGGTGGAACAAGCCTGCCCTGACACCGACTGGGCAGTACCGGTCATTGACGCACGCCGAGGAGAATTCTTTGTTGGTATCTTCCACAAGGCCGCGGTCGGCCCTGACGACAGGGTGACGTTCGTTGCGGCTGGATCGGCTCAACTTGTGCGCCCGGATCGGTTTAGCGCTCTGCTGGAAACAGTAAGCCAGGGCGGCCAGTGCAGGACGTTCAGCGGAGGAACAATTGCCTGCCTCATGCGCTCCCAAGACCAGAAGGCCCGCACATTGCTGGAAAACCTGCCGCTTGATATGCTGCGGATTGAAGTGGAAGGCGCCCTGCTCGATTCCATTGCACGCTTGGGGCTTAGCGCATTGATGCAGGGCTATCTGCCCTCGCCAGACGATCTTGACGCGTGTTACATTCGACGGTCGGACGCAGAAATGAATTGGCGCCCAACGGCGACAAGCGTGAAAAGCCGATGAAGAACCCGCCATTGTTTCCACGCACAAGCGCGATCGAAAGTTCTCCGGATGTGTCATGTCAACTGTTTCGTTTCCGTTCAATATCAGGCCTTTTTCCCCAAACGACTTGGACGCAATTCTTGAGATCCAAAGCGCATGTGAATCCACGGCGGTATGGTCATCACGCGACTATGTGCAACTGGCTGATGATCCCATGGGAATGATCCTGGTGGCGTGCTATGAAGTCTGTGCCTCGCCGCGCGTCGTGGGGTTTTCGGCTTTCCATCGCGTGGAATCGGAAGCTGAGCTACAGAATATCGCGGTTAATCCTGGGTATCGGCGTCAAGGTATTGCCAAAGCGCTGATCGAGGACGGTTGCCGTAGATTATACACTGCCGGCGTCCGAAAACTTTTTCTTGAAGTGCGGGTATCCAACTTGCCCGCACTCGAGCTTTACCGCAAATTTGGCTTTGCACCGCAGGCACGCAGGAAGGAATATTATCGGCATCCCACTGAAGACGCACTCGTTCTAGCTTGCCGAATCTTACCTTCCGACGGTTAATTGAGGCGGAACCTGATCCCTTCCAGCAACAAAGCAGGAGATCATCTACGAACCTCAGGCATGCATGGCGCGGCCCTAACCCAAATGGTGTATTCTTTGCACCATTTGGTGTACTGAACCAGCAGATCGATTATTCCAAGGCTGCAGTTTGGATTGCAGAAATTTAATTTAAGTAATTGGTGTTACGTTACTTAATTGAAATTGCTTGGTACATGCTGTTTGTTTTGGAATGGGTCGTGCTATGCTGGGGGTTGTTGTCTATTTTTAACTGGAGGTTTCATCACCTATGAAAAAGCTGTTCACGGTATTTGCTGCTCTTGCTATGGCAACAACGCTCTCGATGCCGGCTTTTGCTGCAAAGAAACACACGAAAAAAGAAGCTGCCACGGCGCAGACCCATAGCAAGAAGCACATGAAGCACGCGAAGAAGAAGGGCGCAACTAAGGGAGAAAAGAAGGGTCAGTAAGAATCCATTTCGCTCTTCAGTTATTCGTTGCGCTTGAATCTGTTATTGCTTCTGTTTAAGGACCCGGCCGATTGGCCGGGTTTCTTTTTCCTTCCGTGAGAAAAGTCAGTCCAGGATGTCACGTCGCTATGCCATCCGGCCACCGATTTTGTTTATCCTGACACACCGATTTCTTCCTTCCTTATCAACTTGCTCTGTCGTAGATGGCCGGAATAGGAACTGCCGATTCAGCTGGGAAAGCATGACAGCTGACGGAGTTATACCCATAGCCTGCCAGGAGCAAATCCGCGAACAAGCCACAGCTTATTGCAAGCTGTCGTCACAGGAGAAGAGGGAGAATGTCACCCAGTCTTAAGTGACGGCACACCCTTCTTGAAATTCAGGGTTCGCAGAGCGGGGCTTTCAGTTGACGCTCTTTCGGTTTTCGCATAAATTACAAATTCAAAAACAGCGCATGGATCAGTTGCGTCGCTATGCGCTACGGGCGGATTCTCGTGCCCGGAAAATTACTGCCCGCTTTTCTGACGCGAGGGTTCGTTGCGACTTTCATCCAACCTGAAATTGTATCGTCTGCTTGCCCTGTTGCTGACCGCTCCCGCGCTGGCGCTGACCCCCGTCGCGGCGCGGCACGGAATGGTGGTCAGCAACGATCCGCTCGCCACAGGGGCTGGAGTCGAAATCCTGAAGGCCGGTGGCAATGCCGTGGATGCGGCTGTCGCTGTGGGTTTTGCTCTGGCGGTCACGTACCCTTTTGCCGGAAACATTGGAGGCGGAGGCTTCATGATGGTCCGCATGGCTGGGCGAAAGCCGGCGATGATCGACTATCGTGAGGAAGCGCCCGGGGCAGCTTCCCGCGACATGTATCTGGACAAACATGGCCGGGTGATTCCGGGAGCCTCGACAGTAGGTGCGCTGTCCGCAGGGGTCCCGGGAACAGTAGCAGGCCTTGCTCTGGCTGAGCAGAGGTACGGTGTGCTGGGACTTGCCCGTGTCATGGAACCCGCCATCCGCCTGGCTGAGCAGGGCTTTCCGGTGAGTTACTGGTTGAGCCGATCGCTGGCGAGCCACAAGGAATTGCTTTCAAA
>JGI24721J44947_10003791_pt1 | contig 21215 bp, 18 predicted proteins | sample YelNatPaOPGAMG01_FD_44947 | JGI IMG/M metagenome (IMG submission 44947) | reverse complement strand
AGGACAGACCGCGGTTTTTCATTTCAGATACAAGAAACATAAAACAAGAAGCAGTCACGGAAAAATCCCACAGTGGCTGGCGCTGACGGCCAGGAGAAGAGGCCCATTTTTTAGAGAGCTAGCCAGTATTCGTGGACCTGCTCCATTTTATGCTGACACCGGTGTAACACGAGACACTTGCCACTGTCGCGCTTCTATCCGCGTGCATGTACGTATGCTCGAGTTACCCGCCCCGTTGCCGGCGACGCAATGAACAAGCTCACTTGGCGCACACCTAAAGACTCCCAAGCATCACGCTTTGACAGGCTCTATTATACCACACTCTTTGAAAGAAACAGCGCCACACACAGTATCGACGAGATATCTCGTTGCTATGACCTGCGCGGCGAATACAGTCACAAATGCGGATGCTCTGATGCAGCATTGCGACGCTTGTCTCGCGATTGTTGAGTCGCTTCGGGAACTTGGGTCAACGATACGGGCGCCTCGTACATACTTTGCGCAGCGCCGGTTGGCAGGAGTCCTGCTGACTCCGCTGCGAGCGCATCGAGCGACTCTGCCTCTGACGAAGGCTGAAGCGCACCTGACGCTGCTGCGATGAGTTCCTGAAACAACGCATCCAGGCTGTTTTCAGCCAGCATGCGGGGTCGTAGTTGTTCGACGCGCTCCGAGGACACCAGTCCGGCAGTGAGCAGTGCATCGAAGACAGACATATGTAACGTCGAGTCCACTGGGGCATCGGGCGACGTCTGCTCAGGCGAAGAGATCGCAATAAGTGGCTCGCTGGCGTCCTCGTGCTTGTCAGCGGGTGCTGCAGCCACTGGAGCTGTCGTCGTTGCTGATGCCGTTGTTTCACCGAAAAACAGAGCTAACGAGTCCGCTGCGGGTACCGGATTCGTTGCCACTGGCGCTTGCAGCTCGGTGCTTGTGTCTTGGTGCTTTTCAGCAGCCTGGTGCTTCGATGCCTCGGTTGACGGTACCAAAGGCAGCGACACATGTAAAAGGTTCGCATTTTCCGGCAGACATGAGGAAAACGTCGCTCCCGCGGAAGTGCTCGCACTCCATGCGCAGAGCAGACAGCCGTTCGTCCATGCACTGGGCACAGCGAATGCTACCGCATCTCGGTTTCGCAGTGCATCTATGGCGTCTGTGCGAACGTCATCCACTATTGAGGAGGTTCTCAGTGGGGCACACTGCGGATGTGCTGCGGCGGCTTCCGCAGTACCTGCTCGAGGCGTTGGGTCGGTGTCAATGAGGATCGTACTCTGCGCTACGCGCGCTTCCATGGTATCCATTACGCTCTCTGGACGAACCGAGATCTTATCGAGCGATTGTGCGCACTCCACCGCGTAGCTCAGAACATCTACATCGTCATCTTCGAGGCCAGCGACCAGCAGGCTATTGAGTGCGCGCCAAGCTCGATCCGTGGATGTCCTTCGCGCCGCGAGCGTTCGAGCAAGACGTAGCAACTCGAGACGCACTGGTGCAGCCAAGAGCAATCGATGCTGCTGCTGCTGTTGCTGCTGCTGCTGCTGCATCCATCTTCGCAGCACCTCGTCGGCGACAGTCCCAATATGATCGATCATCGTGCCTACGATCCAGAGAAAACGACTTTGTGTCGGCGAGTCGGACTCGATCCATGCCGCATTGAGCACAATCTCTTTTAAGAGATTTTCTGCTTGACTTATGCGTTCCCGAGGCGTCGTCCGTAGCGCTCCCGCTGTCATGCGCAGCAGCAGAAGGCCAACAGCACCATAGACTGACGGCGATACGACGCTTCGGCTGCGCCAAATGTCGATGAGTTGCGGAATAGCGGCAGCACTGCTTACCGGATGCACTGCTGCCATTAAAGCCAACGCACGTGCTGCCATAATAGCAAGCTCTTCGCCACGGCACTTCAACAGCGGCACTAGCCGATCCATAATCGTGATGCACAGCGTCTCCTCGAATTCGACAAGTTTCACCAGGATGCCCAGCTGATGGCGATACACTGCCGGTTCATCAGTGCCGATCGTCGGCACAAACAGGGGCGCGTACCTTGTCAAACACGCTGGTTCACGCCACGCGAGCACGTGCAGCATTCGCAGGGCCAACACTTTCAGGCCGCTCTCGTGATCCAGCGCGTAGCGAAGCAGCGTTCGCACCACCGTCTCCGTGACGTCGTTATCGCTGGAGCGCCTCAAATGGTACAGCGTTAGCGCACCGCTCACAGCGACCGCTGCCGACAGGGACTCTACAGCTTTCCTGGCGAGTCGGTCGACGGCTTGCACAAAGCGGGTAAGCTCTTCACCGCAGAGTGTCTCTGTCATTCGCTCGGGCCGCGTTGTAGTACGCAGTAGGACGTAGCGCAGCAGCTGATGCAGTGCTATCGGGAGCAGGTTCCCCGGAATCGTCTGGTACTCTTCATCTAGTCGCTCGACCAGCGACACGGGAATGTTGAGCATTGCATCTCGATCTAGCATGCCCAGTGCTGCAGCAGTTGCAACCAGTACGGGTGCTTCCCGGTCATTTAACAACAACTGCCACAGAGGTGCCGTCAACGCCGAAGCAATCTGCTCAACAGGCAGCTGGTGGAGGCTTTGCGCAGGCTCCGCACCGTCGGGCTCGTTCCACGTTAGCACTGGTGGGATACTCAGGGCTGCGGTGAGTCGCACTTGCGGATGACGGTCCCGCACACCGCGGTGAATCGCCAACCACATAACCTGGCGTAGAGCGGGAACACGTAGCGAAGTCAGTAGGCGGAGCGCCTGACTCCGCACCCAAGGGTCATTGTGCTGCAGGTCCTTAAACAACGCGTTAACCGCCAAGAGGACCAAATGCGGTTCGTCGTCCGCATGCTGCTGCAGGAATATGCACACCAGTCGTTTCAGTTCATAGTCTGCTTGCAGCAGATTGCTCACCACGGCGGGTAGCAACTTGGCTACGGGCTGGCCCTGAACGCTGAGCGCTAGCACTCTCTTCAGCGCTTCCCTGCGAACCTGTGCGTTGCCCTGTTCAAGCTGGAGTCGTAAAAGTGCCCAGTCTGTGTTCGCATCGTCCAAGTACGAGGCGTCTGTCCAGTTGCCCGCTAACTGAGACGCCAGCGTTGTCATCGTCGAGGCGGCACAGCCGCGAACTCTCCTCTGGAGCACCACACAGCCGCGTTAGAGGACGAGTATTGGCCGTTGCAGTGTACGGCCTGGGCAACAGTGACCTACAGTGCAGAAAGAATCTTGTCCGAAGACGCAGCGAGAAAATCTAGAAACGTACTGGTCTGAGCTTGCTGAGAAACAAACGCAACTCGAACGAGATGCGTCCAGTAGCACTCGCGCTACCAGTTTTCGGGCAACGGAACGCTGCACCTCCGGAGCCGCTTCCAGGTTCTACCAGCAACACCAACACCTTGTAAATTTAGACCTGTGCTCGTCCGCAGCGTCAAGGCACGAATCCCCGACTGCCAGGCTTGGGTCCCCGNTGTTACGGCACGGAGGCGAGGTCGTCCACCGGTGTCTCCTGGGAAATCCTGTCTCACGCTAGCCCATACGCCCTTGTCAGTGTAAAAACGGGAACAAGTCGACGAATACCGGCGCAGACACTCATGGATGTGTCGCTTATCGATGTCATCAACACGTGTGTGCGCAAGCTTTTTCTGTGAATGCCTCCTTTTCCTCCCATACATCTCCGGCTTTCAACACGGTAGTATGCTTTCTTTCCCATGTTTACGGTTGTCAGCAGTCGAGGAATGTTGATGGCATCTTTAAACTACCGATTTCTCCGTTTCCGGTGAAGGTCCGCTTATTTCATGTACAAGCCAAAATTGCGATCTATATTTCGCTTACCACATTCATCTTGGTTGTACACAGCCTCGGTGGGCTTTTCTGGCGATGACTATTTGCTGTACACAGCCACGCTGATCTATCCATCCAGCTGAGGCGCTCCTTGGAACGCTGCCCCCATAGCGTATGAGGCCAAGCTTCATCGCCCGGTACACACCCTTGATGGGTTCAGAGGACTTTTCTGGATGCCCTATTCGTTTTCCATGCCAGATGCGGTACCTCACCACCAGAGGCTTCCTCATGGGATTATCCTGTCGGCGAGTGCGCTGCCAGCTGCACATGCCAGAACAGGCTGTTCCGTTCGATCGAGCACTTGTGGAACGAGATTTTCTTCTTGACAAAACAAGTACTGGAAGAAAAATTCCAGCAGGGCATCGTTTTGATCGATATCACTCCGTCTACGCCCTCTGGGTGCAAAGCGGTGACGCACGCGCCACTGTTCATCGATCGCTGCGATGCTTCAAGACCGAGCCCAGGACCCGTGTTCATGCAAAAAAGAGAAACGAGCATCTCTCGGAGCGTACCCAGCGCCAGGTAACATGCTCCTGTCGATTGCTGTTTCGTCGAGAACTAAAAAGAGAAGTGGATTCCCCTCTCAACGGAATCGATTATTTGACGTGACAAGTTCAGAGAGCTCTTGGTATGAGCTCGTGAACCAGCCGTCATGGTTGCTTTGGGACAGAAAAATTTCAAGATTTGAAGAATACGTGATCTAGGCATTCAACTGGTTCATAAAGACGAAGCGTGCAGTCTTCCATGTATGCATTGGATGGATGATATCGGTTATTGTCACGAACCCGTGTTCCAGGGCGTCGTGAATCCTCTTGATCCCGGTGACGTAACGAATTCCAGTGGGAAACCGCCAGAGAAGCCATTCCTGGAAACACAACCAGCAATCCTTGATCCCCTAGTGATGCACTGCGAATATCGCTGCTGATCATCTAAAAACATACTTCGGAAGACTAGTTCGAAATGCAAGAACAAAGCGAGCAGTTCAGAGCTCCATTTTATGTTCATACGGGTGCTGCGATCTGCCGTCGCTGCTCCTTGTTTGCTGCGAGTCATATCCTACCTGCATTTCTGTTTGCATTCATCAACGTACTTCCAGCGTCCAAGTGACGGGGTTGCGTCTGCCTCGTGATAGGGCTAGAGTGCTTGCCTCTGGCAAGCCCGTTCATGGGATCGGCAGCACCTTTGTCGCGGATCGCGAGACTCCTCGAACGGGACGCAGCTACGCTGGCGTGGAGCGAACTTCACGAAGCGCACCAGGTACTGCTGCGCTGCACGCTGCGCTCGACTGACGGACAGGCACTCTGGTTGCTGTCGCAATTCTATGAACGCGGGTTTCACGTGCAGTGGCAGCTGCGCGGCAAGACTCGGCCTCGTGGAGGTGGTCCCATCGCTCGCTGGTGGTCCTCAGCGCGATATCGGTGGCACTCGCTGTTCACGGAGCCGGTGCTCGCGCTTGATCGCTTCCTCGCCGACAGATACCGCTATGCAGCGGCTCGTGCTGACGTGCTTCCGGCCCAACTAGCCCTGGTAGAGGAGCTTCGGCGCAACGGTGACGATGCGGATCACGAGCTCGCCTATGCGCTCCTGAAGCGCATGGTACGGTTGATGGCAGGACAGCGCTCAGCGGGCATGAACGCTGCTGTGCTCCCGAAAATAGGTCTTGTCTGTCTAACCCGTGGTGCGTTCAATGACGCGCTAACGTTCCTGGAGCAATGGTATGAAGATGCAGCTCCTCGTGAGGGACACGCAGACACCATAGCGGTGCTGGGCGTGCTCTACGCTCGCCGGTGGCTGCACGCAACTGAAGCAGCGCGTACGGATCACGACCTAATGCAAGCGCAACGATATCTGACAGAGGCTGCGGAGAACGGAAGCGTACTGGCGCAGTCATGGATTGTCGCACTGGAAGAGCACTGGAAACATCCCAGNTCTGGAGAGGAGCGAACGGCCTCCATCCAAGCGGTACNCATCTGAATCCAGGGAAGCTAGACGAAGGCGTCGCTCACCTGAGCGACGGGNTTTGGCACTTTGGACTGCTGCNGCCTTTCGTCAAGANCTACGTTCCTGGGCAGTGGCGATCAAGGTCGGTTTCCAAGGACGCTTGGTTGACCCAAACATCCCACATGCGACAGCGCGTCACCGTAGGGCGTTCTTCATCGGGATCGGTCGNAACTCGATCACGTCCCTGGTAACTCGTGGGCGATAGAGACGAAGGTTTCGTGCNAACGATCTGGTCTCGAGTTAGGCGCTTATGTGTGGTATCATGAATAAAGAAAGAAGGGCTTGCCGTCTCGGCGCTGCGGCGTCCGGCAAGTGATCTCCTGTTCTCACTTTAAAGGACGGGAGTGCACTAAGTGCCGTATGGCCTCTGTTCCAATGACCTAGATGGAATCTGTTACTGACTTGAGCGTGAACCAAGCGAACACGGAGTGCTATGGCACACACGGAGCACATACGCCTGGGTAATGAAGACGCAAACAGATAAGTGTTCCGGGTTTGTGCTCATGCGGAACTGCCAAAGCATTCCCGAGTGGTCCACAAATCGGCGAGAGGATACGCGCCGGACAAGAAGCGCATGCGCTGTGTCATCAGGAAGTGTCTAGTTCCTGGTTGCAACTGAACTAAAAAGCGGGATGCATCTCGCGCAACAACACGTCTTCTTTTCCTCTTTGGACCTATTTGGGATGTTATTTGGGGCGAGCTCGCACGTCCTCCAGCAGAAGCATCGCATAGTCGCGAAATCGATCTTTTTCGGCGCCGAAGCTACGATAGAGCCCAATGAGGCGCTCATCCTGTCGCAAAGCCATCTGTACAAGCTGCGTTTCCTTCCAAGGTGCAAGTTTCAAGGCTGCAATCGCACCTAGCACGGACCAGGCAACGCCTCTCGAATCCGTACTCGTGCTCGGCGGTAGGGAAGCAGGGGTGTCTGCCAACTGCGCTTTCGTCGCCAAGTATGTCGAAGACGCGACGTCCGCTCTCGTCATATCTCGCGAGGCGTATCTTCCCCGCATCGACTCCATGCTTTGTTCTGTATCCAAAGGGGGCACCAGTGGCGGCAGGCGCACATCCCTCGACATAGACCCCGCGGAAACGTTTGTTTGCACGGCCGCCAGATGCGTTGCAGCGTGCGTCACGAACGACCTCATTACATTTGCGGTTGTCTGCTGTTTCTCGTCGATGCTCGACGTCCAACCAGGCGCAGCGTTTCCCGGTTGCTGGGCCGCATTTGAGCCCGTGAACGCGCTTTCCAAGGGACTCAGTTTCGCAGCGTCTTCCACCGGAGCCTGGATGGTCTGTACGACTTCGCGGTTCAGCACCGCGGACTCGTTTCTTTCTTTGGTCGCTGCAGACGCGAGTCCGCAATGCTCGCTTCCAATGTCTGCGCCAGCTATCGGACCAGGCCGGGGTGGATGCGGTTCGCTCATGCCGTCACCGCAACCGGGGAAGCGCTCATCTGTTCCTCTGATGCCCGCTATTCCTGGCGATGTCCGTCTAGGCTCCTGTGTCGAGCTTTCCTCTCGTAGTGCCTTCATTGTCGGCGGACGAGTCCAGCCCTGGGACCATCCCGTTGGTATGGAACTGGCATGTTCTCCTAGTGAGGATGCGAGACCCAGCTCCTGTCGCATCCGCTCCTCGACTTTGATGCGCAGTACACAAGCGGGGCAGAACCATTCTCCGCTTGGAATTGATGGCAACCCGATGCACTGCAAGTGATACCCCATGGGACACTCGTCGCAGCAGACAATATCGCCACCCAGNCCGCAAATCGAGCACACATCGTCCGGCGCCCAGCCGTGCGCAATAGCCGCTATCGCGTGATTCGATAACGGGGTTCGGCACCGCCGGTATCGTTCCGGTATCGTCACTCGATTCAGATCTATCACCACACCGTGGCTGAGAGAGTGCAGCGACATCCGTTGTCGCCGCCATTCACTCGTTGAACCTGGCCTGCTCTCGAGCGACGCAACTGTAGGCAACGCCACACGCGCTTCAGTCTTCGCAGCGCCACGACGCCTACGCTGGCCGTTCCGCGGTACCACTTCTACATCCNCAGCTTCAGTTCCCANCCGCCGTCGCTTTATATTTTCGTTGTCGCGTACATTTCGCTTTGAAGGCAGCGGTTGTGCGAGCGAAGGTGGAACAGCCGGCCCCGCGCACGCAGCACGCAAACTGCTCCCGACTGTCGATAAACTTTGCGCACCACTTGCCACCAAAGGAACACGTCCACCTGATGCANGTGTATTCGCCCCACGAACGATCTCTTCTTCAGTCTCTGTGGAAGAAGTTTCAGTGCGTGAGTCTTCGCTCATATCCCCTGGAGTCCATGCGCGTCTCCGCGTACGGCGAAACGTGGTTAGGCGCGAAAGACGCTGCGTGCAACGCGGTGGTGGCCCGGATCTGTCACGGGTCACGGAGCCGGCACTTTGGAACGCCCATATCTGTACAAAATGGACGCATTGCGTGAGACGCACGACACCGTGCGTGCGTGCGCGTGCGTACGCCGGAGCTGCGCATCCTCCTCCAGCCACGGTGATGTTGAGCACATGGGGGCGTGTACCACGCGAGGTGCACTGAGCAGTACCTTTGTTTGCCGAAAACTGTGTTTTATTGCCGGTACCGGCTGTTGTGGCAGTGCATTCCATCGAATTGTGTCTGATGAACGAGTTGTGCAGTTTTGTAGGCCAAGACGCCGTGTGCTCGCTGCCGCCGGGCCGTGTTGGCGAGCGGCTCTCTCCGAGGAACCCCCGGTGAGTCGCCGAACGTTGCTGCGGCACGGTGCTTGTGCACTTGTGACGCTTGTGGTGGCGCAGGTGCTCTCGGCACGAGTTACACTAGCAGCGGCTGCTGCAGCCGAGACGACGCGTGCAAGTGGCTCGGCTACGGAGCAGCAGGCAGCTGGTGCCCCGCTGGGCAAGGTGACTGCCACTGGGCTCCGGTACTATGACTTTGTCGAGGGCGACGGCACCTCGCCCGACTGGGGCGATCTCTGCGTTGTCGAGTTTGTGCTGTACAGTGTCCCGAGGCCACGCGCCGCGCCGGGATCTTCAGCGGCGCCAGCAATAAGGTTGCGACCGTGGTNNTCTACCGGAGGCCGTGGATACTTGATCAAACACGGTGATGGTCGGACGATTGCTGGAATCGAAGAAGCGATTCACACCATGCGAGAGCATGGACGACGTCGAGTCATTGTGCCTCCTCGTCTTGCCTACGTGCACGCTGACCTCGGACCAGTACCGGACCGGACTTGGACACGCTTGCGCTTGGCGAAGAAATTGGAGGAGGGCGAGCTATTGGTTTTCGACCTGGAGCTTCGAAAAGTCATGAAGGATCCCAAAGATCGCGGATATTATAAGGACATCATTGTCCGCGATGGTATGCAACTGCCATCCCTAGCCGATAACGAATAAGCATCGCGCTGGGTAACGCATGTCGGAACGCGATATCGAGAGGCACCTCACCGATGTTTCGGCCCTGTATGTCAACAGTGCTAACGAGATCCTCAGTTAGCGAGCGACANTTTCCAGCTTGGTCGTGTCCGGCATCGCGCGCTTGCCCGTCTGGCGCGTTCGTGCACGCAAGAATGTTCCGGCAAATGCTGATAAGCACAGCACAGCACAGCACAGCACAGCCTTATCGCGATGATCGGGCGAAATGCGGTAGCACTGGACAAACCGCTGATTGAAAACGAGTTGGGCGTCTCGCTAACACACGCAGCATCGCTGGCGTAGTCGATCGTACCTCGCAATGATCGTTGGCATCGCGAGGTTACCTGTCGAGATCACGGCTTCATACGAGCCACAGCACGACTCGGGGCATGATGACGCAGGGGTATCGATTTCGACCTATACTTCAAAAGCCACCTGCATGAGGCGCGCTCGATCAGCTGGCAAGCTGGTGTACACTGCGCCATTCGGTCAGGAACACCCGCCTAGAGACTCGGATGTTCTGGGACCTTTCTAGTCGAGTAAGCGTCGTTTTCGCAGTTAGGAAGACCGCCGAACTGCCGTCTTCGTTCGTGGAATGCCTCTAATGCCCGGAAAAAGTCACGAGACGTAAATTCTGGCCACAGGATATCGGTTGTATAGATTTCCGCGTAAGCAGCCTGCCAGAGCATAAAGTTGCTGAGCCGTTGCTCGCCGCCAGTGCGAATGATCAAGTCCGGATCGGGAACGTCGATTCCCCAGCACTGCGCCAGGTAGGTCTCAAACACGGATTCGTTGACACTGTCGGGGTCGAGCACGCCTCTTTCTACATCGCGAGCGACGCAACGTACAGCCTGTAGGATATCTTGTCGACCACTATAGTTGAGCGCTACCTGGAGACACAGAGCTCGATTCGACCGCGTGCGCTCTTCTGCATCGTGCATTCGTTCGCGAAGCGAGTCTGGAAGTGCACTACGGTCGCCGACAAAGCTCACACGCACACTACGCGCTTGCAGCTTTTCGAGCTCTGTATCCACAACATGTTGAAAAAGCGAGAGCAAACTCGATATTTCAGCAGCAGGACGTCGCCAGTTCTCGGTGCTGAATGCAAATACTGTTAAGAATGGAATATGCAGCCAGAGGCAGTCCTCGACGATTCGACGCAATGTCTGGGTGCCGTACTCGTGACCCGCGGAACGACTTCCGCGGACGCGGAGCCCCCAGCGCCCATTCCCATCCATAATGATGCCTATATGAGTCGGTAACTTGAGCTTCTCAACCAAATGATCACGTATGCGTTCCATGTCTGTTTGACCGGCTACCTTGGGAGGCTCCTTCGTTGGATAGTCAGCGGCCACGGGACCAGTTGTGATACAATCCGAAGACGTTGCATGCTCCGAATTCTCCAGTTTTTGACATAACCTTAGCTGGAAACATCCACGATGCAGCCTGTTTCGGAGCTGGCGGTTGCTTGGACTCCGCGGAAGCAGGAGACAGTTGTGAAGCGTCCCGTTTTGACGAAGGTTGCGCGCTCCCCAGCGGACGCCAGCAGCGGAAAATGAGCGCCGATTTTCGGTGAAAGCGCCACTAGGTCGTCTGTGTCGACAGGGGACCTTGGCGTCGTCGTGGAAAATACACCAAGTCCACGAAGACACACCAGCGGCCGGTGGTGGACCCGCGTAGGTCAGCAGACGCTCGTGGCGCAGCGAGCAACGTCCACGCAACCGCTGAGGTTCAGACGCTCGCGGAATTGTTTCCATCAAAAACACCGGCCACATGACGTCTTGCGTGCGCTCTGCAATGTCAGGGAAGACGAGGTGCGCTCTGTCGCACCGCGTAGCTAACGCTTCGTCTTCCGGCAACGCGCACGGCAGCCGTGAAGGCACGCCCGCACAGCGTCTTTGGCACAGCCTCAGAGCGCCAAAACCTCAAGAACTTCCCTCTATAGCCAGTACAAGTGTCCGAGTCCGTACAGTGCGCTGCTGTGCGAAGCGCACAGCTCGTCCAGTCTCAGCAGTTCAAAAAAGCGCGTTGTTTACGAGCACGCGTTCAGCGTATGTGGAGCGCCTTGCGCGGCACCGTTTACCACCGGCAGCTGCGTTGNGTNCGTTTCTGGCGGAAACGATTGCAAAGCTGGTAACGACACTTGTTTCACTTTATCAGACGTTCTGTNAGCGGGCGCAGTACGTAGAGCGCTTGCTCACAACGTTACCAGCTGCCGATACGAGATCCCAATGCGGTGGCAGTGCGAGTTGCAGAGCGCACCCGTACGCTTGCTTGTGGTGTCGCGTGCTCGCTCAGGAGGCAAGACGACACTATCGGCATCTGATACTGGACGACGTTTACTTCGATGGTATTGGGCACTTGGCGTAAGCTGACACAGAAATGGATGCTACCTAGTCGTTGGCTGAAATGCCTGATCTGCCTTTCACGGAGCTTTTTTTGGGAGGCATGCTTGAGGATTTCCATCGGAACCCCTGAGCGCTCATGGGAAAGCGAGCATAACGCGTTGGGTAAACGAGTTTGAGATAGTATCTCTACCCTTTACAGAGCATTTCTGGGAGGCATGGTTGAAGATTTCAATCGCAATACCCGAGAGCTCATGGGCAAGCGCGCTTCTCGTTTTATTCCGACGAAAAGACGGGTGTGTGTGTGTGTGTGTCTGTGTCTCTTGGAACGTCAAGTCATCCGGAGGGACTAGTTGATCTGGTTTCGTGCTTGCTGGCTGTGCGGGCATATACAGGAGGCCGCAATTGATGCATCAACCCCACAGCATGAGAAAAACACTCCTGGATGCAACAGCGGAAGTGACCATTCTTACTCGTAGGCAAGCGCGCAGAGATGTCGTTCAGGGATTTCGGATCGTCGACGCTGACTGCGAATCCCCGATGAAGCGATTGATATCCGCGTCCATCATTGCGCATCGCACTGTGAGGCGTCACCAATCACCACCTTTGCTTCTCTTCACGTATACTAGTCCGCCAGTTCGTGTGATGCTGTGTGGTGCCGACTGCCTACCCTGAGCGCCGACGAGGACGTACACGGTGCCGCAGCGGATGCTGCACGGAGGCAAAGCGGCTTTGCCATACCCGTGAGAACGTCGGCTCTAAATGTGGTTTATTTGACGCGTCGTCAGGTATCTCCCTCATGTCGTGCTCTGACAGTCACTGTATGCGGACCTGACTTTACATCAAGATGCGTTGCAGAAAAGAAGCTGTCAGGAGGAATCCTGAAAACCCCGAGTCTTCGCTTCCCTGTATTGGGAGGCATGCAATGCGGTCTTGCGACTCGGGGGCCATTGCGCTGCACTCAGCAGCCAGGAGATGCACGAAACGCCGGGCGCGCATGTTCATGCAGTTCGCGGCTCTTTTTCGCCTAGAAAGACGAATAAGAGTTTGGTGCCAGATAGCGCGCATTTTGGTCCAACCAGTGGGCCTCCAATTGTCAGTTCTGCACCGAAAATAAGCGAACGCTCATGAGCATCTATAGTGACATCCACGAGGTGTGATTGCTCGAACAGCCAGCTTCGTTCCTGTGTCCGAACGCGAACACTGCAAAAGCGAGTCTCGCCGAGCATTGGGAGTTACGTCTCCCCTGCAGAAGCAGTATGATTCCCTGCGAGCATGTAATTTTTCGATGCAACACAAGGCCCGGACGTGCTAGACTTCACCGATTCGCTCTTTAGCGAGCCAGACGGTTCCCATGGGAACCTCTGACCACCCCAATGACTCCCGCCAAACGTTTCATGTCTCTACTCGATGGTTCTTCTAATGGGATGCGAGGCCAACGTTGAAGATCCTGTTCTTGCGACATCAACATTTGCATTCTTTACCTTGAACCGTTCGTTAGAGATGTCGAGAAAAGAGTCAGTCCCAGAAACCAACTGGTATATATCCACTCCAAAGCCATACTTGAGGAAAATCTGCCTCCACTAGACCCAAACGCTTTTTCGATACCTTGGGATGCACGCCATCATCCGGTTGAGCCGGGGGCGCGTGCTGGGCCTCTTGGCCCTTGTACGACGCGCTGCAGTCTGCTGCAATGACTTCCAACGGGGGTGTATAGGATTTACATCCGAGAGCTTCCGTGCTGGGTGCTCTGCCGAGCATCCCGACACGATTCGCATCGACCTGTTGACTGGGGTCTGCATTCGCGAAGCGAGTGCGAGGCTCATGCCCCACCATTCGACGCCCCAGGTGACCGCCTTGATGATGCACATCCTAATTGACCCGATGCAGACTCCCAGCGACATCCCTATGGGTCCGATAAGAACCTGCATGCACGAGCTGAGCGTTTCTTGATCTTGGCAATCTCCTCTCCTATATATACACACTTTCATCCAGTGTGCATGCACGAGCTGAGCGTTTCTTGATCTTGGCAATCTGCTCTCCTATATATACACACTTTCATCCAGTGTGCATGCACGAGCTGAGCGATTCTTGATCTTGGCAATCTTCTCTCCTCAATATACACACTTTCATCCAGTGTGCATGCACGAGCTGAGCGTTTCTTGATCTTGGCAATCTTCTCTCCTATATATACACACTTTCATCCAGCATCGACGTGAGTTGTACCAGGGCGCGGCGGGATTCGGCGTTGCCTCGCGAGCATCGCACTATCCGAAGATCGGCACTCGAGCTGCGCGTCCGAGGTGCTCCACAGCAGCTTCTAAGGTTCTGGCACAGCCTACGATGCGTATGGAACAGCCAGCAGCGTTTCTGAGTGGCAAACTACAACCCTTGGGCCTAGATTGCAAGTTCCAGTTGCGCGTGAGCGGGTCACGGCAACAGTTTCGGGGCCGCCGCCGACCCATTCTCGTCGCCCGGGTCGGGATCGGCGTCATCGGTGCAGGCCGCATAGGACAGGTACATGCAGCAACGATAGCTCGTCTGATGAATGCAGAGCTACGAGGTATTGCTGATCCAATTGAAGCAGCTGGGCGTAAGGTGGCCGAGAGTTTCCAGACAGCGTACTTTCCAGACTATCGTACGCTGCTAGAGGACCCCGACGTACAGGGTGTCGTCATCGGCTCGCCAACGCCGTTTCACGCGGAACAAATGATAGCTGCAGCCGAAGCCGGCAAGCATATATTTTGTGAAAAGCCTATCAGCAACGATCTCGCGACGATCGACCGTTGTTTAGAGGTGGTACGCACCAGCGGCGTCAAACTCCTGGTGGGGTTCCAGCGGCGCTTCGATAGTAACTTTAGCTACGTACGTGACCAGATTGAGCGTGGCACCATTGGGCAAGTGCGTATGTTTCACATCCATTCAAGGGATCCGGCGCCACCTCCGGCGGAATACTTGGCGAAAAGCGGAGGTATTTTCCTGGACATGTGTTCCCATGATTACGATATGGCGCGTTTTGTGACGGGCCAGGAAATCGAGGAGGTTTACGTGGTTGGCAAGGCCTTCGATCCCGAGGCACAGGCCGCAAATGATCTCGACACCCACATAACGGTACTGCGGATGTCGGGCGGGGTCATGGGCACCATCGACAACTCTCGTCGTTGCGCATACGGCTACGACCAGCGTATCGAGGTGTTTGGCTCCGACGGTTCGTTAATCGGTCAAAACAAGAGCAAGCACTCCGTAGTAGCCGCCGGTCAAGATGGGTATCATCATGGACGACCTTTTGATTTCTTTATGGATCGCTATCTGGAGGCGTACGGGAACATCATGACCGCATTTGTGCAGATGATCGAGCGCGGCACAGAACCGCCTGTCTCGGGGTTAGACGGTCGCGCGCCGGTGCTCGCTGCGCTGGCCGCAGCCCGAAGTGTCAAGGAGAATCGACCAGTGAAACTCAGCGAAGTCGATATACGCATGCGCTAGGAATGAATGCAATCGCCCCTAAACCAGTATCAGGTTCAGAACTGGAACGCCGAACTGTTCGCTCTGTTGCTTCCTTGCAGTGCATTCCGAAATTTTGCTTGGACGTACAGACTCGACATTCGATGGGCAGCAATGGGAGCCTTTGGGCGCGTACACAGGTTTAGGATTCTTCGTCGTCATTTCCGAGTGGCACCTTCGACGCTTTGCTGCTGCCATTGGTTGCACGTGACCTTTACCAAGGTGACTCGCCACGTTATTCACCAAGAATTCGTCATATAACCCGTATTACTATCCAGTTCAATCGCACAAATTTCGACACTTCTCCTTTCGAAAAGTTGGGTATGCTCCAATCAAATACTCGTGAACCTTTAGGTGTCTATCTTACAGTGCAGCTCGTGGGCGCTGCCATTCGCACCGCTGGATTGATGGGGAAAAACACCCGAACGTCTTCCTTTTGACGCCTTGTGCACATNTACATGCTGAAAGTTCACCGAAATTCTCATATTAGATACTTGATTCGTTTCGAAGGCCAAATTATTTTTTGCGGCAAGTAACNAAGCTGCATTCGGCAGCAACATGATATCTCTCACGGGATATGCTCCCAGAGGCTCCCGTCTATTTTGTTTGCAGGTAAAAGGGTCTTGGATTCAGAACTGATTCATCGCTGTGAATGCTTCCAGCGGAGCGTGCTTCATCGCTTGGCATGGAGCAGACGTCGAGGGATCGAAATTACCCAAGCGAACCTTCATCCTGGACTCCCTTCCGTTTCCTGGTTCATCGTGGGCAACNTCACATTCCGGGGATTCTATCGAATGNAATGTTGTCCGCTTGTGTTTGCAGCGAACAGAGTACTCGCTGACGGGGTCGCCCCGAAGGAGCCCATAGCTGTAGGTTACGGTAGCGAGCGCGCAATCGGGTNAGAGAGTCTGTGAAAGCCCTCTGCATCCGTCCAGGGCATCTACGGGGCGATGAGGCAACCATTACGCGCCACAGGACGGCCCTAGGAGGAGGTCATTTGGTGTGCATATGGGAAGATTCGACCTCAACCACGCGTGACCGCTGCAGAGGGCGCACAGCGGCTGGATAAAATGAAACTGAAAGTGGCACGCGAAGGGTACGCTCCAACTACCGCCTGTGCATGAAATGCGGCACTAGGAGCCGGAAGCTGCGAAACTGAGACTTGAAGGCGCCAATCAGCCTCCTTTGACTGTTGAGAACAGGGCTGGGGCGAACGGAGAGACCGGCGTATTTAAGGCGGAAGATACGAGAGAGTAAATGAAGCAGTCGCTAAACAAACGCGCAAAGCTTGTTGTTGATGTCAGTGGAACGAGAACCGAACTTGAGCGTGGATGCCCCTGTTAGATGACCTCTCCTATTTAGTTATACCGCGATGCCAAACAAAGACACGCCGAAACTTTGGTGACGAGAAATCCCGTAAGAAGACTGCGAATGTTTTGATGGAGTATTGGTACGATGGCACATACTAATGTCTCTCGGGGACGCCATTGGATCCAAACTTTGGGGATCCTAGGCTCAACTAAGACGCCATTATCAGAGTAGGTCGTGCGGAACGTGGTCGCGGTGCAAAGTACGAGCGCCATACGGCATGTACTCTGGGGAGCGTAGAGCGACGCGGTTCGAGCTCATGGACACGAGGGGTCTTCGAGATGATTGTGCCATCATGTCATCTAACAAGATCCACAGTATATGCAGATTTGCGGATCATTACGCTTTCTGCTGGAATCCTGCGGCATTTCAGACCGCATACGGGTATTCATATCCGTGAACAAGCTGCAAAGTCGATGAAAGTGGTTGCCGCAATGCGACTCCCAGCTCATAGACGCTCCTCGATCCGAGTGAAATGCCCATATGTCTCGTAGTTCGATACCCGATTGGCTGTTGGCGCAAATACGAGGTTGCTCACGTACCGTCTAGCGTTCGATCGTGCGTCCTCACGAGGATTTTATGCTGGGAAAGCCAGCAAAAGCACCGCCTAGGCGAACCAGCCTGAGTTGGGCGCTCTATCCTCCGTCATTTTCATTTCTATTCAATTTGAGTGGATTCGCGGAGGCCTACCAACAGACCTTTCAAGCTGCAAGCGGGCACGTTACACGTTGTGCGCCTCCACCACTGAGTCTCTCGGACACAGGCACTGTTGCGTTATTCAGGTATGTGGGTATCGATCCAAGCTTCGCAATACAGCGGCATAGACGTGCAACTGCGCCAAACGACGGCGTGGTAGCATTCCGCAAGCCCTGTTCAGCAGAGCGACCAGCGCTAGGCTGTTCGCGCATGAGACCTGGCGCTTTCCTAAACCCCGAGACCTTCGTGAACGTCATCCGTGGACAAGACGAGGTGCGCATCAATCGAATAAATGTCGAGCCAGACGTATCCTGCGCCCGCAAAAACTGGATACACGGGCATCAATGCCTGGAAGGCTCCATGTGCGAGACTCCCGCTATTTGACGTCCGGTATCTCCGCTACCTCCGATTCTACGACGAATGCTGCGCGGTCAGTCTACAGGAAGTTTTTAACTCGGGCCCCGGATCCGATATAGACTGGACGCGAACCATGTCAAATGCCTCGCCTGGAAAATGCCTGAGTGTCACCTTCGTCAAGTACCACGGACCGAGCGAGGCGCGTTTGCAAATGGTGAACTGGTTGCGAGTCCTTAACAGCTCCACCGATGACTAGCTAATCTGTCAACACTGGATACGCCTCAACCGCGCTCTTCGTTCCGAATTCTGATGAGCTTCGGCATACATCAAGGCGATCAGGCAAAGCGTCTTCATCGGCTAAGGAGCTGTACTCCAGAGCGGGGGCTCGCAATCGCTCGTTGCCCAACAGTCCAGAACGCGAACCTCAGAGGATCAGCATTCCATGTAGAATTCAGAATGCTGGAGGCGGCGCGTAGATGAAGACTAGGCTAGATATAAGCACTCACATCCAGAAACAGATGGAAACGTTTGCGCTGTGCAGAATACGATAGCATCGAACGCACAGAGAACAGTCGTGCAGTGCTCGTAGACGCTCAGTCTTCGATTCGTGCTTTCCGATCCATCCATTCCTCGAGCTTCTCTCTCGGACTTTGACGATTTTCTAGGACGTCGATGACGCCTAACAGAATCGGAAACTTCAACGCTCGTCTCATGGGGTTCAAGTGCGGAAACTGCCTTTCGATGAGACTCGCAACTGCCTTTGCCGTCGGCACGCCTTCAGCGACCTGACTCGAAGTCTCTAAAATATGAGCAAGGGTTTCACCCTGACCCAGGCGGTAGCCAACCGTTCTGTTCCGACTGCTCGTGCCGAAGCAGGTCATAAACGTATCGCCTACGCCACTGAGGCCGGCCACAGTCACCGGACGAGCACCAAAACTCCGCGCAAGGCGCCGCATCTCCGAGCAGCCGCGAGTCACCAGCGCAGCTGTCGCGTTCATACCGAGACCAAGTCCCTCGCAGATGCCGGCAGCAAGGGCGATAACGTTCTTCACAGCGCCACAAATTTCAACGCCNACAACGTCGCTCGAGCGAAATACTTTCAGTGCTGGTGAGCTAATAGCGGCTGCAATACTCGCACATGCAGCAGCGTCATGCGAGGCCAGGACGACGGCTGCCGGAAGATCGGCCAACATCTCATGGGCGAAAGAGGGCCCCGAGAGAAACATGCATGGCACCGGACGCTCTTTACCGAATACGTCGTCGAAAATCTCGTACATAAAGTTGCCTGTGCTAACCTCAATGCCCTTGCTTGTGGACAGAATCGGTGTTCCGGGCACCAAATTCGGGCGAACGCTCTCCACGAGAAAAGCTCTGCTCGCTTGGACCGGCACAGCATGAACACATAACCAGCAGCCTTTCAGAGCATCTTCGGGGTCCGTGGTCGCTCGAACAAGCTTTGGAAACCGGAAGCCTGGAACTAACGCAGTGTAGCGAGGGTTTGTGCGCTCCTTGTTGATCGTCTCTGCGACCTCCGCTCGACGAACAAGCAGCACAACCTGGTGACCATTGTTAGCCAAGGCAAACGCCATAGCGCTCCCAAAAGAGCCGCCGCCACAGATCGCTACGTGTCGAGCTTCCTCTTGGCTCTGCCCANACAATCGTGCGTGCGTAGGTGGAACCTTCCGCCTCACAGACCGCCGCCCANNACTGGGGTCAGCAGAAGGGCGTCGCCACAGCGTCACAGAAAAGGCGGTTTCCGTTCGAGCGGNTCCTGCGCCCTCGAAGCCCCTAGCCAATGAGATGGCACAAGTGAACGCACTCGAAACAGACCTCGTGCTCTGTAGCCGCGGCACAGTTTGCTCAGGCTGCATGAGCTACTATNCTGCATCNGAACGAAGGACGCTCACCCGCGGTAGCGTCGCGCTTCTGATCCGCGCAGGCGCGTAAGCCGGCTGGAGTCGTTGCTGCTTCGAGTTTTTTTCGATGACAGAACGTTTCCATTGACCATGAATCCCCAATAGCGGGATGGGTACTACGATTCATGTAATTCTCCATCAAGACACAACCTATCTCCATGTTCCATTACCCATATTTCCTCTCAGGTATACTGGTCTTTTCCTTTGTTCTATCGTATGCCAAGTGCCTGCAGTGAGCANCCACCGCAGCGCCTAAANCGCTTGTGCGGATGCTACACGGAGACAGAGTAGCTTTGNCATACCACTGNGGGCGTCGGCTCGAGGAATGCTACACCTGACACGGGATCAGGGCTACTTATCATTCTGGGAGTCTGGAAGCTGCGCAGGCAGGCGTACTGCCTGCGGCAGCGCAGAGCGATATTCTTCGAGGACACCACGACCAGCGCGACGCCCAGACGCAGCATACCCGCTCTGAGTCCCAGAATAAACTGCATTGCGGACGAGTTGCTCAGATCTCTCTGCATGACTAGGCTCCGAGAGGTCTATGAAGCACGAGCCTGGGAGAATCGTCCGACTCGCGGGACATTCCGCCCAGAAGGTAAACTTTCGCCAATATGGAAATCTTTGCTCCCCTTGAATTTTTATCATTGACGGGGAAGGCAATTGTTATCTCGCTGCCAGTCAGTAGTGAGTCTCTGCTCTTCGTTCTATAGAGTACAGTCGATAGGCGCACCCAGGAGATCTGCCAGGCACGAGGTACGACGTGGATATCGCCATTGAAGAGAAACGCGATCCTGATCATTAGCGTGTTGTATACCGTACAAGGTGTATTTGCGTTGAAGTCGTAGCAACGTTTAGTCTTCAGTTCAGTTGTGTTCCAACCCCAAAGCAAGTATATACGAGCGATTTTTCGTGGTTTATAGCAGAAGCGTTCAAAGTGTGTTCTTTTTCGAAAATAAAAAAGGAAAGTTCTGGACGAAGAAGTGGAGGATCCTGGAGGCACGGTGTCGCCAGCTGGCGAAACGAACGAAAAATAGTGCCGAGCAAAGATGAACAGGAGAAGAAGAAGAAGAAGAAGCGAGAGCCAGACCTCAACGGCTGCAAGAAAGGCGACAGTATGACGAGATGATAGTGAACGCCTGCCTTCTTGGATGTATCAAGGATCCGTACGAGCAGAAGATGCGAGAGACCACCAGAAGCCGTGTCGATTCNTACTCCAGGAGCGTGCGTAACACTTCTTTTTGGACTGAAGCATANGGTGAAGGAGATATACGATGACNTTACCGACANNAAAACAGTCGAGGTTCCGGAAGNGTTTTTTTTAACAAGACCCTCANCCGCCACTTGATGCTTGGCACAGGGGGACNTCGAGGGAAAATGAGCGCATGTGCGTCCTCCATGAAAAATACCCCTACTAGGGTCTCAAAGGTACTCGTTACAGGGGTGACTCGCGTATTTACGAATACAGGGCAAAAAAGTATCTCACGAACCTGAACAACCATATGATCATGAAGCTCGAACGTTTCATGACACGCTCCATCGTTGCGCGCTACCCGGGCCTCTCTCGCAAAGGGATACGGGCCATCATCAATGGCGTCAGGAACGATAGTAAGAATGAACAGGAGATCGAATTCCTCGACGAGAAGACATCACACAGGAGAACGAATGAAGCTTCTGCAATCCGTACGGCAATTCAAGAGCACCGTCCGGTCTNGGAGCTGGTCAATCCAGCAGGAAATATATCAGATATGGAAAAAGAAAAGCAAAGATGTTATC
>JGI24721J44947_10003724_pt1 | contig 21411 bp, 19 predicted proteins | sample YelNatPaOPGAMG01_FD_44947 | JGI IMG/M metagenome (IMG submission 44947) | reverse complement strand
TGGCCGCGGGCAACATCTGGGTGACCTGTGAGCCGGAGGAGCCGATCCTGCCCGGCGTGATCGACGTGCTGAGCGCCGACTTCATCATGTTCGCCAGCGACTACCCGCACTGGGACAGCGAATGGCCGGAAAGCACCAAGCCCCTGCGCACCCGCGCCGACATCAGCGAAGAGGCGCGAGCAAAGATCGGCGGGCGCAACGCGCAGCGTTTCTACAACCTGACCCGAACCGGCTGACGCCGAGCAAACTCGGTGGCAGGATCGTGCGACATGGGTGCTTTTCTGCTTCGCGCGGCATTGACCGGATTCGCACTGTGGTTGGTCACCCAGTTCATCCACGGGATCCGATTCGTCGGCGGCCATAGCACACTGCAGACGGTCGGCATCGTCTTCGTCGTGGCCGTGATCTTCGGTCTCGTCAACGCCTTCATCAAGCCGATCGTCCAGATCTTGTCGATCCCCCTCTACATCCTGACGCTCGGCCTCATCCACATCGTGATCAACGCGCTGATGCTGTGGATCACCGCGTGGATCACCAGGCACACCACGCACTGGGGACTGCAGATCGACCACTTCTGGTGGACGGCGATCTGGGCGGCCATCGTGCTGTCCCTCGTCAGCTGGGTGCTGTCGCTGNTGATCCGTGACGTCAACAGTCGCCGCGGCTGAGCTCACCGGCCTCGACGAGGCGCACCACGTCGCGCGCGCAACCCCAGGACAGGGTCACGCCGTTGCTGCTGTGCCCGTAGTTGTGGACCAGGCGCGCCCGTCCCAGCGGTTCGGCCTCCACTCGCACCGACGGCCGGTCCGGACGCAGCCCGGTGATCGTTCCGATCACGTCGGCTTCTCGGAGTCGCGGCTCGATCCGCCTGCACCGCTGCAGGATTCGCTCGCTCACCGCGGGATCGGCGGTGGTGTCCCAACGGCCGGGAATGCTGATGCCACCGCAGACCACGCGCTGTGGGTGCGGGAAGAAGCAGGTCCATTCCGGACCACCGTCGACCTCCAGGAAGAGTTGCCGCAGGCCGGGATTCGTCAGCACGACGTGCTGTCCGAACAGCGGGCGCACCGTGTCGTCGCCCGCGAGGCCCCCGGCGCCGAGGCCGGCGCAGTTGACCACGATGGGCGCTGTGTCGGCGACCTCGGCGAGTGACCCGACCGGACGNGCCTCGATCTCGCATCCGGCGGCCGCCAGCCGCCGCACCAGGTAATCGAGGTAGTGCGGCATATCGATCATCGGCATGGTGGCGCGAAACGCGATGTCGTAGCCGTCGGGGATGTCGGCGGGCCCGNCGGGCCGCAGGTCGGGGATCAAGGCGGCCGCCGACGACATCGCGTCGCTCAGGTCACCGGCCGCCAGCGCCGGCGCCATCCGCACCCCCGTGTCCGGGTCCGCGGCCAGGTCGCGGAACACCCGCAGGGAATGTGCGGTCCACGCCAGCGCCTCGGTGGCGCGTGTGGCCGGCCGCGGGGGAGCCCACACCGCACCCGCTACCGCCGACGTCGTCTGCTGCGGCATCGCGGTCGCCCACACCCGCACCGGCCAGCCCGCTTCGGCCAGGCAGATGGCCGACGTCAGCCCGCTGACACCGGCGCCGACCACGACGATCTGCTGGGCGGTGGCCACGGCGGCGGCGACTTACGGGTGGGGCCCGTTCGCGCCGAGCAACCCGTTGAGGATGCCCAACTGGGCGCCCGCGATTTGCGGTGGCACCTCCCCGGGCGGATTGGCGTCCGGNGTCAGTTGCCAGGGCTGGCAGCCGCTGGTCTTGAACGACTTGTCAGTGGCGTCGATGCGGACCACCTGCGGCTTTTTCGTCAGGGCGTTGTCGAGGAGGTTCCCGTCGGGGTTGCCCAGCCGCTTCCAGTAGCACGCACCGTCCCCGACCGGGCCGCCCGAGCTGTAGATGCCCGGCACGATGTCGGAGCCCACCGCGTAGGTGCCGTCCTTGTCNATGGTCGTCTTCGGTGCGGGCGGCGGCGCCGGCTCCGGGTCGGCGCCGGCAACGCCGGCACCCGCAACCCAGCCCGCGAGCAGCAACCCGGCTGCGCCGAACGGTGCCGCGATCGCCGCCTTCGATTTCGGCCTCATAGCAGAGCAGCTTACCGGCGCGAGCGACCGGGTGGCATCCCTCGGTACGCCACCCTCGCCCCAGACGCACGGCGCCCCGCCAGCCGGGGCGGCTCGCGGGGCGCCGTGCGATNAATCAGCGCAGGTCGTAGCGGTCCAGGTTCATCACCTTGTCCCACGCCGCGACGAAGTCCCGCACGAACTTCTGCTGCCCGTCCGCGGCGCCGTAGACCTCGGCCAGGGCGCGCAGCTCCGAGTTGGAGCCGAAGACCAGATCGGCCGCGGTCGCCGTCCACTTGAGTTCACCGCTCGCGCGGTCGCGTCCCTCGTAGACGTTCTCGGCCGACTCCGAAACCTTCCACTCGTAGCTCATGTCGAGCAGGTTCACGAAGAAGTCGTTGGTCAGCATCCCCGGCCGGTCGGTGAACACACCGTGCTTGGACTGCCCGACGTTGGCGCCCAGGGCTCGCATGCCCCCGACGAGCACCGTCATCTCCGGCGGCGTCAACGTCAACATGAAGGCCCGGTCGACCAACAGGTGCTCCGGCGAGAGCTTCTCGNCGGTCCGGTGGTAGTTGCGGAAGCCGTCGGCCCGCGGCTCGAGCACCGCGAACGACTCGGCATCGGTCTGCTCCGCAGAGGCGTCGGTGCGGCCCGGCGCAAATGGCACCGTGACGTCCTCGCCGGCCTTCTTGGCCGCCTGCTCGACCGCCGCACAGCCGCCCAGGACGATCAGGTCGGCCAGCGAGACCTTCTTCCCACCCGACGCCGAGGAGTTGAAATCCTGCTGGACGCGCTCGAGGGCCTGCAGCACCCCGGCCAACCGCGCCGGCTCATTGACCTCCCAATCCTTCTGTGGCGCAAGGCGTATGCGTGCCCCGTTGGCCCCACCGCGCTTGTCGGTGCCGCGGAAGCTGGCCGCTGAGGACCACGCGGTGAAGACCAGCTCGGAAATCGAGGGCCCCGAATCGAGGACCTTGGCCTTGAGCGCGGCGATGTCNTTCGCGTCGATCAGTGGGTGGTCGACCGCGGGGACCGGGTCCTGCCACAGCTGCGGCTCGGGAATCCACGGCCCCAGGTAGCGCGAGACCGGTCCCATGTCGCGGTGCAGCAGCTTGTACCAGGCCTTGCCGAATTCCTCTTCCAGTTCTTCGGGATGGTCCAGCCAGCGCCGGGTGATCTTCTCGTAGACGGGGTCCACCCGCATCGACAGGTCGGTGGTGAGCATCGTCGGGTTGCGCGTCAACGACGGGTCTTCGGGGTCGGGAATGGTGCCGGCGCCGGCGCCGTCCTTGGGCGTCCACTGCCAGCAGTCCGCCGGGCTCTTGGTCAGTTCCCATTCGTAGCCGTACAGGAGTTCCACGAAGCTGTTGTCCCACTTCGTCGGGGTGGGCGTCCACACGACCTCCAGGCCGCTGCCCATCGTGTCGCGGCCCATGCCCGAGCCGAACGAGCTCTTCCACCCGATTCCCTGCTGCTCGATCGGACACCCCTCGGGCTCCGGGCCGACNAGGTCGGACCGGCCGGCCCCGTGACACTTGCCGACCGTGTGACCGCCGACGATCAGCGCCGCGGTCTCCACATCGTTCATCGCCATGCGGGCGAACGTCTCGCGGATGTCCTTGGCCGCCGCCAGCGGATCCGGTTGCCCGTTGGGGCCCTCCGGGTTCACGTAGATGAGNCCCATCTGGGTGGCGCCGAACGGGTTGGCCAGGTCGCGGTCGCCGCTGTAGCGCTCGTCGCCGAGCCAGGTGTCCTCCGAGCCCCAGTAGACGTCGTCGGGCTCCCAGATGTCCTCGCGACCGAACCCGAAGCCGAAGGTCTTGAAGCCCATCGCCTCGTAGGCGCAGTTGCCGGCGAAGATGATCAGGTCGGCCCAGGAGATCTTCTGTCCGTACTTCTGTTTGACCGGCCACAGCAACCGGCGCGCCCGGTCGAGGAGCACGTTGTCGGGCCAGCTGTTCAGCGGTGCGTAGCGCTGGGCGCCCCTGCCGCCGCCGCCGCGCCCGTCGGCGATGCGATACGTGCCCGCGGCATGCCAGCTCATCCTGATGAAGAGCGGCCCGTAGTGGCCGTAGTCGGCCGGCCACCAGTCCTGGGAGTCGGTCATGACCGCGATGAGGTCCCTCTTGAGGGCCTCGACGTCGAGTGTCTTGAAGGCCTCGGCGTAGTCGAAGTCCTCGCCCATGGGGTTCGACCGCGGCGAATTCCGGCGCAACACATCCAGATCCGGCTGGTTCGGCCACCAGTCCTGGTTCCGCTGCGGTGGACGTGTGTGCGGAGTCGGGGAGGGAATGGCTGGGTTCTCGCTCTCGGACACGTCGATCCTTCCTAGGGTTGGCTGAAACGTTGCCACGATCACGGATGCGATCGCGAAGCCTCCGGTGCTGAGCAATCCGGGCATTGGCCCCAGTAGATGACCTCGGCCTCGTCGAGCCGGAATCCGTCCAGAACGCCCGTGTCACCGGCCGGGGTCAGACAGGGCGCCGCGCCGACGGCGCAGTCGATGTCGGCGATGCTGCCGCAGGACCGGCAGACGAGGTGGTGATGGTTGTCCCCGATCCGCGATTCGTAGCGCGCGACCGAACCCGACGGCTGGATCCGTCGCACCAGGCCGGCCGCGGTCAGGGCGTGCAGGGCGTCGTAAACGGTCTGGCGGGAGACCTCGGGCAACTCGGTGCGCACCGCTCCGTAGAGCGTGTCTGTGTCGGCGTGCGGGTTCGCATTCACCGCCGCCAGAACCGCGACCCGTGGGCGGGTCACCCGTAAGTCGGCCACGCGCAAGCGATTCGCGTGGTCCCACGCCGACGACACACAGACAGAATGCTCTTAGTTTCTGGAATCGGTCAAGACTCTCGGTCGATCCGATTCGCGCGCCGCGGCGGGGGCGCGGCCTCAGCTTTCTCCCCAGCTATCCCAGAAGGTGACGTTTCCCGCGGGAGGCCTTGCCGCAGGCCGGAATTCGGTGCCGACCGTGTAAGCCACGGGGAACAGCGCGGCCTGGGTGACCACGGCCGGGATGCCGAGCAGTTCGGCGACCTGTCGTTCCTGGGCCAGATGCATCGTCGTCCACACCGATCCCAACCCGCGTGACCGCAGGGCGAGCAGGAAGCTCCAGCCGGCCGGAATGATCGACGCCCACGCCGAGGCGGCCGTCAGCAGGTCGCTGGCGTCGAAGCGCCGCTGCAGGCACGGGATGACGTGCACGGGAACCTGCGCCAGGATCTCGGTCAGACTCAGCGCCCTGCGGTAGACCCGCCGCGTCTGCGGATCGGACGCGGTCGCGACGGCCTGCGCGAGGTACTCGGCGCCGATGCTGCGGTATGTCTCGGCGATCGCGGCGCGTTTGGCGGCGTCGGTGATCACCAGCCAACGCCAGTCCTGCGCATTGCTTGCCGTGGGCGCCTGCATCGCCAGCCGGACGCAGTCGAGGATGACGTCCCGGCCGACCGGCCGGTTCAGATCGACGCGTTTGCGCACTGCGCGGGTGGGGGTCAGCACTTTGTCGACCGAAGCGATGTCCATGGCGTCCTTCCCGCCGGGCGGTCGGCGAGTTCCTGCCCGGCGCAGACCGTTACCACGCCGAGCAAACCAGATGCCCGGCCCGGCTGTCTAGGTCTCTTGCCGGCCGGGTGTCGCCCGGTTCAGGATCCGTGCGGCGTCGTGGACCATTTCGCCGATGATGTCGGCGGCCGGGCGCACGGCGCGGATGCGGCCTATCGCCTCGCCGACCAGCACGGTGACGACGTCGAAATCCTCCGTCTCGAGCGCCTTCTGGAAGGTGCTCACCATCTCCGGTAGTCGCTGCAGCAGTTGCGCCTCGTTGCCGTGCCATGCCCGAACGAACGTGTTTGCGACCAGCCGCGCGTCGTATCCTTCCGGCCAATCCTGCTGGCGCACAAGGTCGTAAACCCGGGTACGGATGGTCTCGTCGCCGCTTGCGGCCATGCCCCGGCGGTGGGCTCGCGACGACACCAACGCCTCGGTGGCCGCCCAGAACCGGGTGCCGACGAGCGCGCCGTCCGCACCGAGCGCCAGCGCCGCCGCCAACCCGCGCCCGTCGGCGACACCGCCGGCGGCCACCACCGGCGTCGCGGGGGAGCGTTCGGCGGCCAGGTCGACCACGTCGGGCACCAGCGTGAACGTGCAGCGCACGCTTTTTCCGTGCCCGCCCGCCTCGCCGCCCTGGGCCACCAGAACGTCCGCGCCGATGTCCAGGGCCCGGCGGGCCTGCTCGAGGTCCTGCACCTGGGCGGTGAGCGGGACGCCGGCGGCGCGGATGCGGTCGGCGAACGGACGCGGGTCGCCGAAGGACACCATGACGGTCGCCGGTTGTGCCTCCAGCGCCAGGTCGAGTACCGCGGGATCGCGGGTCAGGCTCCAGGTGATGAACCCGTATCCCACGCGCGCACCGCCGGTCTTGCCGATCTCGGTTCGCAGCCAGTCGGCCTCGCCGTACCCGCCGCCGACCAGGCCCAGGCCGCCTGCCCCGGTCACCGCCGCCGCAAGCCGTCCCCCGGCAACCCGGGCCATCGGCGCCAGCAGGATGGGGTGTTCGATGCNGAAGAGCCGGGTGAGCCGTGTGTGTAATGGCATGGCGATCTCCTCCGTCGGGGCGACTTCTACAACCGCCGCCAGGCCCCCGGCAATCCCGGGCCGCCGGCGTCAGGCCAGCGGCGCCAAACCGGAGCGCACCAGGTCCAGGCCCGCGGCCGCGACGTCGCCGAGGTCGCCGGTGCAGCCGTGGCGGCCCCAGTTCTCCACCGCGACGACCAGGGCCGCCGCCGGCGCGGAGCCGCCGACCTCGGCAGCGAGGTCGGTGTCCGCGACCTCCTTGGTCGGAACGTGTCGGAAGAAGGCGCATTCGGCGACACCGGCCTCCCGGGCCGGCCCGGTCACGGTGACGTTGGCTAATCCCTTGCGCGCGAAACTGTTCCGCGCGGCGCTGCGCAGCGCTCATGGGTCGACCGTCGGCGTGGCTGGTGCGAGCTGCCTTTCCGCGCCAAGGTCGACCGGATTCTCGTCGCCCACGAGCCCGAACACGTTCCCGCCGAACTCACCTCACGGTTCTCCGCCCGCGACCACCGCGCGTCGTTCGTGCAACTCCACGTCGCCCTGGACGGGCTGCCCGAGTTCGACCCGCCCTGCGACTTCCTGAACGAGACGGGCATGCAACAGTCGTTCGGCATCTTCGGATCGCCGGAGGAACAGCAGCTGCGGTGGGAGACCTGCCGGCGCGGCATCGGCCCGGACAACCCCTTCAGGGAATCCAAATCCCCGCCGCGCACGATCCGGGGATGGCCCCACCCGCCAAGCACGCCGCCAGCACGGTCATCTCAAAAGTCGGCGACTTCTGCCATGGCCCCTGCCGCACCCGGACCACCTGACGGGCCCGAACCGGCCGGGGCCCACGGGATTCCCGGCCTTCCCGGTCCCGATCGGCGGCCTGTATCTCGGCCGCGCGGGATGCCCGGGCGGACCGGGGATCACGTTCGTTCCGGGCTACACCGCCGCCTACCGGGTGCTCGAGGACCGTCTGGCGTCGCGAGTCGTCGATGCGCCGCCGGGCCGGGCCGTCAGGACCCGAACGTGCCGGTGAGCTGGGCTTGCGCGACGGCGGCGCCCGCTATCGTCTGAGCCGCTCGCTGACCGGCCATGCCGCCGGGCAGCTCATAGGCGGCGGGCAGCTGGTACAGCGTGAACCGGTAGTGGTGTACCCCGCTGCCCGGCGGCGGGCACGGACCGGTGTACCCCGGGCGGCCGCCCGAGTTCGGCAGGCTGGTCGCGCCGTCGGGGGTCTGGCCGTCGGCCGTGGCGCCCATTCCGGGCGGGATGCCGACCACGATCCAGTGGACATAGGTGCCGCCGACGGCGTCGGGATCGTCGACCACCAGGGCCGCCGCCAGCGGCGCCGACCACGTCAACGGGGGCGCGGTGTTAGCCCCTTTACAGGTGTATTCGACGGGGATCGGCGCGCCGTCGGCGAAGGCGGGACTGCCGATCGTCACCGGGCCGGCGGCGGGGGCCTCCGGCACGGTGCGGGCGACTGTCGTCAGCTTCGGCGTCGCCGGCGCCGTCATCCTGCTGCCGCCGTGGCCGCCGCAGCCGGCCTGCGCCAGCACGAGCGCCAACCCGGCGCCGGCAAGCGCGACGCGCCGTGCGGTGCCGACCAGTGTGGACTTCATAGGGTCAGTGTCGCCGACCACGGTCGCCGAATAAAGGCCTTTCGTCACCGAAAGCGGGCCGGCTACGCGCCGCCCTTCTTCACCTCGAGCACCCGCTTGCGCAGGCCCCGGGTGGCCGTGTCCATCAAGCTCTTGGCCCCTCTTTTGACCAGGAACCCCGGGACCGGCGCCATGAGGTCGACGGTGAGTTCGAAACGGACCCGGGTGGCGTCGCCCTCCGGGGTCAGGGTGTAGCGGCCGTCCTGGGCGCGTTGCTGTTTGGCTCTGATCAGCGTCCAGCTCACCCCGTCGTCGTGCACCTCGTAGGCCAGTTCCTGCTCGTCGCTGACGCCCACCAGTTTGACCACCTGCCGGGACCTGCTGGGGTGGCCCGCGTCGTCACGCTCGAGCACTTCGACCTTGCGGTGCACCGAGGACCACTCGGTCAGCGCTTCGAGATCGAACAGCACGCCCATGATCTCGTCGGGCGTCGCCTCGATGACGACTTCGCGGGACTCGGTGACAGCCATGCGACGAAGATAGCCGCTGGGAGGATGCGCGAAACTCGGTTTGCGCGGCGACGCCGGCCAGGCGGGCGAGAACGGCGTCGCGCCATCCGGTGCCCATGCGCTCGAAGGCGTCCGCCATCCTGTTGTCTTCGAGGTCAAAACCGCTGCGGTGCGGGAACACCCGCCTGCCCCAACCCGGCATGTCCAGGGCGGACTGGTGACCCGCCACGGCGGCCACCTCACCTTCGGCCCACNACAGCCTCATCAGCTCGGGCTCGGCCAGCAATCGCCACACCGTCGCCGTTGGCGCCGCGACGAATTGGTCCACCCGGATGGTCGCCGGCGTCGCTTTCCCCGTCATTCCAGCTCCTCTGCCGCTTCGGCGGGTGCGGCCAGCCGCGCACCCCAGAACCTCTCGAACGGATGCAGCCACTCGCCCAGCGCCGCCAGTGGTTCCGCGGTCAAGCGGTAGATGCGGCGGCGGCCCTGCGCTTCGCCGGCCACCAGGCCGGCCTCGCGCAGCACCTTGAGATGCCCGGCGATCGCGGGCCGGCTGAGCTCGAACTGGTCGCTGAGCTCCCCGGCCGAACGCGGCCGGCTTCGCAGGATCTTCAGGAGTTCCCGCCGCACCGGGTTGGCCAGGGCGAGAAAGACGCGGTCGGTGCCGGTCATGCCGATCAATATATGTCGGAAATTTCCGACAAGTCAAGGATTCCCGACACATTGGGCGCCGGCGCCGGCCCGGCGCGACCAGCGTCAGGCCCCGTGAACTTCGCCTGGGAGCAGTTGACGGGCAGCGTGCATCGCTGCCGGCTACCGTTCTTCGACGTGACGATCGGACTGGTGCCGGGCCGCGACGGGGCGCTGCTCTTCGACACCGGTACCACGCTCGCCGAAGCCGCGGCCATCGACGCCGACGTGCGAGGGCTCACCGGCCGGCCGGTCACCCATATCGCATTGACCCACAGGCACTTCCAGACTCACAGGCACTTCCAGACTCACAGGCACTTCGAGACCCACAGGCACTTCGACCATGTCCTGGGCTCCTCGTTCTTCGGCGCGGCCGACGTCTACTGCGCACCCGAAGTCGCCGCGGAGATCCAGTCCGGCGCTCGGCGCTTCCGCGATGAAGCGGTGCGCCGTGGCGCCGACCCCGTGCGTGCCGACCGCGCGATCGCGGCCCTGCGGCCGCCGGGGCACGTCACCCGGGAGGCCGTCGTGGACCTCGGCGCCCGGGCCGTGACGATCACCCACCCCGGCCGCGGGCACACCACCGCCGACCNGGTCGTGGTCGCGCCCCCGTCCGACGATGCCGACCCGGTCGTGGTGTTCACCGGCGACCTAGTCGAGGAATCCGCCGACCCGGCGATCGACGCCGACTCCGACGTGGCGGCCTGGCCGGCCACGCTGGGCCGCGTGCTGCGGATCGGGGGGCCCAACGCCCGCTACGTCCCGGGCCACGGCAGAGTCGTCGACGCCCAGTTCGTGCGCCGACAGCGGGAGTGGCTGAGCCGGCGCGCGGCCACCGGGCGAGCCTAGCGGCCGGCCGCCCGGGCCGACGCCAGCGAGAAGCGTTGTGCGCCAACATCTATCAGCGCACCCGTCGTCGATGGTGCCCGGCCGGCGGCGCCGCGNATGCGGCCGGCGCCGGGCAGGCAGAGGGGTACTTCGACCCGTGATTGAACTGCGGTTGCCAGGGATAGACTCTGGTGCAACGGAACCTGAAGAGGAGCGTAACCCCATGGCCATCATCGACACGGACACCGCGGTCCGAGCACCGTTCGACGACGACGTCGCCGCCACCCAGCGATACATCGACGGCCCGCGCTTCACCGGCATCACCCGCCTCTACACGGCCCGCCAGGTCGCCGAGCAACGCGGCACCATCCCTGTCGACTACCCCGTGGCGCGGGAAGCGGCGGCGGCCTTCTACGAGCGGCTGCGGGAGCTCTTCGCGGCGAAGAAGAGCATCACGACCTTCGGGCCCTACTCGCCCGGTCAGGCCGTGGCCATGAAACGGATGGGCATCGAAGGCATCTACCTCGGTGGCTGGGCGACCTCCGCCAAAGGCTCCACCACCGAGGACCCGGGGCCCGACCTCGCCAGCTACCCGCTGAGCCAGGTGCCCGACGACGCCGCGGTCCTGGTGCGCGCCCTGCTCACCGCCGATCGCAACCAGCAGTATCAGCGCCTGCACATGAGTGAGGGCCAGCGTGCCGCGGCCCCGGCGTACGACTACCGCCCGTTCATCATCGCCGANGCCGACACGGGCCACGGCGGTGACCCGCACGTGCGCAACCTGATCCGCCGCTTCGTCGAGATCGGAGTCCCGGGCTACCACATCGAAGACCAGCGTCCCGGCACCAAGAAGTGCGGGCATCAGGGCGGCAAGGTCCTGGTGCCGTCGGACGAACAGATCAAGCGCCTCAACGCCGCCCGGTTCCAGCTCGACATCATGCGGGTGTCCGGAATCATCGTCGCGCGCACCGACGCCGAGGCGGCCACCCTGATCGACAGCCGCGCCGACGAGCGCGACCAGCCGTTCCTGCTGGGCGCCACGAACCTGAACATTCCCTCCTACAAGGCCTGCTTCCTGGCGCTGGTCCGGCGTTTCTACGAGCTGGGCGTCAAGGACCTCAACGGGCACCTCCTGTACGCGCTGTCGGACTCGGAGTACGCCAGCGCCACGGCCTGGCTGGAACGCCAGGGCATCCAGGGCCTGGTTTCCGACGCCGTCAACGCCTGGCGGGAGAACAGCGAGACCTCGATCGACGATCTGTTCGATCAGGTCGAGTCCCGGTTCGTGGCCGCCTGGGAGGACGACGCCGGACTGATGACGTACGGCGAGGCCGTCGCCGGGGTGCTCCAGTTCGGCCAGAGCGAGGATGAGCCGGTCGACATGAGCCCCGAGGAGTGGCGCCGCTTCGCCCACCGCGCGTCGCTGTACACCGCGCGGGAGAAGGCCAGGGAGTTGGGCGCCGACCCCGGTTGGGACTGCGAGCTGGCCAAGACGCCCGAGGGCTACTACCAGATCCGGGGCGGTATTCCGTATGCGATCGCCAAGTCGCTCGCGGCCGCGCCGTTCGCCGACATCNTCTGGATGGAGACGAAGACGGCGGACCTGGCCGAAGCCCGTGAGTTCGCCGAGGCCATCCACGCCCGTTTCCCGGAGAAGATGCTCGCCTACAACCTGTCCCCGTCGTTCAACTGGGACACCACCGGCATGACCGACGAGGAGATGCGGCGCTTCCCCGAGGAGCTCGGCAAGATGGGCTTCGTCTTCAACTTCATCACCTACGGCGGACACCAGATCGACGGCGTCGCCGCCGAGGAGTTCGCGACCGCGCTGCGGCAGGACGGCATGCTGGCGCTGGCTCGTCTGCAACGCAAGATGCGGCTGGTGGAGTCGCCGTANCGCACGCCGCAGACGTTGGTCGGCGGGCCGCGCAGCGACGCGGCGCTGGCCGCCTCCTCCGGGCGCACCGCGACCACCAAGGCCATGGGCAAGGGATCCACCCAGCATCAGCACCTGGTGCAGACCGAGGTGCCCAAGAAGCTGCTGGAGGAATGGCTGACGTTGTGGAGCGAGCACTACCACCTCGGCGAGAAGCTGCGCGTGCAGCTGCGGCCGCGCCGGGCCGGCTCGGACGTGCTGGTGCTCGGCATCTACGGCAACGGGGACGAGCAGCTGGCCAACGTCGTCTTCGACCCCATCAAGGACCGCCACGGTCGCAGCATCCTCACGGTGCGCGACCAGAACACCTTCGCCGAGAAGCTNCGCCAGAAGCGGCTGATGACCCTGATCCACCTGTGGCTGGTGCACCGCTTCAAGGCCGACGCGGTCTACTACGTCACCCCCACCAAGGACAACCTGTACCAGACCTCGAAGATGAAGTCGCACGGCATCTTCAGCGAGGTCAACCAGGAGGTGGGCGAGATCATCGTCGCGGAGGTGAACCACCCGCGAATCGAGGAGCTGCTCAAGCCCGACCGCGTCGCGCTGCGCAAGCTGATCACCAAGGAGGGGTAGCCGCCCGCGCACCAGCCCCTCGCGTTCTTCCAGGTCCGCCGCCGGCAAAACGATGTGGTTTGCGTCTTCGTGCGCCGGGGTACGGATGGATGGACAAGGGGTGTGGCGCGAACGGAAAGTGGTGGCCCTGTCGAGAACTGCAGCCAGCAACGCCGTCGCGGTGTTCGGCGGCGCGTCCATGCTCGTGGTGGCGGTCGGCTGCGGCGGCGGTTGCGTCGGCAACGTCTGCGGCGGCTACCCGTGATCGCACGGGTCTGCTGAACGCCGAACAAAGTCTTGCTCCCAAGTCGATGGGGCCACGCTCGCGAGCCGGCCCCATCGGCTGAGCAATTTTTGGCAGGGGGACCCGCGAAGGCCTGGGGCGGGCNCCGGATCCGAGTTATGGTTCTGCGCAACTCAACCGCAAGAGGAGCCCGATGGCCAAGCTCAGGTTCGGATACTTCATCGCCCCCTTCCACCGCGCGGGAACCAATCCGACGCTTGCCCTGCAGCGAGACCTGGAGTTCGTCCAACATCTCGACGCCCTCGGCTTCGACGAGGTCTGGCTGGGGGAGCACCACTCGGCGGGCAGCGAGATCATCAGCTCGCCCGAGATCTTCATCGCCGCCGCCGCCGAACGCGCCAAACGGATCCGCTTCGGCACCGGGGTGATCTCGCTGGCCTACCACAATCCGCTCTGGGTCGCCGACCGGCTGATGCTGCTCGATCACCTCACCCACGGCCGCGTGATCGGNGGGGTCGGCCCCGGTTCCCTGCCCACCGACTCCGCGATGATCGGCCTCACCCCCACCGACACGCGCGAGCTGCTCGAGACCAACCTCGACATCGTCGTGCGCCTGCTGGCGGGCGAGACGGTGTCCGCGAAAACCGCCACGCACCAACTGTTCGACGCGCGGTTGCAGCTCGCGCCGTATTCCGACGGCGGGATTCCGCTGTCGGTCGCGGCCGTCGCCTCGCCGACGGGCGCGCGGCTGGCCGGCAAGCACGGCATNGGCCTGCTGTCGATCGGGGCGACGCTGATCGTCGAGGGCTTCGACGCGCTCGCCTACCACTGGGGCATTGTCGAGGAGCGCGCGGCGGCCTTCGGCACGCAGGTCGACCGGAACAACTGGAGCCTGGTCGGGCTGTTCCATCTCGCCGAGACGGACAAGCAGGCGCGCGAAGAGGTGAAGTTCGGCATCGAGCCGTGGTTCCGCTACTTCCAGAAGGTGGCCGCCTTCCCGCAGATGACCATGCCGGGGGAACAGCTCGACGAGATGATCGACGTCATCAACGACAACGGGGCGGGGGTGATCGGCACCCCGGAGCGGGCTCNGGCCCAGGTGCAGCGGCTCTGGGACCAGTCCGGCGGGTTCGGCTGCATGCTGCAGATGGGCCACGAGTGGGCCAATCCGGCGGCGACCAAACGGTCCGCCGAGCTGTTCGCCGCCGAGGTGATGCCGCACTTCCAGGGGCAGGCTCAGCCGACGCTGGACGCCGCCGCGCGCGCCGGGCAGGTGCGCGACGACCTCGCCCAGACCCAGCTGCAGGCCGTCGAGCACATGANCAAGAAGTATCAGGACGAGCTCAACTCGACGTAGCGGCGCGGATGCCGAACCACGTGTCGAGCGCGCCGCGCAGCCCGCGCAGTTCGTCGCCGCCGGGCGCGGCGGCCGAGGACGCCCACGCCACATAACCGTCGGGGCGCACCAGCACGGCCGTCGCGGCGATGTCGCCGACCGGCCGGCCCGCGGCGACGGTGACCTGCCCGGCGAGGTCGGCCGTCGCGCCGGCCACCACCGCGCCCGCGGTCACATCGATCAGCAACGGCCGTCCGTCGCGGGCCAGCTCGGCAACGCGGCGNGCCCCCGCGGCACCCAGGACGGCGAAGTGGGGCACCCAGTGCCCCACCAGCGGATGCGCGTCGGGGCCTGTGGCGTAACGGTTTTCCGCTCCCGACACCAGATCGCCGAGCCGGCGGACGACCTCGGGGTCGGTGACCAGTTCCGCGAAGAGCCGGCGCAGGGCCGTGACCTCCGGTCCCGGACGCACCAGCGCCAGCTGGGCGCGACTGTGCATGATGACCCGTTCGGCGGCCGGCCGCCGCTCGGCCTCGTAGCTCGCGAGCAGGGTGGGCTCGACGCGCCCGTGCAGCACGGCNGCCAGCTTCCAGCCCAGGTTCGCCGCGTCCTGCAAACCCAGGTTGAGTCCCGGCCCGCCCATGGGGGAATGCACGTGTGCCGCGTCGCCCACCAGGATCACCCGGCCCAGCTGGTAGCGGGGCGCGAGACGCGANTTGATGCCGGAGAAGCGGCGCAGGTCCAGCGGTTCGTCGGACGAAGGCGACGCCGGTCGCAACGGAAGGTCGGCGCCGATGACGCGCTTGGCCGCGGCTTCCAGCTCGGCCAGGCTCATCGCCGGGTCGTCGTCGCCTGTCTCGTCGTGGGGGTGTTCGAGAGCCGAGCTGTCCAGCTCGAACACGATCACCGCCGCCCGGCCCCCGAGCGCGCCGAACGCGAACACGCCGCGCTCGGCGCGGTGGAACTGCAGCGGCGGGACGCGCCCGAACCCGGGGATGTCCAGCACGCCGCTGACCGGATCGACCCACTCGTCGGGCGGCAGCACGTCGAAACCCATCCGGGTGGTGACGTCGTACGACGACATCCCGGGGAAGTCGATGCCGGCCAGCTTGCGGGTCGGGCTGGTGCCGCCGTCGGCGCCGACAAGGTATGCGGTCCGCAGCTGGTAGGCGCCGTCGGGGCCCTCGACGTGCACCGTGACGCCGTCGGCGTCCTGGTCGAAGCCGGTGAGCGCGTGTCCCCACCGGATGTCGACGCCGTGTCCGCGGGCCCGCTCGGCAAGCACCTGCACGAGCCTGGGCTGCTGCACGGGGAGCAGGAAGACCTGCGAATCCGGCACCTGGGTGAGATCCAGCGGGAAGGCGGCGAACATCGGGCGGGGGTNGAGCCGGGGCGGCTCGTCGGTCCCGGCGAGCACGCCGTAGAGGCCACGGTGATCCAGGATNCGAACCCCTTGGCCGATAATGCCGTTGGCTCGCCGCTGCGGGTTGGGTCCCGGCATCGGATCCAGCACGACGGGGCGAATCCCGGCCAGCCCGAGTTCGCCGGCCAGCATCAGCCCGTTGGGGCCGGCGCCAGCGATGACGACGTCAATCACTTAGCCCAGCTTAATGAATTAGGCGCGGGCCCGCCACGCCGCCGCCTACCGTCCGTGAAATGNCTTGCGCGACAACATGCTAACGGTCAAGCCTGCCGTTCAGCCGCCTTGACCAGTCGACCGGCGAAAAATCGCACCGCTCCGCCCAGGGCCGCGCGCATCAGCGGGCCCGTCCCACGCACGCCCTCGACGAACGAGCCGGTCCAGCGGATGTCGGTGCCGCCGGCCGCGTTCGGTGTGAGCACCACCTCGCCGTGGTAGTCCTTGGCCGGGCTGGGCGGCCCGNCCAGCCTGTAGGCGTGGCGGCGGTCCTGGTCGTACTCGACGGTCTCCTCCTGGATCAGCAGCGGCCACATCCCCACCTTGCGAATGGCGCCCACGCCACCCGGCGCCGGGTCACCCTGCCGCGCCCAGCTCGACTGGAGNACGATCGGCTTGGCCCAGGTGGACCAGTTCGCGCCGTCCGTCACGAGCCCGAACAGCGTCGCGGCCGGCGCGCTGCTGGTCCGGTTGATCTCGAAGGAAAACGTACGACCCGACATGCGTTTCTCCCTGGCTCCCGGGCAACACGNNCGGCCGCCTCGAATGGCGCTGCCGGTACCCTACCGCGCACCGCGTCGGTCCCCGCCGATCACGCCGCCGGAGCCGGCCGGCGCGAGGTCGCCGTTGCCTACACTGCGCTTATGAATTCCGNTTCCCCGCAGAGCGACAGGAGTATCCCCGGGCTCCTCGACATCGAGGACTGCCTGGACGCCGACGGCGAGATCGTGCTGCCTGCCGGCGTCACGCTGATCTCCCTGATCGAGCGCAACATCGCGAACGTCGGCGACGCGGTGGCCTACCGCTACCTGGACTACAACCGCGGCGCCGACGGCCGCGCCGAAGAGGTGAGCTGGACACAATTCGGCGCCCGGCTCCAGGCCGTCGGCGCCCGGGTGCAGCGCACCGCGAGCCGTGGCGAGCGGGTCGCGATCCTCGCACCGCAGGGCATCGACTACGTCGCCGGTTTCTACGCGGCGATCAAGGCCGGCGCCATCGCCGTGCCGCTGTTCGCGCCCGAACTGCCGGGCCACGCCGAACGCCTCGACACGGCGCTGCGCGACTCGCAGCCGTCGGTGATCCTCACCACGACGGAGGCCGCGGGCGCCGTCGAGGACTTCCTGAACAACCTGCCGCGCCCGCAACGCCCGCAGGTCTTGCTCATCGATCAGATCCCCGACTCGGAGGGGGAGTCGTTCGCCCCCACCGATCTCGGCATGGACGATGTCTCGCACCTGCAGTACACCTCCGGCGCGACGCGCCCCCCGGTCGGCGTGGAGATCACCCACCGGGCGGTCGGCACCAACCTGACCCAGATGATCCTGTCCATCGACCTGCTGGACCGAAACACCCACGGCGTCAGCTGGTTACCGCTCTACCACGACATGGGCCTGTCGATGATCGGCTTCCCCGCGGTGTACGGCGGGCACTCCACGCTGATGTCGCCGACCGCGTTCGTCCGCCGGCCGCAGCGCTGGATCCAGGCCCTGTCCGCCGGGTCGCGGGAGGGCCGCGTGGTGACCGCCGCGCCCAACTTCGCCTACGAGTGGACCGCCCAGCGCGGCCTGCCCGCGCCGAACGACGACATCGACCTGCGCAACGTGGTGATGATCATCGGCTCCGAACCGGTCAGCATCGACGCGATCCGCACCTTCAACAAGGCGTTCGCCCCCTACGGATTACCGCGGACCGCGTTCAAACCGTCCTACGGCATCGCGGAAGCGACCCTGATGATCGCGACCATTGCGCCCAGCGCCGAGGCGACGGCGGTGTACCTCGACCGCGAACAACTGGGCGCCGGCCACGCCGTACGCGTCGCGCCGGACGCCCCCAACGCGGTGGTTCAGGTGTCCTGCGGCCAGGTGGCCCGCAGCCTGCGGGCTGTCATCGTCGACCCGGACACCGGGAGCGAGCTGTCCGACGGCGAGGTCGGCGAGATCTGGTTGCAGGGCAACAACGTCGGCCGCGGCTACTGGTGCCGGCCCGAGGAAANCCGCCGGGCGTTCGGCTCAAGACTGCGGTCGCGGCTGCCCGAACGCAGTCACGCCGAGGGCTCCAACACCGACGGCAGCTGGCTGCGGACCGGCGACCTGGGGGTGTACCTCGACGGCGAAATCTATGTCACCGGCCGGATCGCCGACCTGGTGACCGTCGACGGCCGCAACCACTACCCGCATGACATCGAGGCGACGGTCGCGGACGCCTCGCCGATGGTGCGCCGGGGCTATGTCGCGGCGTTCGCGGTGCCGGCCGGCGACGCGCTTTCGGATGGGCCGGGCCAACGGCTCGTGATCGTCGCCGAACGCGCGGCGGGCACCAGTCGCGCCGANCCGCAGCCGGCGATCGAGGCGATCCGGGCCGCCGTGTCGCACCGGCACGGGGTGCCGGTTTCCGACGTGCGGTTCCTGCCGGCCGGCGCCATCCCGCGCACCACCAGCGGCAAACTCGCCCGCCGGGCCTGCCGCGCGCAATACCTGAGCGGCACCCTGGGCAGCCACTGACCCCGGGCGGAACGCCCGAAAAGGCCTGCGCACCGGAGCGGCTGCCTTAGTCTCCCTTCGGGAGGCACGACGATGGTTCTCAAGGTTGCGGTGTCGGCGGATCTGATCGGCGGCGACGTGGATGCCGGCTACGGGAAGGTCGCCGACGCCTTTCGCGCCAATTTCCGCGACGGCGCGGAGGTCGGCGCGGCCGTCGCCGTCTACCGCGACGGTGTCAAGGTTGTCGACCTGTGGGGCGGCTACCGCAACGGGCTGACCAAGGATCCGTGGCGGCCCGACACGATGGTCAACATGTTCTCCACGACCAAAGGGNTCTCCGCCCTCGTCGTGGCCGTGGCCGTGTCCCGCGGGCTCCTCTCCTACGACGGCTGGGTCGCCGACTACTGGCCGGAGTTCGCGCAGGCGGGCAAGGGTGAGGTCACGGTGCGCCAGCTCCTGGGCCATCAGGCCGGGCTGTGCGCGCTCAACCCCAAACCGACGCTGGCCGACGTGGCCGACCCCGAGCGGCTCGCGCCGATCCTGGCGGCCCAGGCNCCGGCGTGGCGACCGGGTACGCGGCACGGCTACCACGCCATCACGCTCGGCTGGTACGAGTCCGAGCTGATCCGCCGGACCGACCCGGCCGGCCGCACCCTGGGCCGCTTCTTGGCCGAGGAGATCGCCGGCCCACTCGGCCTCGACCTGCACATCGGCCTGCCGGACTCGGTCGACCGGGCGCGCGTCGCCCACCTGCACCACTGGCAGCGGGCAGAGTCGCTGCTGCATGTCAACGTGATGCCGCTCGGCTTTCTCGGTGCCTCGCTGAACCCGGTCGGCCTGACGGCGCGCGCGGTCGCGGTGCCGCACGGCGTCAGCGCGTTCGACGGCGACTACAACCGCGACGACGTTCGCGCCGTCGAGATCCCCTCGGCCAACGGCATCGGAACCGCCCGGTCGGTGGCGCGCATGTATGGCAGCGCGGCCACCGGCGGCACCGAACTCGGTTTGAGCGCCGACACCATCGACGCCCTCGCCGCCCCGGCGGCCCCGCCGGGGCAAAGTGTCCGCGACAAGGTGATGCGCGTCGACGTGGCGTATTCGCTGGGGTTCTGCAAGCCGGTGCCGCGCTTCGAGTTCGGCTCCTCCGGCAAAGCCTTCGGGACGCCCGGCTTCGGCGGCTCCTTCGGGTTCGCCGACCCGGACACCGGCACCGGTTTCGCCTACGTGATGAACCGGTCGGGTTTCCACCTGTACAGCGACCCGCGCGAACTCGCCCTGCGGCAGAAGCTGTTTCGCGACGTGCTCGGGGCGCGGCCGCAGAGCTGACGGCGCCCACTAGGGTGAATTCGCCGAGGCTACATCCAGGGGGCGGCCGCGAACATCCGTTGCACCAGCATCAGGAGGCACCATGGTCACCGAGTCCGCCCCCGTCCCGCCGTCGATCGTCTATCCGCCCGCCGGGGCTCCCAACGTCGTGGTGGTGCTGCTCGACGACGTCGGCTTCGGCGCCGCCTCGACCTTCGGTGGTCCGGTCCCCACACCGACGCTGGACCGCATCGCGGGGGCGGGCTTGCGCTACAACCAGTTCCACACGACCGCGCTGTGCTCACCCACGCGTGCCGCGCTGTTGACCGGGCGCAACCACCACAGCGCGCACATGGGGACCGTCTGCGAGATCGCGTACGGATTTCCCGGCTACGACAGCGTGATACCGCGCAGCACCGCCACGGTCGCACAGGTGCTGCGCACCAACGGCTACAGCACCGCGTTGTTCGGCAAGGCGCACTTCACCCCGATCTGGGAGATCGGCCCCGCCGGCCCGTTCGACCGCTGGCCCACCGGGCTCGGGTTCGAGCGGTTCTACGGTTTCCTCGGCGGCGACACCTCGCAGCACGAGCCGGCGCTGTTCGACCAGACCACCCCGATCGAGCCCTACCTCGGCCGCGACGACTACCACCTGACCGAGGACTTGGCCGACAAGGCGATCGACTGGATCCGGGTGCAGCAGACGTCGGCCCCCGACAAGCCGCTCTTCCTCTACTTCGCACCGGGCGCCACCCACAGCCCCCACCACGTCTGGCCGGAGTGGTCGGAGAAGTTCGCGGGCCACTTCGACGACGGCTGGGATGCGTTGCGGGAGCGCACCTATGCCCACCAGATCGAGCTGGGCATCATTCCCGCCGACGCGCGGCTGACGCCGCGCCCCGAGCAGATACCCGCGTGGTCGGACTACGACGACCGCTACAAGCCGGTGGCCCGGCGGCTGATGGAGGTCTACGCCGGCTTCCTGGCGCACACCGACGCGCAGATCGGGCGGGTCGTCGACGCGATCGACGAGTTGGGGCAGTGGGACGACACGTTGTTCGTCTACGTGTGCGGCGACAACGGCGCCTCGGCGGAGGGCACGATTCACGGCGCCTGGAGCTCGCCGGCGTTCCAGAACGGGATGCCTGAGGACCCGGAATGGCTGCTGGCCCACCTGGACGACTTCGGCACGCCTCGCTGCGAGAACCACTACAACGGGGGTGGGCGTGGGCGCTGGACGCACCGTTCCAGTGGATGAAGCAGGTGGCCTCCCACTTCGGGGGGACCCGCAACGGGCTGGCCATCTCGTGGCCGCGGCGCATCACCGCGGCGGGGGAGCAGCGCAGCCAGTTCCACCACGTCATCGACATCGCGCCGACCATCCTGGAGGCTGCCGGCATCGAGATGCCGGCACGGGTCAACGGCGCTGAGCAGAAGCCGATCGAGGGCGTCAGCATGGCGTACTCGTTCGACGACGCCGCCGCCGAGAGTCGCCGCACCACACAGTATTTCGAGGTCTTCGGTAATCGCGCCGTCTACCATCGGGGCTGGATGGCATCCTGTTTCCACGGGCGACTGCCCTGGGTCCGCGCCCAGCGCGCCACCCCGTTCGGCGGGGCCGAGCGCTGGGAGCTCTACCACCTCGCCGACGATTTCAC
>JGI24721J44947_10003723_pt1 | contig 21412 bp, 16 predicted proteins | sample YelNatPaOPGAMG01_FD_44947 | JGI IMG/M metagenome (IMG submission 44947) | reverse complement strand
GTATACTCTCCATGGGCTCCCGCCGCTGGTTGGAGGGAAATTGCGTCCATTCCGCTAATTTCAGCAAGTAAATACTCCAATTCTTTCATAAGTTTTAAAGCACCCTGAACAGTCCTCGCAGGTTGCAATGGGTGAAGGTGCGTAAAACCCGGGAGATTCGCCGTATATTCATTCACCTTGGGATTGTATTTCATAGTGCACGAACCGAGAGGATAAAATCCCTTATCAACATGGTGGTTTAGAGTTGAAAGTGCAATGAAGTGTCTTACAACTTCGTTCTCTGCTAATTCGGGAAGTTTTGGCTCTTCTTTCCTCAGGTATTTTTCTGGGATTACTAACTCAGCGGTTTTTTCGAAGGTTTTTATTGTATAGCCTTTTTTCCCTGGCTTTGAAATTTCAAAAATTAATTCCATAAATTTTCTCCTTTTTATCCAACTTTGTATCTTTTAACGGCTTCGACCACAGAATTAATAACTTCTTCTTCTGATCCTTTTATCGTGCAACCAGCGGCATTAAAATGTCCGCCGCCGCCAAAGGTTTCTGCTACCTTAGCAAGGTTTACCTTATTTTTTCCTCTCAAGCTGACTCTCCATATATTTTTATCTACTTCTACCATACTCATACCGACAATGGCTTCATCAATTGAGAGAGGGTAGTTAACGAAACCTTCGGTTTCGGATTTATCAAGTCCAAATTCCTCAAGAAATTCTCTCTTAATTAAAATTATTCCAACTTCGTCTTTTACAGTAATAGTAGAAAGCGACTTGGCAAGAAGCTGAAGAGTCTTTAGCTTTTTTCTTTCGTAGACAAGGGAGGCGATATCAGTCACATCGAGGCCGTTATTTACTAAGTAGTATGCATCCTTGAAAGCCCATCTAAAACTGTTGGAGTGTCTAAAAGAAGAAGTGTCGGTCAACAGNCCGGTGTATAAACANGTTTTTATATCTTTATCAATAAGGGATGGATCGTATTTCTTTACTATTTTCATGATCAAGCTNGTTGTACTGGGTGCTTCAGGCACAACAAGATCGTAATTTGAGTAGAATTTGCCCGAGATATGATGGTCAATTCTCACTATTATTTTATTGGAAGGTTCAGGAAATCCTGTTCGGGAGTATTCACTGGCATCAACCAAAAAAATCAAATCCAGATTGGGGGTTATTTCTTTTTCTATTTCCTTTATCCCAGGCAAAAAATCGAGGAAATAAGGGACGTTATCCTTCAAAAAGGGGGTAACTTTTTTCCCTATTTTTTTGAGAAAGAGATAAAGTGCCAGGAGACTTCCAACGGCATCTCCGTCAGGGTTTAAGTGAGATACAACTCCAATTTCGCCCTTTGTGTTCTTGATTAAGTTTACTAAATTGTTAATTTTCTTTGTCATTTTTTAAATTTTATGGCAGGGTAGAGGAATGTTCCAGTTTCGAGGGAATTTTTATGCTTCCTGGTGAGGCAGTTTGAACCTCTATTTTCAGAGGTATATTATTGAATTTGTAGAGGTATATTATTGAATTTGTAAAGGAGGTCGTATGTTATTAAAGATTTCTCTTCTATCAATCTTGATGTACATGCCTTCGAAGGTGTATGGAACCTTCTCCATAGTCGCCTGTGATACTCTAACGGGTGAGGTTGGAGTCGCAGTAGCTTCTAAATTCCTGGCTGTCGGATCAGTCGTTCCCTTTGCCGAGGCGGATGTTGGAGCTGTCGCATCTCAAGCATATGGTAATCCGACCTTTGGACCCATTGCTCTTGATCTTTTGAAGAAGGGTTATTCCGTTGACAGTATTTTAAAATATCTCCAAAGCATAGACACGCTTTTTGATAGAAGACAAGTAGGAATTGTATCTGCAAAGGGTGCCTCTGCTTCCTGGACCGGAAAGGGGTGTATGGCATATGCGGGTCATGTAAATGGATTTTGCTATGCCATACAGGGGAATATCTTAGTTGGGGATACGGTTTTAAAAGCAATGGAATCGGCCTTTTTGAATACCTCAGGAGACCTTCCCGAGAGACTAATAGCTGCTCTCGACGCAGGGGACAGGGCAGGTGGCGATGCAAGGGGCAGGCAGTCTGCAGCCCTCCTCGTAATGAGAAAGAATGGAGGGTATGGAGGTTATTCTGATAAATATGTTGACATAAGGGTTGATGATCATCCTGATCCCATTACAGAATTGAAGAGGATTTATAAGTTGTGGGAGAGATTTTTCCTTATCGATGCGCATGGACGATTGGGTGATAGTTACATGAAAGAAGGTAAAAGTGAATTAGCACAACTGGAATATTCCCGCGCTATGAACACCCTGGAAGAAGTAATTGCTGAGAATCCCGATGATCCTGATATGTTAAATGAGGTGGCATGGTTTATGGTCCTAAGGGATATTAATCTTCCTAAGGCAAAGGAATTGATCGATAAGGCGTTGANGATTAAGCCGGAGGATGCGAATATTCTGGACACAGCCGCCCTTATCTACTTTAAATTAGGTTATAAGAAAAAGGCTATTGAACTTGAAGAGAGAGCAGTAAAACTTGATCCTGAGAACACCTATTTTAAAGAAATGCTGGGCAAGTTTAAAAAGGGCAGGTTGTAAGTTTAAACTACCCAATTTATAATTTTTAACATGTCTGAATTGATTAGGGTTCAAGATGTTTTAACGTACGTTCATCCCGTAAAACTTGATACCCCCATTTCTAAGGTAGCCCATACAATGCGGGAGGAATTCACTTCCCTTGTNCCCGTTGTTGATNATGANGGGAAATTACTCGGTGTNATTTATGCTGAAGACCTCCTTGCTCCATTTATTCCAGAGTTTTTTGACCTTATTGAAGATTTTGATTACATAACCACCTTTGGTGTTTTGGACCACGAGGTCTTTTCCGATTTCACCCACAAGTTGTTCCTTGCCGCTGATTTAATGCAGACAAAGTATAGGGCTTTAAAGCCAGAAGATTCAGTTTTAAAAGCAATTTTCTACTTAGTTAAGGAAAAGAGAACTTGCTTAGTAGTGACGGATAATAAAGGTTATTACAAAGGTGTTGTCTCAAGACTCTCGATTTTAAAGAGATTGTATGGGAATGGTGAACAGTAAATTTATTTTAATCGCGATTTTTACAATTAGCTTTGCCCTTATAGCATGGGAAAAATGGCATCGGACTGTTGTTGCGATGCTTGCTGCAATTGCGGTTATTCTTCTGGGATATATAACTCCGCTTGAAGCCTGGAATTTAATAGACTTTAACACCTTGGGACTGCTCCTTGGTATGATGATTATAGTGTCCTTTTTCCGACGTACAGGATTTTTTGAGTATTTAGCCATTAAAGCGGTAAAAATCTCGAAGGGCGATTATTTCGCTCTTTTCGCTTTCTTTTTTATCTTGACAGGTGTTGTATCGGCTTTCCTTGATAACGTAACTACCGTTTTGATCTTTTCACCGATTATAATTCTGGTTACTCGAATGACGGGTGTATCTCCCTTTCCTTACCTTATAGGTGAAATTATCGCTTCAAACCTTGGGGGTACGGCTACACTGATCGGAGATCCGCCTAACATCATTATTGGAAGTGCGGCAGGGTTGTCTTTTAATGATTTTGTGGCAAACTTGACTTTACCTGTTCTTTTGGTAATGATTGCAACAATATTTTTTATGAAAGCAATTTTTGGGAAGACTTACAAAATTACCGGCAAATTCGATTTATCCATCGTAAAAATAGATGAAAAGAACGCTATAAAGGATAAAAAATTGCTAATAAAGACATTTGTTGTCTTTGGGCTCGTTCTTTTGGGATTTGTTCTTCATGATAGGTTAGAGATTTTACCTTCGGTTGTGGCTTTGTCCGGTGCAATTTTACTTCTGTTTATAAATAATGAGAATCCAGAGGAGTACTTTCATGAAGTTGAGTGGACAACATTATTCTTCTTCGGAGGGTTGTTTATATTGGTGGGAGCCCTAGAAAAATATGAGATTATAAAGGATATAGCCCTTTTCTTACTAAAGTTCACAAAAAGTGAGTTGGGCTTAATTCTGCTTATAAGCGTCCTTTCTTTCGTGTTTACAAGTATAATGGGTGCAATCCCATTTGTTGTAACTATGGTGCCGATTATTAATACGATAATACAGAAAATGCCAGGTGTTAATGGGAATTCCTTGTGGTGGACGCTCTCTTTAACAGCTTGCTTTATGGGTAATGCAACATTGATTTCAGCAGCGGCAAATCTTGTGGTCGCTGGCATTTCGGAAAAGACGGATAAGAAAATTACTTTTAGTAGCTATTTAAAATATGGATTCCCAACGACTGTCTTTACTTTTGTGCTTGCTCTTGCCTACATAATAGTTAGATATTATTTCTTAGGGTGAGGGTATTTTGATTTTAACAAAGCGTCAGAAAGAGGTTCTTGATTTTATTCAGCAGTTCATTCTTACAAGAGGATATCCTCCAACGATTAGGGAGATCGCAGAAGGTTTAAATCTTGGCATAAACAATATCTACAGCATTCAACGGCATTTAAAAGTTTTAGAAGAAAAGGGATTCATAAAAAGGAATCCAAGGAAACCAAGGGGAATTGAGCTTTTGCACTTTAAACTTTCAAATGCAGCTATGATACNACTTGTTGGGAAGGTATCTGCCGGATTTCCAATTCCTGCTATCGAGGAGATCGAAGGCAATGTGGTTCTGGATGCCCTTTTCGTGAAAGATGCCCATAATACAATTGCTTTGAGAATTAAGGGTGACAGTATGATTGGTGCAGGAATTTTAGATCGAGACATTGTAGTGGTTAAGATTGGATCAGTTGTTAAAAATGGGGACATTGTGGTTGCTTTTGTTGACAATGAAGTCACCTGTAAATGTTTTAGAGAGGATGGTGAATTTGTTTATCTGATTCCGGAAAACCCCAATTATAAGGAAATAAAAATTCGTAAAGAAGAGTCAAGACTTTATATTCTTGGTAAGGTCATTGCGCTTTTCAGGAGGTTTGAGTAACATGCCGGATATTTTGCAAATATTGTCGGATTATTTTTCTAAAAAGGTTGATGGAGCTGCAGAGGGGATATTTAAGGTAAGGATACCTCAGGATCTAATTGAACATATTTTAAAATTTTATCTTTCGCCTTATCTTTCGGAGATGGAAGTCAAATTTTATGAAAGGTCATTGGAGATAAGGGGTACAAACATTTTGCCAGTCAGCATGAACCTGAAAATAAGTGGATTAAAGTGGGATAAAGAAGAAAAATTTGTGGCTTTCGAGGTTGATGTTTCGGACTTGGTTTATAAGTTTATCCGGGGCCCTTTGCAATCTTTAAGAGATATGACGAAGGGGGTAATAAGTGAAGAAGAGGGAAAGATCTACATCGATTTCGAGAAGTTATCGAACCTTAAACCCCAGTGGAACGGTATTACTTACACTCTGCGTAACAAAGTTAAACTAATCGATATTCGTTTTAAAGAAAGTTTTCTTGAATTAGTATTTGAAAGGGTTAAGCCTTAATTATATTTCCTTCTTTTAACCCTTTGATTTTGAATGCGTTTCTTGTATCCAGTATCAAATTGGCATGTTTTCTTATATATTCGTAATCGTAACTTGAGTGGTTTGTAACGACGATAACAAGGTCAAATTTTTTAAGATTCTCTGCTGTTAGTTCAACGGACTTCAAAGGAATTTGATATTTCCTTACAGGCACAAGTTCAGGGAAGAAGGGGTCGTTGTACTCCACATGAGCTCCTTCATCTAAGAGAATCTTTATGATTTTCAGGGCGGGACTTTCTCTCATGTCGTCGATGTCGGGCTTATAAGAAACTCCGAGGATGAGAATTTTTGCGCCCTTTATGCTTTTTCCGTGGGCGTTAAGTGCCCTTATAGCCTTATCCACTACATAGTATGGCATGAAGGTGTTGATTTCACCTGAGAGTTCTATGAATCTCGCAGTCATATCGTATTCCTTTGCCTTCCACGCGAGATAGAAGGGGTCGATGGGTATGCAATGCCCACCAAGGCCGGGTCCTGGGTAGAAAGGTTGGAACCCGAAGGGTTTGGTTTTTGCAGCTTCGATTACCTCCCAGATATCGATGTTCATCCTTTCGAAAATCATTTTTAACTCATTAACTAAAGCAATATTCACACCCCTGTAAATGTTTTCAAGGAGCTTTACAGCTTCAGCAACCCTTGTGGAGGAGACAGGCACTGTAGTAACAACGATTTGGTCATAAAGGGTTTTTATTAACTCAAGACATTGTGGAGTAATCCCACTGACTACCTTAGGTATAGTGGCTGTTGTATACTGTTTGTTTCCAGGGTCTTCCCTTTCTGGGGAAAAACCCAAGAAAAAGTCTTCTCCCACTTTAAGCCCTGATTTTTCAAGTATTGGAAGAACCTCTTCGTCGGTAGTGCCTGGGTAAGTGGTGCTTTCAAGTACTATAATATGACCTTTCCGAATATTTTCTGATATTGTTTTAGCAGTATTTAAAACGTAGGATAAGTCTGGCTCCATATGTTCCCCAAGTGGAGTTGGAACACAAACTATTATTGCGTCAACTTCTTTAAGTCTTGTAAAGTTTGTTGTCGCTTCAAAGGTTTTATCCTTTACGGCGCTTGCGATAAAATCACTCTGTATGTGTTTTATATAACTTCTTCCCTGATTTAACATTTCTACTTTGTTAGGATCGATATCGAATCCAACAACTTTAAAGCCATTTTTGAGAAACTCCCTTACCAATGGTAATCCTACGTATCCCAATCCTATTACTCCAATTTTTGCTTCCTTTTTGATTATCTTATTCTTCAGTTCGTTTACCATAGGCCCCCTTTATTTAGCTATTATTTCCCTGTATACAGACCAAAGGATTCCCGTTGTGGCTGCAAATTTATAAATGTCTTCAAGGCCAATTGTAAATTTTTTGGGAATTTCTACAACTGTTCCAGAGGTAATTCCGAGATCACTTAGCTTTAAATTTTTTTTCATTACCTTACCAAAGTTTAAATAGGTCTTTTTAGTCACCGAATAAACTCTAATTCTGCAGAGATTTGCATCAGGCAAAGGCCCGCCACTTATGGCGATGAGGTCACCAAAGCTTGCGAAGGACGGTAGATAATAGATTCCCGGTCTATTTATACGTCCAATAACCGAAATTCTGTAAAGAACAAAAACAGCTATGTCCGCGTTTTTCAAATATTTCGAATAGGTTTCAACGAAGTAATCTCTTAAGTTATCTTCATTGATGTTATTTACTTTGACTCTTCCAATGTATGGTAATTCGGCTGTGGTGTCGCCAAGTACAAATATTGTGTCGTTAAGTTCTTTGTAATTTGTTGATCTTATGGCTATTGCATCTCCCGGAATCAAATTGATTAAAACGATTAGCAGTGTGAGAAACATTATCCCTCCTTAAAGATTCTAAGCTTCTTGAGCAGTTTGTTTATAGAGTTATTTTCATCCTTAGATTCATGGTGGTAATATTTGTAATACTTGTAATAATGCCTTTCTGCCCTTTTGTAAAAGTTTAAAACAAATCCTACGAGTTGTATGTTTTCGGGAAGGGAGGAGGTGAATTCTATTAGTAGTCTCTTGGGCGTATAATCTGCCCTAACTACGAGTAACATATGTCCTGCAAAGTCTGCGAGGGTGTTAACTTCAGCGACTGGAAGAACTGGTGGTGTGTCAAGGATAACAACGTCAAAATTCTCCGTTAATAATTCTCTGATCTTTTTAAGATCAAAGGCATCGAGTATTTTGAGTACATTCAGTGAGTTTTCCCCAGCAGGCAAAACAAACAAGTTCTGCTGTGCTGATGGATAGGGTTTTAAGATGCTTTTGGTTACAAGTTCGGTAAATCCATGTTCGTTTGGTACTTCAAAAATTTTGTGGAGAGAGGGCTTTCTAAGGTCACCATCAATTACTAAAGTTCTGTATCCAGCAAGGCTATAAGCTAACGCAAGATTTGCTGCTATTGTCGATTTGCCTTCATTTTCAATAATACTCGTAACGGCAATTATTTTGGGGAAGCCTTTCGTTAAAATATCTACGTTGAATCTCAGTTTCTTGAAGGCTTCTGCTTCAGGGCTCAAAGGGTTTTTGTGAATAATTAAAGTACTATATTTTCCTCCGTCATGGTTGGAAAAAGGTGGTATTTTGCCAACGCAGGGTTTGCCCAAAATTGTTTCTACCTCAGTTGAAAACTTGACAGAGTCGTCAATGTAATAGAGAGAAAGTGTGAGGAAGAGTCCCAACAAGCTACCCAAAATTATGCTGATGAATATTGTCTGAACTTTCTTAGGTAAAACTGGTGCTGTTGGGATCATTGCATAGTCAACAATTCTAACATCTGAAATCTTTGATGCTTCTTCGATCTTAGTCTGTTCAAGCTTTTCCAGGAGAAGGTTATAAATTCCTGAGAGTGCCTGTATTTTTCTCTTAATTTTGCTATACATTAATGCATTTTCTGGTAGTGTAGATATTTTACCTTCAAATACTCTCAAGGCAGAATCTATGGCAGCGCTTTTAGCAGATAGTGTCACTAATTCTACTTGATTTTTGATTAGTTGCTGGATTAATTGTTGAAATACCGGATCAGAAGTAGAAGGAATTGATTGTTCGACTACTTCTTGCTGAGTCTTACTCAATGACGTTTTTATCTCGTTTATTTGATTTTCGATGGCCCTTATCTCTGGGTTTTCGGAATTGTATTTCTCCAGAAGCGAAGCCTTTTTAAGTTCGAGTTCATAAAGTTTGTTTTGTAAAGAGAGGATTCGAGGATCACCACCGGTTTCTAAACTGGTTGCTATTTTTGCATATTCTTTAAAGTATCCTTTACCCTGGATTTCGTCCTTTATTATGGATATTTCTCTTTCAACTTGCGATTTTTCAATGATGGTCTTTGTTTTTTCGAATTCCAAATCGTTCAGTTTTGCAAAAATGTCTTTCAAACTTTCGGAGATATTTTCGAGGGCTATGAAGTTATAAGTCCCCAACTTATTTTTGATTTCTGCCAAATCTTTTTCGTAATCTGTTAACTCCTGCTCGATTTTGGTTATTTGCTCCTCTAAAAACAGTCTTAGAGAACTGGCTTGGAACCTCGCATCCTCTAAGGTGAATTCATAGTAACCCTGTGCTACACGCTCAGCTATCTCTTTTGCCAGAACTGGATCCTTTGCGCGTGCCTTTATAACCGCTACAAAGGATTTACCTTCTTGTGAAACTTTTATGTTTCTATAAAGGTTTTTGATGGTTATGTTTATAGGTTTTATTGCGAATTTTAGAGTTTTCCCATATGCCTTTGGGGATACTGGGTTGACCTTAAGGGTCATACAATTAGAAGAGGAGATTACACCGTATTGCCCTTCGAGAATTTTTGCCCCTTTTTGGTCGAATATCAGGAACCCGCTATCAAGGAGTTTGATAGTGTAGATTCCACTGGGTGCTGAATCGGATATTGCAAGGGTATCTATTCTTAGGTAGTTGTAAAACTTTTTATCAATGGGTTCAAATCTCAGGTTTAGCTGATCGACGACTTTTTTCAAAATGATTTTTGACTTTATTAGCTCGAGCTGAGTTGGGATGTCATTCCATGGAGTTGTGACACCGGCAAGCACCATTTCTGTAACTGATGAGGCGCCAGACAATCTTACCCTGGTTTCCGATTCGTATACCGGCTGTTTAAAAACTATGTAGAATACAGCTAAGATGATAGTTATAGTAAAGGCTAAAAAGGCCATATTTGCCTTTTCTGAATATTGCTTCTTTTAAATCCTCAAGGCTGAATTCTTCGTTATTCATGTAAATAATTATACAATCAAGCTCAAGAAAACAAAAAACAATGAATGTGGAAGGTTTAGAGTTTCGGCTTGAAAAATCTTCAAAGTGGTGTTAAATTAAATAACATGAAAATAAATAAAGTTCTTGCAAAAAAATTTGAGGAGCTTGCCAATGCCCTTGATTTTTTGGGTGAAAATCCCTTTAAGGTTCGAGCCTATCTGAAAGTGGCCAAGGTATTGGAAGAGTTACCTGAAGATGTTACTGAAATTTATAAGGTGCAGGGATTTGAAGGTCTTGAGAGGATCCCTGGTATAGGAGAAGGCATTGCGAAGAAGATAGTTGAGTTTATTGAAAAGGGTACCTTTGAAAAATATGAAGAGGTGATGTCAAAGGTCCCCGCAGATCTTCTGAAATTGATGGATGTACCAGGGGTCGGGCCGAGAACATTGAAGTTAATTTACGACAAATTTAAGGTCACAACGATGGACGAATTTATTAAGATCCTCGATGACCCTCGAATCCTTACCCTTCCAGGCATGGGTGAGAAAAAGATTGAGAATATTAAACGAGGCCTTGAACTTTATTTAAGTATGCAGGAGAGGATTCCTCTCGGTATAGCAGTTAATATTGTTGAAGATATCATAGAGTATATGAAAGAATCCAAAAAAGTGGAGTTGATATCTGGTTGTGGCTCTTATAGAAGGATGAAAGAGACAGTGGGGGATATTGACATACTGGTTGTTGGAGAAGACGGCGCTAAGTTAATTGAACATTTCACAAAATTTCCATCTGTTACTGATGTTTTGGCCTCTGGAGATACTAAGGGCTCTGTAATTGTTGAAGGTAAGTATCAGGTTGATATGAGGGTAGTAGGGAGGGAATCATGGGGTGCTGCATTGCAGTATTTTACCGGTTCAAAGAATCACAACATTAAGTTGAGGACTATTGCGAAGGCTAAAGGGTTGAAGATATCGGAGTATGGGGTATTTAGAGAGGAAAAGCTTATTGCAGGTGCAGAAGAGGAAGATGTTTATAAATCCCTTGGGTTACCATGGATACCCCCGGAATTGAGAGAAGATCAGGGAGAAATTGAGGCTGCAATGAGCGGTAATCTGCCGGTTTTATTGGGGTATAACGAAGTAAAGGGTGATCTCCATGTCCATTCAAATTACTCCGACGGAACTTCATCCCTTGAGGAACTGGTGGAGTTTGCAAGGAAAATGGGGTATCAATATTTGGGTATATGCGACCATTCGAGGTCAGCTAAGTATGCTGGCGGTTTAGAAATCGATGAGCTTAGAGAAAGAAATAGAGAAATTGATAGAATAAACAAGTCCTTCAAGGATTTCGTTTTATTGAAAGGTGCTGAGGTAGATATTCTGAGTGATGGTCAATTAGACTATCCAGATGAAATACTTAGGGAACTTGACTTCGTTGTTGCTTCTATACACATATGGAAGAAAAATGAAGATGCGACTCAAAGAATTATAAAGGCTATGGAAAATCCTTATGTAACAATAATTGGTCATCCAACTGGGAGACTCATAGGACAGAGGGAAGGCTATCACGTGGATATCGATACAATTATCGATAAGGCTGTAGAAACGAAAACCTTTTTAGAAATGAATGCCTACTATGAAAGGCTGGACTTTAATGACGTTAATGCGAGGAAGGCTAAAGAGAAAGGGGTATTGCTTGTTATTAATACAGATGCCCACCACGTTGGGCAACTTCCGATGATAAGACTTGGTATAGGACAGGCGAGAAGGGCATGGCTCGGTCCACAAGATGTGGTGAACACAAGGAATCTTTCCGAAGTTGTGGAGTTGTTGAAGATTAAACTTAAATAAGGTATTCCGCTGGATCTATTCCATATTTCCAGGGAGATTCGACTTTCACAATTTCAATTTCTGATTGGCTCAAATCGAGCGTTCTGTGCCTTTGGTCTTTACCCTCTGCGTCTTTTATAACGAGCACCACTGGCTTGTGGAGCTTTTCGGGGTCCTGGGGTTGCCCTACCACGAGTCCCCATTCACCCGTAGACAGGAAAACAAGACTTCCCATTGGGTATAAACCAAGTAAGTTTATGAAATGTTTCGATAAAAGAGGATCAAAAAGTTTTCCAGAATATTTTACAAGATAGGCAATAGCTTCTGCTGGTGACATAGGAATTGGGTTGTAAAATCTCGGTGTAGTAACCGCATCGTANAAATCTGCGATCTGAATGATCCTTGAATACAGNGATATGCCATTTTTNATAAAATCAGGATAACCTGAGCCATCATATCCTTTTTGATGTTCTAAGATTGAAAGTAATATGGGTGCGGTTTCTTCTGAAAGCCCCATTAAGTCAAGAGTGATTCTAAACCCGTTGATAGGNTGAGTTCTTACAATTTTCCATTCTTCTTCAGTAAGAAGTGATTCTTTTTTAAGAATATTTCTTGGAATGTTTATCATCCCAATATCATGAAGCANNGCCGCCTGACCTAATTTCAGTAATTCTTTACTTTTTAAACCGATACGGACTCCAAGGGAAAGGGCAAGGATTGCCGTGTTAACNGAGTGGTTATAAAGAAAGTCATCATAATTTTTTACCACCGTTAGTCCAAGAAGCAGACTCTCAGAGGTTTTTAGTGTATCGATGAGATAAAGAACTCCGACGGTGAATTTGGTGTAACTTGGTTTAGACAGATTCCCTTGTGTGGAGAGATTTTTAACTAAATTTATCGTTTCGAAGTAAACTTGTTTTACTCTCTTTTTAGGATCTACTATTTCAGTAGGTTGAACGAGCATGGGAAGTATTTTTATAGACATAATCCCCATGCTGGCAAGATTTTCTTTCAGGTTCTCGTATTTTAGACCCTCTTTGGAAAGTTGTTCAAAAAATGTTCCCAACTCTTGCTTGGTATAGTTNCGACTGATTTTTAGCCCTCCGATTTCTTTTTCTTTGAATAGATCGACTATTTGCTTAATAAAAGGGAAATTGGTAGAGGATATTTTGAGCCTTTCNCCCATGATATATATATGCAATCCTCTAAGGACTATGTTGAATTCCTCTGACTGTTTAAGTGCCTCGGAAAGTATTTCGAACAATTCGTCCAGGCTTTTTTCGCTGACATTGTGTTTGCTACCATAAAGTTTCACGTTGTTATATGCAGCCAAAAGCTTTACTAAGATTCTGTTTAAATAGTTTTCATCGAAGAGCGCCATCCTTTACTCCTTAAACTGTTTTAATGCTTCTGAACACATTTCTCTAATCTTATTATCTTTTGTTTTTTTGACAGCCTCAATGAGGAGCAGGTAAACTTTTCTTTTGTTTGATTCTACCATTGAGTTTACGAGAAACTGGATTGTCTCATAATATTTTTTTGCTTTTGTAATCTTATTCAATAGGGATAAATTTTGGGTAAGGATGTTTCTGACGGTTTCTTCAACGGCAGGGTAATCGATATATTCAGGTATTAGGCTCATAAATTGTTTCTTTTCTAAAACGTCAAATTTATAAAATAATTCTTCGCTTTTGAGTCTTTCAACAATCAAATTAACGNAAGATTTTCTCGGGTTTCTTTTCATTTCAAGGTAAGTACTCATCCTCACCGAAATGTCATTGTCGTAAAAGAAGGGGGTTAAATCGCCTTCAATAGCAGAAAGTGCTTCCAATAGGCTCTTTTTTAGATTTTTGTCTACAGTCAGCTGAAGGTCTGTTAGGAAATCTTTTGCCTGACTGTATTTCCCAANNGATATAAACTCAAGACCGGCAGTGAGGATTTTTTCGTTTTTCTTGTTAGTTANTATGTAATTTAATNTTCTTTGTGGGTCAAAATTTTGCATGTTTATCATGGACCTGAATATGAGTTGTCTCTGACTCTTTTGGGGTAATTCCGTAGCAATTTTAAAAAGTGTAAGTGCTGCACTAGAATCAAGTCCTGTCAGGAATAATTCTAGCTCTTTTGGCCTATTATCGATGTGATTTTTGATTACATTTTCTATTAACGAGGGTTCGGAAAGCCTTTTTAGCAGTGAATCGATTGCCTTTGCTTTATCCGCATTTTCTAAATTTGCTTTCAGCGCCTTGAGGTCATGAATAACCCTGGATATCCTGCTTATACCCGAGTCATTTATCTCCAGCAGTATAAACTCCTCAATTGCTTTAAGCAGTGGCTCAATTTCTTCTGCCGCTTCCAATACTATGATGGTATAAAGGTAATGCAATACCTTTTCAAGATGGTTTGTTTCTCTTTCTTTTGAAATTTCTTCGCTCAGTTTTTGCTCTTCTTCGAAAGATATTGTAAAGACCTCCCTTGACTCGATTATAATTGGTATTTCAATGGTCGTTGAAATTTGGCCTTCAACTTCTACAGGTTCTGAGGTGGGCTCTGTTTCTTTGAGTTTTAAAAGATCCTGGTACGTTTCAGGCACTACTACATTTTGGTCTTGTAGAAATTCTGGCATGAACTCGAAGGTTATGCCGCTGTATTCCTTCTGATTTATCTCATATATTAGGGCAAATTTGTCCTTGGATATATAAGCGTTTTGAATTGCCTCAAAGAAATTTTGGAGATCTTTTGCTGTAATATCTGGAGTTATTGTAACACCTCTGATTCCGTGTTTATAAAGAACCCACGCTAAGTTGTCATCGTCCTCATTTTCTTTCCAAATAGTCTTTCCTTCGATGTTGAGAACTTCTCCCCTTTCTAAAACGAACTCTATGTTTTGTTTTTTAATACTTGTTTTTAAATTTTCCCACAGCTGATTTAAAAAATATTTAGGTATTTCATGCCCTTTTGGATAAATTTTGTAGGCTCGGAAGGTCTTATTAAATAAATTGAATACATCTTTTATATCCACGTTCATATTGCTAAAATTTTATATCAAGTTTCACTTTTATTCAAGTTTTCAAGGTATGGGATTAGGTTGATATAATTGTACTTTCTCATCTCTTCCTGAATTTGTTTGATTTTGGCATTTCTGACAGTGGTATCAGAATCTTCAATAAAACCGTATTGGATCACGCTAAGCAATATTTTATAGATTGGGAGACGAAGAATATCAAGTTGAGCGAGAGTTTCCTCTGTTATTAGAAATTTCTCGGGCTTATCAATATCATTGTTATAGACAACATTTCCAAATTCGAAAATTATTGAACTTTCACGAATTGCCTTGATTTTGATATTATCTCTTCTTTGTTTCAAGATTTGATTCCCTTTATCCAAGCTCCCTTTGAGGTAATGGTAAATTAACAGGACCGAGTTGTAGTGGGAAAAGTCTAATATATTTTCAGTGCGTTCTGATAAAACGAAAAGCAGCCTATTTATAAGCTCGTCGATGGTTTCATCTTTCATTAAAGCCAGAGATAGAAGGAGGGCATAGAGCAGTAAGATAAGTATTTCCGAGTTTGAATATGCAAAATTGGCCTTCTTTAAGTAGTTAATGCCTGTTTTCTGGTTTCCTGCAAGAAACTCAGTTATTCCTTTAAGAATTTCAAGCATGTTGTTTATTTTGTACCATTCGGGGTTTTCCGTGATTTTCAGTGTTGTGGGAAGTTCATCATAAAGATAGGTGTTACCTATGAATAGGTTCGTCGCCCACGAATAGATTCTATTCAAGTTTAATAGTTTTCTTTCTCCAATTTGCTGTAAGGCTTCCATAGAAGCTGCGAAGTTTGTTAAGGCACCAAACCTTTCCCCAAGGTATCCTAAATTTAGAACTCCCAAATTGTATAGAATATTCCCGCGGAAAAATTGGTTTGGTATCTCTTCGGCAATGCTTCGGGCCATATTTAGTAGTTTTTGCGCCTGAGCAAATTCACCTTGCTCTCTTTTTACAATGGAATCAAAAATTAAGAGCCTCACGTAATTAATCTCGTCGTATTCTTTCTTTATAATATTTTTAGAAGCTTCGATTTTTTCACGCGCGGAATCATACTGGCTGGAATCCANGAGGATCCTAATTTTGCTAAGCATGAACTCGGGAAAAGAGCGCTCGTCGACTTTGGACTCGATATCATCTAATAAAGTCAGTAAGTTATTCACTAGTTCTTTGCCGCCGAGGTTATGGATATGTTCTATGTTCAGTTCTATAAATTTTGCAAACTCCACTGGCTTTGCATTTTTCATTTTTTTGATGATTGTTTCAGTAGAAAGTTCTTCGAATTCGTAAGGATTCTTTTCAAGGGTTGCATAGGTTTTGTAAATTTCATAGAAAGTTAGAGGTAAATAATTTTTAAAGGTCTCAAGATTTGCCAATAGATTGTTTATGTGTCCACTGAGATAGTTGATCTGGATTTTCATTTGATAACAATTACTAAGTTTATAAGATTCCTTTAATTCACTCGCAATGAGAATTGCTTTTTGGATTTTTTCTTCAGCTTCGTGGAAAAGCCCTACTTTCATAAGAGATTCTGCGTATTGATAAAAAAGGTCGTAAATTGTCTCTTTGTCGATCTCTAACCTTAAATCTGACAATTTTTGGAAGATCTCTTCTGCTTTCCTAAATTTTGAGCATGCTGCGGAATACATTCTGATATTAGTTAAATTAACTCCTGACTTGTAATTATAGTAGAAGGCCTTTTGTAGGGCTTCTCCCAGTTCAAAATGGTAAGCAAGGCTCTCGTAGAATTCCTCGAGGTGGTTACTGTACAATTTCTCGATTGCTTCTCCAACCTTTTTATGCAACTCTTTTTGCTCTTTTTTCGGCAGCAAGCTGTAAGCAGCATCTCGAACAAAAGAATGTTTGAAGATATAATAGTCTTCTTTAGTTTTATCTGCATAGGCAATGCCTGATTCTTCTAATTTTCTAAGATGAAATTCGAGATCTTCGCGTTGCCAAATTTTCTGTAAAATTCTTTTGTTAAATTCTCTCCCTATTACCGACGCTATTTTAGCTACTTGTTTTGTGTCGGTTGGCAATTTGTCAATTTCTTGCAGGAACAGGTTTGTGATTTTATCAGGGATTGATGCCTGACTCAAGCTTCTGGTAAGCAAAAGTTTTCCATCTTTTATCTGGAAAAATCCGTCCCTGAAAATCCTTTCGATAAGCTCTTCTATAAATAGAGGGTTACCTTCTGTTTTACTGTACACGAGGTTAACAAACTCGGCGGGTAACTCTTGCACCTCAAGAAGATTCTTGATGAGCTCCTCTGATTCTTCTTTTGTCAAATTTTGTAGCATGATGTTTTCTGTAAGCGAGTTCTGGCAGCAGGATTGTTTTTGTAGGCCTGTAAGTGAGAAGGTAAAATATTCTTAAATTAGCTGTTTTTTCGATTAAAAATTTGAGTAAATCTAATGAGGCTTCATCTATCCAGTGAATATCCTCGAATATTAAAAATACTGGCTTATTTTGTGAAAGGCTCTTAAAAATCTCAAAGAACGCTTCAAAAATGTCTGATTTCTCTTTTAACTTGAAGTCATGTTCGAGACCTAAGAGGTTTTGGATCACTTGCTCACTAACTGAGGGTACATTGTATTTTCCAAAAATGTCGGTGTAGTTTTATTTTTCTTACTTCTTTGCTGTCCTCGGGTTTTATCTCAGCCAGTGCTTTTATTATCTCCATAAAAGGTTCATATGCAGACTCTTTGCTTTGGCTTTTACAAAGGGCCTCAAGTATTAAAAAGTCTTTATATTCTTTACAAAATTTTTTAATTTCGAACTTCATTCTTGACTTTCCAACGCCAGCTTCCCCTATTATAGCAGCTGAGACGCCGTTTCCGTTTTCAACCATGGTCAAGAGGTTCTGTAGTCTTTCAAATTCTTTTTTTCTTCCCACAAGCGGTACCAATTTACCCTTGAAGGTAGGGATTGAACCATATTCCAAGAGTTTTGGTTTTACGTATTCGTAAAGAAAAATAGGTTCTTCTCTGCCGGGGATGTTAAACTGCCCTAATGGTTTATATTCGAAGAGATGATCTGTATACTCAACGATTTTTTCTGTTACGATTATGGAATTTGGAGGTGCAAGATCGTTCATTTTTTCTGCGACATTAACAGTGTCGCCTATTACTGTGTACATTTGCTTTCTGGAGCCACCTGTGTACCCACTAATGACATATCCATTATTTATTGAAATTTTTACCTTAATGTCCTCTGTAAGTTCCTCTGTAAGTTTATCAACGTTTGATAAAATCTCGTGTGAGCATCTGATTGCTCTCTCCATGTCGTCTTCATGTGCAACTGGGGCACCAAACAAGATCATTACACCGTCTCCTAAGTATTTATCTATGAAGCCTTCGTATTTATAAACGATTTGTTCGATCTTTTCGAAGATTTTATTAAGCATATTAAGTACATCTTCAGGATCTTTGTTTTCACTTATTCTGGTGAAGTTTACAAGGTCTACAAAAAGGACTGTAACGATGCGTCTTTCTGGAATGATAATTTGTTTTAAGGGGATACCGCAATTGATGCAGAAATTTGCGGATTCTACATTTTCAAACCCACAATTTGGACACTTCATTTGAATAAATATAGTGTATAACGTTGCCTTAAAATAAGCAAATCAAGGTGAGGATTAAGGCATTTGCCGATGCTATTTATAAGCATTAAAATTAAACTATGATTGTGCATTTTTTGATTTTGCTCTTTTTTTCTTTAATTCCTATTCCGGAATGGTTTAACTTTGGTAGAGTGGAAGAGGGGGAATTAGTTTCAGCCAAATTCTGGCTAAAAAATGAGAGCAAAGACACCGTTAGAATCCTTTCGATAAGGCCATCCTGTGGTTGCACCTATGCTTTGCAAGCATCAAATCTCGTGAATCCAGGTGATTCTATTGCCGTTGATGTTCAGTTTAACACTAAAGGTTATTCTGGTGATGTAGTTCAGTTTGTAAAAGTGAAGTATGATGGAAATGGCGGTGGGGAGATATACCTTAAACTTAAAGGNGAAGTTGTGAAATCGACATTGTCACCTGATGAACTTATGAGATATATGATTGTATTAATAGATGTTAGGGANAAAGTCCAATTCGAAAAGGAACATCTTGTAGGTTCAGTTTGGGTGGACAAGGGCAAATTTACAAGTTCCATAAAAAACTTGAAGATACCAAAAAATACATTAGTAGTTTTAGTAACAGATAGGGAGGATGATAGGCGTTTTCTCGATTCTTTAAAGAACCTCGGATATAGTAATTCCTACATCCTGAGAGGGGGGTTTTCAAACTGGAAGAATATTATGAAAGAAACCCTTGTTGAAGGAAGAAAAGATTAAATGCTAACAGTCCTTTTAGTTCTGTTGTTTTTGGGAATTCTTATCGCCGTTCACGAGTTTGGTCATTTTATTGCATGCAGAGTTCAGCATATTGGGGTTGAGGAGTTTTCAATAGGTTTTGGGCCCAGGATAATAACTTTTAAAGATAAAGAGGGCACGAGATACAGTTTATCAATAATTCCCTTTGGTGGCTATGTAAAAATCAAAGGGGAAGAGAAGTCGGATAACCCAGCACCTTACGATTTCTGGGTTCANCCCTTTTACAAAAAGATTTTAGTTGTTATTTCCGGCCCTATTTTTAATCTTATCCTNGCCCTTGTTGCTTTTGTGATCGGGTACTCCTTAGTCGGTTATGAGACAATTCCACTGTATAGGATATATAGAGTGGAAAATGCTGGAGTCCCCTTTCAAGAAGGTGATAGCATAATTGCTATAGATGGCCGATATATCAATACTATTGAAGACCTGTATTACTACTTTTCGAAAAGGGATAAGCACCTTTTATTGGTTGAGCGTAATGATCAGAGGTTGGCCATAGAATTAAGTGGTAGAAACTTCGACTCCCTTAAAGTAACTTTTTTAATTCCACCGGTTGTTAATCGGGTTGAGAAGGGAAGTCCTGCCCACAAAATGGGCTTGAGAAAGGGAGATAGAATTATAAGATTTAATAATACACCTGTTTTATTGTGGCAGGAACTTGTTGACTCTATAAGGAATTATCCGGGTAAAGAGATAAAATTAGTTGTGGAGCGAGGTTCCGATACCTTAGAATTTCTCCTCACTTCGGAAATTCAAGTCACTCCTGATAATGAGAAAATTGGAAGAATTGGAATTACTGCACCGTCTATAAAGAAAAGGTTGAACATCTTTGAGGCTGTAAAAGTTTCTGTTACGAGGAGTATTGAGATAACATGGATTTACATTGTGTATCTGTTGAGGTTATTCAGAGGCAAAGTTCCTATCTCGAATCTTGGTGGTCCTATAATGATCGGGAAGGTGATATACACCGCATCGAGTTACGGGCTTTTCCAGCTTCTTTATCTTTTAGGTCTAATATCCATAAACCTTTTCATAGTAAACCTAATACCACTTCCCGCATTAGATGGGTGGCATTTTTGGGTTTATCTTATTGAAGGAATTACCAAGAGGGAGTTATCACCAGAAATAAAGAGGATCGTTCAGCTTATTGGATTTACTTTACTTTTAATATTGATGGTTGTGATAGCATTTTTTGATATTTTGAGGATCGTTCGTTAAAATTAAAGCAAGTAAATATTTAAATGTGACTTCAGGAGGTTAGTATGGCAAATGGAAAAGAACTTGAAAGGATTATCGCAACTGATTGTGGAAGTACGACAACTAAGGCCATTTTAATCGAAAAGAAAGAGGAAGGTTATAGATTAATTACAAGGGGAGAGGCACCCACTACGGTAGAAGCTCCATATGAAGACGTTACGAGGGGCGTCCTAAATGCCTTTAGAGAAGTGGAAGAGTTAACAGGAATTACAATTCTCGATGGTGAAACGATAATTAAACCCAAAAAGGATGAAAAGACAGGTGTTGACATTTACGTTTCCACATCCTCTGCGGGTGGCGGACTTCAGATGCTTGTTTGTGGTGTCGTAAAAAGCATGACGGCAGAAAGTGCTGCAAGGGCGGCTTTGGGGGCTGGTGCGATCGTCATGGAGGTTATCGCATCTAATGACGGAAGGATGCCCCACGAAAGGGTTGAACTTATTAGAAGGTTAAGACCCGATATGATACTACTTGCGGGTGGTGTTGATGGTGGTACCATTAAGCATGTAGTTGAGCTTGCTGAACTTATCAAGGCCGCAGATCCAAAGCCAAGGTTTGGAACTGGTTATAAGTTGCCAGTAATTTATGCAGGGAATAAGGATGCAAGGGAAGAAATTCAAAAGATCCTTGGTGATAAAGTAGCTCTCTATATCGTTGACAACATAAGGCCTGTTCTTGAGCGTGAGAATTTAGGTCCTGCAAGGCATAAGATACATGATCTCTTCATGGAGCATGTGATGCAACATGCTCCAGGTTATAAGAAGTTGATGAGCTGGACTGATCATCCCATAATGCCAACCCCTGGAGCGGTTGGGCTTCTCGTTGAAAAAGTGGCGAGGAGCGAAAATATAGATGTACTTGGAGTTGATATCGGTGGTGCGACTACTGATGTCTTTTCAGTTTTTGGAGGGGTGTTTAACAGAACTGTTTCGGCTAATTTAGGAATGAGTTATTCCATTTCTAATGTGCTTGTCTCTGCTGGCGTTGAGAATATATTGAGATGGGTACCTTTCTCAATTGACGAAAATGATTTGAAGAACAGAATCAGAAATAAGATGATTAGGCCCACCACGATTCCTCAGACCCTTGAAGAGCTAATAATTGAGCAGGCAATTGCAAGAGAAGCACTCAGGTTAGCCTTTGAACATCACAAAACAATGGCTGTGGGACTTAA
>JGI24721J44947_10003717_pt1 | contig 21428 bp, 14 predicted proteins | sample YelNatPaOPGAMG01_FD_44947 | JGI IMG/M metagenome (IMG submission 44947) | reverse complement strand
TCACGTTCTGGAATTGTTATTTTGAAGTCACGTCGCTATTATCAAAGTTACAAGGAACAGCAAGGAGTTATCAAATGGAAGGTCAAGTTGGCGTAGGTGTAATTGGTGTTGGAATCCTTGGCAGACGACACACGCGTGTATACGCTGAGCAGCCGAACGTGCGTATTGTTGGCCTGGCTGATCACAATCCATCCAAGATTGAAGACCTTGCTCAACGGTATGGAGTTAGGTTGTTCTCCGACTATCGGGAGATGCTGGACATGCTGGGTCCAAATGGAACAGGCGAACTTAAGGCGGTAAGTGTTTCTACTCCAGATTTTGCTCATACTGATCCTGTGCGTGCTGCGCTCGAAGCTGGTGTCGACGTCTTTGTTGAAAAACCTCTGGCTATGTCAGTCGATGAAGCCGAGTCTCTTGTATCATTATCAAGGGAGAAGTCACTTGTATTGATGGTAAACTACAGTCAACGATGGCTCCCTGAGAACATTCGAATAAAACAATTAATAAATAATGGAGTAATTGGGGACGTCGCATTTGTCGAATCGCACAAATGGGATTCTATATGGGTTCCCCAGCATATGATATCGTGGGCAGATAAGACAACCCCAATTCACTTCATGTCAAGTCATGACATTGATTTAATCATTGATTGGATTGGAGACAAGGTGAAATCGGTAAGTGCATTTAAGCACCAGGGTGTCTTGAACCATCTAAAGGGCTTGGACAGCGCAGTTGACGGTTATGCTGCAATCTTGCAATTTAAACGTGGCACGCTTGCATCCCTCCACTCCTCATGGATAGAGCCGCAATCGTTTCCGGTTATTGCCGACTCTTATATTGAAATCCACGGGAGCAACGGATCAATTTTTCTTGCTGGTTCCACCCGGGAGCTGAAAATTTATGACAGAAACGGGTCAGAGAAGGTAACTTTCACAGGCCCATCGACAGCAACTGAAGTAAATGGGAAAATTGAAGGTGCTTTTACAAAATCACTTCAAGCTTTTCTACGGGCTGTGGAGTCGAGAGAGCTCGATGCACCAACAGCTGCAGCCAATACCCTGCATGTAGTACAGGTTCAGGAGGCAATTGTAAGGTCAGCAGTAAGAGGTGAGACCTTAATATTGTAAATTTTATTTTGCTCCGTGAGTAAGATTTCCATTTTTAATAAGTTGCGTGTTATATCATCTACGATCTTTGGCTCAGTAAAGAATCCCTCCCCGGAGGTTTTTATCGATCAATACAAGAAACTAAATTCTCAATTTTGAAATAAGCAATGAGGATGGAAAATTGAACAATCGCGCAATTAAGTTCATCGTAATCTTTGGAATTGTAAGTCTTTTTGCTGATATGACTTATGAGAGTGCAAAGAGTTTAAACGGAGAGTTCCTGGCAATACTTGGAGCCAGCGGGGCTGCAGTCGGGTTGGTATCGGGGCTTGGAGAGCTTCTCGGTTACTCTGTTCGAATGTTTGCAGGATATGCCAGTGACCGAACGGGTAAGTACTGGTCTTTTGCATTTATTGGCTACCTTATAAATCTATTTTCTGTTCCTGCAGTTGCCTTAGCAGGAAATTGGCAAGTTGCGGCTCTTTTGATGGTAATGGAAAGGATTGGTCGTGGAATAAGAACACCTGCAAGGGATACAATTCTTTCACAGGCAACAGAAGGGATTAAAAGAGGATGGGCATTTGGACTCCATGAAGCGCTGGATCAAATTGGTGCCCTTGTTGGCCCGTTGTTAGTCGCACTGATTTTGTTTTTGAAGAATGAATATAGATCTGCCTATTCTTTTTTACTGATTCCGGCACTTATATCAATTCTATTCCTTGTATATGCGATGACTCGCTATCCAAATCCGAGAGAACTTTCTGCAAAAAAGGAAAAACTTCAGGATGTCAAAGGATACACAAAGCCATTCTGGATATATTTAGCTGCAGTTTCATTCGTTGCAGCAGGTTTTGTAGACTTTCCGTTAATTGCATTCCATTTTAAGAAGGCATCAATAATGCCTGATGGCTGGATACCAATTTTGTTTTCTGTGGCAATGGCGGTAGATGGGTTGTCAGCTCTTTTAGCAGGTCGGATATTCGACCGTTTTGGGATAAAGTCACTTGCATACTTTGTTACACTTACATCTCTGGCAACACCTTTTGTATTCCTGGGTGGGAGCATGCTGGGCCTGGTTGGAATGGTTTTATGGGGTATAAATTTAGGTGCACAGGAATCTGTAATGAGAGCTGCTGTTGCAGATCTTGCTGCCGCGGAAAAGCGTGGAACAGCCTATGGTATTTTCAATACAGGCTTTGGACTGGCATGGTTTGTCGGGAGCGCAATTATGGGATGGTTCTATGACTTCTCAGTTCCATTAGTTGTCGCATTTTCAATGGGGACTCAGCTCATTTCTATACCACTCTTCTTCAAACTTGGATCTACAGGTAAAGATGCGACAGAAAGATAGTCGGGTGTGAACTTGATCAGGAACTGCCGGGTTACGTAGTCTCGAATGAGCGGTAACTATCGTACAGGATCTTTGCAAGGTGGATCACGTTTTTCCCGGTGCCTTGTGAAATCTGGATATTGCAGGTTCCGCATGTTGTAACTACTTCACCAGCATCGATTTTATTTATCTGGCTGAAAAGGCTCTCTCCGATTTTCAAAGACAAATCATAAAATTGGGTTTTCATTCCAAATGTCCCTGCCATTCCGCAGCATTTATCCTCATCTAACTCGACAACATCGAGCTCTGGAATTAGCCTGAGCAGCTTCAAAGGTTGATTGGTAACTCCCATTGGAACGGAATGACATGGATTGTGATAAGTTATTCTCTTTTTAATTGGGCCGAAATTAGTATTTAGCTCTCCATTTGTATAAATTCTCCACAAATAATCGGAAAATTCAAAGACATGCGCCGCAACTCTTTTCGCCTCTTCAGTTTGCAAAATTTTTGGATAGTCTTCTTTAATAGCGAGGCCACAGCTGGGTGCCGAAAAAACCACATCGAATCCATCTATTACATAGCGGTATAGTTCGGCGACATTCCAGGCGGCGTCTTCGACAACTGCGTCGACATTGCCAGTTGTGATCTTTGCAATTCCACAGCATCTCAACGTGTCCAGTATACGAACATCAATTTTGTTCCTGCGTAAAACCTCAATTGTTGCAATCCCTTCACCATTTACATCATTGAAGTTTGCGTAGCAGCCCGAAAAATAAATCACCTTTCTTTGCGGATTGTTCAATTTTCTGTTGATGCCAAATCGCTTGTAAAGGGGTTTGTGAAAAGCCGGGAGTTTTCGGCGTGCATCTATTCCATATATTTTTTCAAGGGGTTTCCTCAAAATACCCATATTGGCACTAATTGTGGAAAGTGTGGGTAATAAAGAAGCAGCTGCTGAAAGTACTGGAAGCTTGTTGATGAACTTATCTTGCCTTGCCTGGCCTGTCCTCCTCATGTAAGCAGTCTTTGCTTCAATGACAATTCCCGGCATGTCTATCCCTGTTGGACACTCTGTCAAACACAACTTACAGTTGAAGCAATAATCAAGAACAGATTTGAACTCATAATTTTCAATGTAATTTTGATCTAGATTTCCACTGATAATGGCACGGAGTATGTTTCCCTTGGCTCGCGGCGTAGCTCGTTCATCATTTGTTGCAAGTGCAGTTGGGCAGTAACTCAAACAAACTCCACATCCATGACATTTTTCAATTTCATGAGCGGTAGTCTCATCATCTAGTGAGGTACCTGTCTTCACTCTGTGATACGAAATTCCATACCTTAAATCGTGCACTATGGAAGTTTCTTGGTCAGCAATAATTTTTCCTGGATTCAATATCCGTGCAGGGTCAAGAATATCCTTTACTCTCTTAAAAAGTGAGTACACCTCTTTGCCATAAAGTCTTTCAAGAAACGGGGTTCTCAAAAGGCCATCGCCATGCTCGCCGCTCAGCGTACCTCCAAGGGAGATCGTCAGATCATAAATTTCACTCGAGATAGGATCAATCTTTGCAATATGATCTGGATTTTTCAGATCCAGGAGAGCTATTGCATGTGTGTTGCCACTTCCAGCATGTCCATAGAAGGCACAATCGAGTTTATAATTAGAAAAAATTCTTTGAGCTCCAAGTAGGTAGTCCGGAAATTTGTTTACAGGTACAGCGACGTCATCCACAAACGAAGTTTTCTTTCCTGGCGTTTCAATTCGGTAAAAAATTGCGGAAGCTTCTTTTCTAATTCGCCAAAGTCTGGTCATTTCGCTTGAATTGCGCGGAATTATGATTTTGTCAGATAGCTTCAACCTTCTTAAGTCATTTTCGAGTTCGAAGATCTTTTGCTCCGCTTTTTCCTTTGTTCCTTCTTCGAATTCGAATATTAGAATCGATACAAAATCATGTTTCAGCAATGCGTCGATATCCGGGTCAATTCCCATTGCTGCACGTGTAAAGGTTTTATCGAGCATTTCAACTGCAGACGGGTTGAACCTTAACGACTCTACAGCAGCTGTTCCTGCATCAACGTAAGATTTGAAATAAGCAATCAAGTTAGTTTTTGCCTTCGGGACGGGAACCAGTTTCAGTGTAGCGCCCACCACTACGCCCAACGTTCCCTCACTTCCACAAACGAGCCTCGTCAAATCCACGCCGTCTTTACTAACAGACTCCAAAAGGTTATATCCACTTGAGTTTTTGGACACACGTGGAAAGTGATCTTTGATAGTTTGATATGAAGGGGATATCAAATCGAAAATCTTCTTCTCAATTGCTGTCGATGGTTCGTGCAGTCCGCCCTTTAAACTTACCAGTTCTCCATCTGCTGTTACTACTTCGAGTTCCAGGATATTGTCCTTAGTAGCGCCGTACTTGACTGTATGGGCTCCAGCAGCATTTGTTCCAATCATCCCGCCAATTGTGCACTGATTCCCGCTCGATGGATCTGGACCGAACATCAAATTGACGGAAGCCAGACGCTTGTTTAACTCAGCTAATACAACGCCTGGCTCTACATGCACCGAGTTAGTTTCAGGATTAACGCTCGAGATATTTTTGAAATATTTGTTGAATACCAGAACTATTCCGTGTCCAATAGATTGCCCTGCCAAACTTGTCCCTGCACCGCGCCCTATTAAAGGTATCGAGTTATCCTTGCAGTATTTAACGGTGTAAATTACATCATCTAAATTTTTTGGTATTACAACTCCAATGGGCTTGATCTGGTACATGCAGGCGGCAGTACTAAAAAGGACGCGTGAGATATCGTCAAACAAAACTTCTCCAGAAATCTTCTTCGAAAGGTCAGAAGCTATGGCTTTATTGTTTACATCCATGTTTTTAACAATCTTAACAAAAGATTTTTTTCAGTTGTGCGAATGTCTTGCTTGATTTTGGCTTCCGTTCCTTTCCCTGTATTGAACGATTAAATCTTCCTCGCACGGATTTGCCTCCAATTGAAAGGTGGGATGGTCGATGCCATATTTAGTTTGAAGGTCGGACTCAAGTCCCTTCGTAATTTCGGCAGTCTTGCTGAGCGGCATGTCCTTGACGACAATGTGTGCGGAAAGGGCACGAAAGTTTGTGGAAAGGCTCCATATATGTAGGTGATGTATGTTTTGAACGCCGGGATAACTTTTTATGAAGTTAGCAACTTCTTTTAAATCGATTCCTTTTGGGGATCCTTCGGTCAGAATGTTTACAGATTCGAGGAGGAGATCCCATGCTCCTTTAATGATAAAGATCCCTATGAAAATCGAGATAATTGCATCCAGAATTTTGAAGTTGAAGATCGAGATCAAAAGTGCGGTAACGATAACTCCTCCAGACTCGAGCGCGTCTGTAAACAAATGAAAAAAGCACTTCTTGCATTCAAACTCTCTTCCTTGTGTGGTTTGAGGAGCAAAACAGAGAAGATGTTAGCAGCCAGTCCAATTGTCGCGATAATAAGCATCAATCCAGGTCGGATTTCAATTGGCGACGACAGGCGCCCAATTGCTTCGTAAATGATATATATTCCAATTAAAACAAGAGTGACAGAATTGATCAAAGCAGCTAATATTTCGACTCGAAAATATCCGTAAGATTTCTTTTCGTTACCACTCCAGTTCATCATTCTTGCTGCAACGAGACTTATTATCAGGGAGACAAAATCGCTGAAGTTGTGAAGCCCATCTGAAATCAGTGCCAGGCTGTTCGCAAACAATCCACCAGCAAGTTCAGTTGCAAATATCAAGCCATTCAAAACAATTGAATACAACAGTCTTTTTTCAAATCGATTTTTCATAAGCATAGGTAAAATTTCGTGAGCTGACGTCTGATAATCAATTCAGTTCTATTGCAAGGGCTGCAACTATTGCTCTATTTGCTCATTTGTAAACAATTCCCAAATTAATGTCAAGTCTTTGTTTCATTTAGAGCTAATTTTCAGGAAAAGATACAGCCTGGTTACTTAAAGGTTTCGATTCAAACCACTATATTTATTGTGTTTCATGTCTTTACCTGGCACGAAGCTTTTGTCAACCATCGCATTAAATTCAGGTTTAGTTAAACCTGTCACAGCAACAAATGGAGATTACAATTATGAAGCGTCTAATAACAATCCCCGCATTAATCCTGACTTTTTGCGCTGTTAACCTCTTGTATGCTCAAGAAGTCAAAGACGTTGTAATAAGTTCATCAATGTTTGATGGGATGAAATTCAGGTCAATTGGTCCAGCTTTTACTTCAGGCCGCATAGCCGCGTTTGCTGTAGATCCCAAAAATCGGGCTCACTACTATGTTGCAGTTGCTTCTGGGGGAGTGTGGAAAACCGAGAATGATGGGACATCCTGGACTCCAGTATTCGAGCATGAAGGATCTTACTCGATTGGTGCTGTTGCGATAGATCCGGACAATTTCAACATTGTCTGGGTTGGAACCGGGGAAAACAACAGTCAAAGAAGCGTAGGATATGGTGATGGAGTTTACAAGTCAGAGGATGGAGGTAAGACCTGGAAAAATATGGGCCTCACTCACTCGGAACACATTGGGCGCATATTGATCGATCCCAGAAATCCAAACATTATATATGTTGCTTCTCAGGGGCCACTCTGGGCTGCAGGTGGGGACAGGGGGTTGTACAAATCTACAGATGGAGGCAAGACCTGGAACTGCGTCTTGAGAATAAGTGAGAATACTGGCGTGACAGACGTTGAAATGGACCCAACGAATCCAGATGTTTTGTATGCAGCCTCTTACCAGCGGAGGAGGCACGTCTGGACTCTCATAGATGGTGGACCCGAAAGCGCAATTTACAAATCAACAGATGCTGGACAGAGCTGGACAAAACTTAAGGAAGGATTGCCTGATGTTGATCTGGGGAAAATTGGACTGGCTGTTTCCCCTGTTTCCCCAAACGTTTTGTATGCTACTATCGAAGCAGCTGATTATAAAGGAGGGATATTTCGTTCAACAGATTATGGGGTTTCATGGGAAAGGATGAACGATTTCGACCAGACAGCAATGTATTATGGTACGATTTATGCTGATCCGAAGGACGTCAATCGAATTTATGTGATGAATACCTTGATTCAAGTTTCCGATGACGGTGGAAAAACTCTTCATCCGCTTGGCGAAAAGTGGAAGCACGTCGATAGTCATGCAATGTGGATAGATCCAAAGGACACTGACTATTACCTGGTAGGATGCGATGGTGGAATTTATGAAAGCTATGATAGAGGGAAGACATGGAGTTTTAAAAGCAATCTTCCAGTTACACAATTCTATGACGTCACTGTCGACAACTCCTATCCCTTCTACCACGTGTATGGGGGAACGCAAGACAACAATTCTGTTGGGGGTCCATCGCAGACTTTCAGCGCATCAGGAATTGTCAATTCAGATTGGTACGTAACGGCAGGTGGTGACGGGTTTCACTCGAGTGTGGATCCCGTAGATCCAGACATTGTCTATTCTGAAAGTCAGTATGGTGGACTGGTCAGATATAATAGAGCCACAGGTCAAATCATAGGGATTCAGCCCGTTCCTTCGAAAGGAGAGGCTCCACTGAGATGGAATTGGGATTCACCTTTAATTATAAGCCCCTTCTCTCATACAACTCTTTACTTTGCAGCAAACAAGCTCTTCAAGAGCACGGATCGCGGANATAGCTGGACTGAAATAAGTGGCGATTTGACGCGTCAGCTAGACCGCAACAAACTTAAAGTCATGGGGAAAATCTGGAACGTGGACGCTGTGGCGAAAAATGCCTCCACATCCTTTTATGGCAATTGTACTGCACTATCTGAATCGCCATTGAAAAAAGGGATGCTGTACGTTGGCACTGACGATGGACTTATTCAGGTAACGCAGGATGATGGTCACACATGGAGAAAGATCGAAAAGTTTCCTGGTGTCCCTGAAATGACATATGTCAGCCGTGTTCTGGCATCGCAACATGATGTCAACACTGTTTATGCCGCTTTCGATAACCACAAAAATGGCGACTTTAAGCCGTACATTTTAAAGAGCACCGATGCAGGAAAGACATGGAGCTCGATTTCAAGCAATCTCCCTGACAATGGACCAGTTCTTGCAATTGCCGAAGATTTTGTCGATCCAGATCTCTTATTTGTCGGTACAGAGTTTGGTTTGTTCTTCACAGTCAATGGTGGAAAAAGTTGGACGCAACTGAAAGGTGGATTGCCAACGATTCCAGTTCGTGACATTGCAATCCAGAAGCGGGAGACAGATCTTGTGCTTGCCACATTTGGGAGGGGGATCTACATTCTCGACAACTACACGCCATTGCGTTACATAAATGAGGCGGTGCATGCAGAAAAAGCTTTCCTCTTTCCTGTAAAAGATGCATTGATGTTTATAAGGTCTTATCCACTGGGTGGAGGGGGAAAAGCTTCACAGGGAGAGAATTACTTTACAGCGGACAATCCTCCATTTGGTGCAACATTTACTTACTACCTGAAGGAATCGCTCAAGACGCAAAAGGAGATTAGAAGGGAAGCCGAAGCTAAAGCTGAGAAAGAAGGTATTACAATTCCATATCCAACCAGTGAGCAGCTTACGAAAGAGAGCGAAGAGCCCAATCCAGCGATTGTGCTGGTCATATCTGATTCTTCAGGCAAAGTTGTTCGACAACTTTATGGACCTGTTAGTTCAGGGATTCATAGAGTAACATGGGATTTGCGAGCGCCCTCCCGCAGCGTAGATGATAAACCAATTTCTGCCAGAGAAGGCAAGGAGCCATCTGGAGAATTTGTGACACCAGGGAAGTATTGTGTCAAGCTGTACCAGCTTGTCGACGGGAATATGACGGCACTCACTGGACAATCGTGCTTTAACGTTGTGCCTTTGAATAGAGATTCTTCAACATTTGAGGAAAGGGTTGCCCTTGCCAGATTTCAGAAAAAAGTTCTTAGACTTCAAGGTGCTATAAACAACGCAATCGATGTTTCTAACAAAATCAAGGACCGTCTCTCGGGGATTGTCAATGCACTTCATCAGACACAATCCGACGTCGCACCATTGTTATTAGAATCGTATTCGTTAGATACTGAATTAGATTCTATACTTATTTCGCTGAGAGGAAATGTGATCCTTCAGAATCTCAACGAAAACACCCCGCTATCTATAAGAGATCGAATAAATACAATTATCGACAACGAATCAATGGCAACAGGGCGTCCGACTCAAACCGATGTTGACTCTTACGAGATTGCAAAGGATGAGTTTAATACTGTGCTTTCTGCCCTTAAGAATATCGTGGATACGAGACTCCCTGCATTAGAAAAAAAGATGCACGAGGCTGGATCGCCTCTTGTTCCCGGTCAAATGCCCACACTGGAAAATTGATTAAATGGAGTTAAAAAATGAATAACAAAGATCAATTAAAGATATTTTTAATTTTGTCAATCGTACTGATATCCTCTACACTCTTCGGCCAGGTGAAGGTCGAACCTGATGAACCAGGTCAGGATGAAATTCTAAATGCGCAGCTCTGGCGATTTGCAAAGGGATCAGATTACAATTTGATTCTCCCTTACATTCACGAGTCGCAACTTACTTCACAGGGGAAGTCACAGCAAGAGATCACACTCCCAACGGGCTGGAAAATTACCCCTGCTGGCAAGCAGGTGAGTGTAGGACGGCTCCCCTTTAATGCAATCGAATATAGGGGGAGAATCCTCGTTCTCAACAGCGGATATTACTACAAAGAACCACAAGAAATATCTGTAGTTGACGCAAAGACCGGTGAGGTAACCAGTACGATCAAAGTGGAGTCGCTATTCCCGAGTGCATGTCGAGGGAAGGATGGAAATTTATATGTCAGCGGCGGATTTAATTCGAAAGTATATCAGTTCAATGAGAATCTCGAGTTGACAGGGAGTATTGCAATCAAAGGTTACTCATCCGGAATAGATGCTATTGACGACTCCACTATTGCTGTGGCATATTTGACTTCGACGAACAACAATGGTGAGTATGATATAGGGAAATTGGCAATTGTCAACACAATGAGAAAAGAGATTATATCAGAGGTTCAAGTCGGATACTTCCCGTACGACGTAAAGGTCGTGAACTCAAAAATTTTTATCTCACTTCTCGGAGAAAACAAAGTGGTTGTTTACAATTCAAAACTTGAAAAAGTCAAAGAAATCAGGGTTGGGATTAGCCCTTTTTCAATGACTTCGCAAGGCAACCTTCTTTATGTTGTAAATTCTAACTCCGACAATATTTCGGTTATTAATACAAGTAATCTCAACGTGATTAGAGTTTACAATTTGAACGAGAATGGGATGAGGTTTGGGGTATCACCAACTTCTTGCATAGTAGAGGGGGGAAAACTCTATGTAACTGAAGCCACAACAAATGCAGTTGGCATTTTCAATCTAAAGAATGGAAAACTGATCGGATACGTGCCTGTTGGTTGGTACCCGACTAAAATCCTGTTTGCAAATGGACGAATGTTTGTAGCAAGTGCAAAAGGGATTCGTTCTCGCAGGCCAAATCCTGATGGTCCTCAGCCTGTAAAAGGGAAAGGAGGGCCCGACTACGTGCTGACTTTGCTTCGAGGCTCACTTTCGATCATACAGGAAGATTCGATAGAAGCCAATCTACCACGCTGGACAAAACTTGTGAAGAGTGGATCGCCATTGTTTACACCAGCAAAGGGTTTTAACATTCCAATCAAGCATGTCTTTTACATAATTAGAGAGAACAGAAGCTATGATCAGGTGCTTGGTGACCTGGGTCGGGGAAATGGTGATTCAACATTGACGATCTTTGGGAGATCTGTTACACCAAATGTACATAAGTTAGCGGAGGACTTTGTCACACTCGACAACTACTTTGTAAATGGTGAAATTAGTGTTCTGGGTCATAGCTTTACTACAAGTGGATATGCCAGTCCTTTTCTGGAATGGCTTGGTAATGCTGGTTACTCGGGCAAATATAAGGGATATCCTTATGGAACTGTGCCAGCAGTTTTCTCACCTGTTTACATATGGGACGCACTCGATTCAAAAGGGGTAGACTATCGAGTTTATGGAGAGCCTTACTATCTCTCCACCGAAGCGTATAAGTTAATTGTCAGAAATTTCGGTGATAGGAGCGAGATTGCTCGAGCTTTTTACGCCCGAAGCATGGAACTTTCAGCTAGAGTCGACAGAGGAAAAGAATTTTCTAACTTTGTAATGAGTTACTACGGCAGAGCTAATAAATTAGCTGATGCAGTTGAACTCTTGAAAGATACTGTATTCACATCAGGACTCTCCAGAATATTCACGGGTGGGTTGATATTGCAACGAGCCCTTTTGTCTAATTCAAAATTTAGAATGGATTTCGCAAAGTTCCTCTACCACTATCCTTTTAGCTACTATACCTGGGATCTCAATTACTCTGATTTAAACCGTGCTAAAGCATGGAAAGAGGATTTCAGTAGACTCTTGAAAGAAAAAAAAGTACCTGCTTTTGAATACATCTGGTTACCGAACGACCATACAGGGGGGACAAATCCAAATTATCTTGACCCTTATAAGCTTGTTGCACAGAACGATGTTGCACTTGGTTACATACTCGAAACTATATCAAAGAGTTCGATATGGAAAAACAGCCTGGTTTTGGTCGAGGAAGACGATGCTCAAAATGGGCCTGATCATGTGGATGCAACGCGGACTGTAGCATTGGCTGCAGGACCTTATGTCAAGAGGGGAGAAGTTGTAAGTGAGAGGTATGATCAGCTAAGTATGCTAAGAACCATAGAAGTTATTCTTGGTATTAACCCATTGAATCTTGGAGACGCCCTTGCAGTACCCATGTTTGGGATATTTACAAATAAACCTGACTTTCGTAACTATACACCGACCGCACCCTCAAATTTTTTGGCTCCTTCAGACATAAAGCTATTGAATGACCTAAAGACGAGGTAGATATGGCGATGTATTTTTGTTAGTTCAAGTTCGATTTGTTCAGGGAAATTTTCTTAAATTTTTAATTGCAATTAAATCATCAACTAATCATGATACACGACGTCATAGTTGTTGGAGGTGGTCCTGCCGGCATTTCTGCTGCCATTGAAATAAAAAAGAAGGGGTATTCTGTCCTCGTCATTGATAGAGGTAGTCTGGTCAATTCAATTCAAAATTTTCCTGTGAACATGATTTTCTTCTCAACTGTGGATCTTCTCGAGATAGGAGGGATCCCGTTTGTTTCTGCATCGCCACACCCAACTAGAGTTGAAGCTGTCCGTTACTACCTCAGAGTCGTTGCTCATTACGGATTAGAGTTTAAAACACACACAAGGGTTGTTTCAATTAGAAGGGAATCAGATGACTCGTCGTTTGTTGTTGAAACGGTCAGCGTGTTAACTTCTCGACTAAATTCCTTCAATGCGAGGAAGATAGTTCTTGCAACAGGTTTTTACGACAATCCAAACCTGATTGGAGTAGAGGGCGAAGATTTGCCAAATGTGTCACATTATTACACTGAGCCCTCAAGATACTTCGGACAAAAGGTAATAGTAATTGGTGGAAGAAACAGCGCTGTCGAGGCAGCACTGGAGCTTTACAGAAATGGAGTCGATGTTACAATAGTTCACCGTGGGTCCTGGTTCAGTAAAAGTGTAAAGTACTGGATCCTTCCCGATGCAGAAAACAGAGTCAGAAGCGGTCAGATAAAATCTTTCTTCAATGCAAGGGTGAAGAAAATCTCCCCAGATCATATTATTATCGATCAGGAGGGAAAAGTGATGCCGTTAGACTGCGATTATGTCTTAGCATTGACAGGTTACCATCCAGATGTAAGTTTTCTAAGAAGTGTTGGTGTGATAGTGAGTGATGACACAGGTGTTCCGCAATTCAACCCGAATACACTCGAGTCAAACGTTGAAGGCATCTACCTCGCAGGTTCGATCCTTGCTGGATTTGACTGTAATAAAGTTTTCATAGAAAATGGGAGGGAGCACGGCAAAATGATCGCAAGGAGTCTTCAATAAATATGTACATTAATTTATGCTCGGTTTCCTGGAGGGGATTTGATCAAGACAGAGGTTGACTCTTGCAATGACAGGTAGCCAGAGAATTTCCAGGGATAACCTTCTTGGAATGGATGAAGCTGAACTCCAGTCCTTTTTTAAACGGATGGGGGAGCCTTCATATCGCGGGACTCAATTATATACATGGCTTTATAACAAGCAAATTACTTCATTCGAACCAATTACCGCTTTTTCTAAATCACTTCGATCTTATCTATCTAACAATACCACAATATCGTATCCTGAGATAGTAGACAAGCAGCACTCCAAAAGAGATGGAACAACAAAATTCTTACTGAAGTTGGAAGATGGCAGCAAGATAGAATCTGTCTTAATCCCCCGACAGAAGGATGGCGATGATCCTGATTCCCTCACTGAAACGGTTTGTGTCTCGACACAGGTAGGATGTCCTCTTGGCTGCAAATTTTGTGCAACAGGGGCAATGAAGTATACTCGTAATTTGACTGCAGGAGAAATCATTGCGCAGGTATTAATTGCAAAAGAGCATGCAACGCGAAGAATTACAAATGTGGTTTTCATGGGGATGGGGGAGCCCCTTCTGAACATCAGCTCGGTAGTGAAAGCAATAAAAATACTGGTTGATGACAGAGGAGGGAATATGAGAGCACGTGGCATCACTGTTTCCACTGCTGGAATCCCTGATGGAATCGTTGAACTTTCGAAGGTCCCAATAAGGTTCAGGCTTGCAATATCCTTACACAGCCTTGACAAAAAGGTTAGAAGCTTGCTTATGCCAATCAACAAAAAGTTTGATATTGGCGCGGTTATTAAGTCGGCAATTGAATATGCAAAGGCAAAACGCGACAGAATTACATTTGAATACATAACATTCGACAACTTAAATGATTCAGACAGGGACGTGGAGAAACTTGTTGACCTTTCAAAGCGCGTTCCAATGAAAGTTAACTTAATACAGTACCATCCTCTTGATCACTTGAGCAAACTTGGATTAGAGGTGGATGCCGAAGCAATTGGTCTTGCTCCGAGCAAAAGAATTTATGAATTTGCAGATGCACTTCGAACCAGAGGCATCACTGTTTTCGTTCGCTCAAATGCAGGAGAGGACATAAATGGTGCTTGTGGTCAACTTGCAGCAAAGAACTTAAAACGAACAAGAAAAAAAATGGTGGAACAATGAGACTTATTCTTTTTGGCGCACCAGGGGTTGGTAAAGGAACCCAGGCAAAAATTTTATCAGAAAAATTCAAGATACCGCATATTGCTACCGGTGATATTTTGCGCGAAGCAGTTAGAAACAGTACTGATCTCGGAATAAAGGCAAAGTCGTTTATGGATAAAGGTGAGCTCGTACCCGACAGTGTAATGTTTGGAATAATTCGTGAACGATTGAAGGAACCAGACACGGTAAATGGATTTATCCTTGATGGGTTTCCAAGAACCCTTCCTCAAGCAGAGGAGTTAGAAAGGGTATTTTCTGAACTCGGATAAAATTAGATGCGGTTGTAAGCATTGAAGTGGATAACAGCGAGATTGTCAAGAGGCTTTCTGCACGGCGGACCTGTCGGTCCTGTGGTTCAATATTCAATCTACTCGTCGATAAAATCGAAGATTCCATTTGTCCAAAGTGCGGCGGTGAGCTTTTCCAAAGGGATGATGACAAACCCGAAACTGTACAGAAGAGACTGGAAGTCTATGACAAGCAAACGAGTCCAGTCAAGGATTTTTACTACACTCGGAATATCCTCAGGAAAGTAGACGGAACTGGAACTGTTGAGAAAGTGACATCTGAAATTGTAAGTACTCTGAAGGTATGACAAACGTGGCGTGCTTTCGTTAATTTGATTTTAGACACAGTAATTAAATGATTGAATCGCTATATTAGACGAAAACTAAGGAGGAAAACATGCGAAGGTCATTATTTGTGGTGATAGTTATAACCCTGGCTTCACAGCTTTCATTTTCTCAAGATTTGGGTTCCAAGCTTTCTAAGGTTGGTTCTGATTATGCAAAAGCTTATTTACAACCAGGCATAGATGCTTTTGGGGCTGATCTTAACAGTGGCATGTTCAACACTGCAAAGGTTGGGGGAATTCTCCCCTTTGGGTTGGATTTGTATATTGGTGTCAAAGTTCCCGCTGCGTTCGTATCTGGTTCAACCAAAGCATTTGATTTGAGTTATTCTGACACTGTTCACTTTACGCGCACAATTGGATCTCAATCATTCGACATCTCTGTACCAACGACATTTACTGTTACAGGCGCCCCAACTATTTTTGGCGATAAAGCGGCAGGTGTTGCAACAGGACATGCTACTAAGGACACGACGATTGCTGGCAATAATATTCATCTCGACTCCACCGTCACCATGAATACAATAGGTGGTCTTGGAAACATCAGCCTCGCTCCAATTCCAATTCCGCAGGTTGGACTGGGTTCGTTATTTGGCACAGATGCATTTGTTCGTTATCTCCCGAAGATAAAAATTGGTGATTATGGTTCGATTGATCTTTTAGGTTTTGGTGTCAGACACAGCATCAGTCAGTATATCCCATTAATCCCGATAGACATTTCTGTACAGGTTGGCTGGCAAACGTTCACAATAAGAGATTCATCAGATAGTCAGGTTTTAAAGGCGTCAACCTTTGCAGCAAATCTTGAGGTCAGCAAAAAGTTTGCAATTTTGACGTTATATGGAGGTCTACAGACAGAAAATTCAAATGTTGATGTCAGCTACAACTACCTCCCCCAACCAACGGTGGCCATTCCAAATCCTAAGCCTGTAAATATTTCGTTTAGTTCAAAAGGGAAAAACAATTTTCGTGCAATTGTTGGATTTACTCTTGGACTGGGACCGCTCGAACTCAATGCCGATTATAGCATGGGTCAAATCAACGTTGCAACAGCAGGTATCGGGATATCTATTTGACTGATTACATTGGATTTTGAATTGTAAAATAGATTGGAAAGTGTTTACCATTGAAACCTGAGCAAACAATCCGTACGATTCTTTTATACTTTGCGATGCTTGGGATAGCATCAGCTGGAACTCGATTTGGAAATAATTACTCACACCAGCAATCGACATGGGGACCTCCAGGTTACTTGGAAAACAGTCCTGCCAAGTTGTCTCTCCAGGGAGTAGTGGTTGTCAAGCTAAAATCATCAGTCACTCCATCACTCTCGCAAATGCTGAAGGTACCTGAACTGGAGAAAAGGATATTGGGTGAAGCATCCATGGAATCAATTCAATCTGTGACCCATCTCCTTGGAATTAAAATTGATAATGCATCGAGGGTATTGAACAATATTTATGTTATAAAATATACCGGGGCAGTGGTTCCAGAAATGGTATCAGAAGCATTGAGAAAAAATCCAGATGTTGTTTACGCAGAGCCACATTACATTTACAGGGTCGCGGATGAGTCATTTGTGCCAAATGATTCTCTTTTATCTCAACAGTATGCGCTTAGCAAGATTCAAGCCTTCNATGCNTGGGATAGAACTATGGGAGATAGTACTGTAATAGTNGGNATTGTTGATACAGGAGTTTACTGGATGCATCCCGATCTTTACCCGAACATCTGGCACAATCCGAACTGGCGCAATGACACCAATTATCCTGCTGATTCAATTGGGTGGGATTTTGGAGGACTAACTGGAACACCGGACAACAACCCTGAGGAAGACGGCCCTCATCATGGAACACATGTTGCAGGAATTGTTGCAGCAGTGGCAAACAATTACATTGGCATTGCAGGGGTAGCTCCAAAGGTAAAGCTTATGATTGTTAAGGCATCTCAGGGGAATATGGTGGATAAAAATGGTGAACCTTACATAGTGTACGGGTATGAAGGGATTATTTACGCAGCAGATCATAAGGCAAGAATTATAAACTGCAGCTGGGGTGGAGCAGGTTACTCTCAATATGAGCAGGATGTAATCAACTATGCCACGCAAAAAGGGGCACTCGTCGTTGCAGCAGCGGGAAACGATTATCATTCAAACGAATTTCAAACTCCCGCATATTATCAAAATGTTCTTTCAGTAGCTGCGACAGATGAAAACGACTATGCTACAGCATTTACAAATATGAGTTACAATGTTTCAGTGTCTGCGCCTGGAAAAGACATAATTTCTACGTGGGACAAGAACTCGTATACTTACTTAAGCGGCACATCAATGGCGTCGCCGTGTGCTGCTGGTGTTGCAGCGCTAGTAGCAAGTGTCCATCCAGACTATACGCCTCAGCAAATCCTGGAACAGGTTCGCGTCAGTTCAGATAACATCGATAGTCTAAACCAATCATATGCCCATTTGATAGGCTTTGGTCGTGTAGATGCTTACCGTGCAATTACAGTTTCGTCCCCGGGAATTTCTATTACAAACATTGTCATGAGTGATTCTGCTGGCGGTAACGGGGATGGTCAATTTACCGAAGGTGAGGTTGTGCAGATATTTGCTTTAGTGCAGAATTGGTTAAGTCCTGCAGCAAATGTGCAGGTAACCCTGACTACAACAGACCAATATGTGACAATCATAAATGGGTCTGTTTCAATAGGTAACATAGGTACAATGGGAAGTTACAACCTTCGCCAGAATCCTTTAAGTTTTAAAGTGAACGCAGGGACACCCCCTGGACATATCGTGACATTTCTAATTAAGGTCAATTCAGGTTCGTACCAGGATTACGCAGGGGTACAGGTGATGTTAAAGCCTTTGTTCAGCCAGTTGACTGAAAACAACATTTACACCACAGTCACGGCAAAGGGGAATATTGGCTTCAACGACTATCCTAACAATACTCAAGGTGTTGGTTTTGTTTACCTCCCGGATCGAGATAGCATCTTATTTGAAGGTGCCTTTATGGCAGGGATTTCTGCTTCAAATGAGGTTGATGTTGCAAGAGATGAGACAGGGAATCAGGAGTCGGCAGACTTTCTCCCTGAGGGGCTGGTCAAAGTAATAACGCCTGGAACAAAAGCTGACCAGGAGTCAATTTCAGTTTTCAGTGATAGCGGCGCCACTACAAATCGGGTTGGAATTCAAGCCACTCTTCATACATATGCATATACAGCCGATACGCTTGCAAATTTTGTAATTCTCGAGTACAAAATTCGCAACTTGAATTCATTCCAGCTAAACAATTTTTATGCTGGACTTTTCTTCGATTGGGATATTGGTCCAAATGGAAGCAACAACATAGCTGCATACGATCCACTATATCAGCTTGGATATGCCTTCAATGTCACCCGCTCCCCACGAACCTATGCTGGGGTCGCTTTACTTTCGGGAATAGGTGTAAACTACACGGCTATAGATAATGCTGATACGGCAAACGGTATCTACGGCGGGTTTACGAAAATTCACAAGTGGAAGGCATTATCAAGCGGAACAAAGAATAATTATGCTGGTCCGAGTGATGTCTCGATGGTGTTAGGCGGCGGGCCTATTGTTATACCTGCAGATTCGGACACAGTAGTTGCATTTGCGCTTGTTGCCGGAGATACACTTTCTGATTTAGAGAAAGCTGTTCAGGAAGCCTCGACAGTATACCGCAACATTATTACGGGTCAAAAGACTCCTCAAATACCGCCAGAGTCATATGCATTGTTGCAAAACTATCCAAATCCATTTAACCCAGATACCCGAATAGCATTCAGTTGCCTGTTGAGTCGAAGGTGACGGTCACTGTGTACAACATAGTTGGTCAGAAGATAAGCACACTTTTGAATGGAGACTTAATGGCAGGTGAGTACTCCCTAACCTTCAATGGGTCACATCTTCCAAGTGGAATATATTTATACCGACTAACTGCGACTGGGAAAAGCGGGACATTCACACAAGTGCGCAAGATGGCGTTGATAAAATAACATTTGTTTAATTGTCCGCCTCTCTGTCATTCTCCCTCACCTTCATCAAACTTTTCAATCCCTGCTGGCAAGACCAGGATTAGTTTGTCTATTCTTTCTTGATACATCATGTCAAATTGAATCCCAATTTGACCTCCCATCGAGTGCCCAACGAAATTTGCTTTTTTAATCTTAAGCTCATCCAATAAGCTCTTACTGTGATACGAAATATTTGATAGCGCCGGTGAAGTCGTTTCCCNAACACTACTTTAGNGACTTCAGAACCTTACCCCAAATGAGAGTAGGAAAAATGCCTCCGGCGGTTTTCTATGGCCTTCATCGCTTCCTTCCTTTATCGGTGTAGATAGACCGATAAAATTTGGCAGTTTCATGGTCACGTCAGCTTCGACTGGACCCACCGGCACGACAGCCCTGATGCCAGCAATATAGTAAATGATTGCACTGCTAACAGGATATTTTGAATATACAAAGGTTGAAGGGTTGCCGTTGTCATATAGGCTAACATTCACGTCGTGCAACGCACCCCACGTATAAAGATCCCCGCCGAGAAAATAATAGATTCTAAATTTAGACCGATAGCTGCTTCCAAATCCAACCTTTAGCCCCAAGCTCGTGAACATCATCCCATAACTGAATGATCCAGAAGACGCAACCTTCAGATTGCTCTCTTCTGCAGCATAAGTCCCTCCTCGTCCTTCAATTTCTATGAAGGAATGTTCGTCGCCAAAATAACCTGCTTGGATGCCAGCACTCCACCCGTAGCCAGAAGAATAAAAACTCAAAGCCAATGGTTCCACATCCGCGCCAAAATACAACCGCTTCTGAGCAGACGCACTACTGGATGGAATTATACTACCTATAAAAAATATCGATGTGATTACGANTAACTTCATACCAACCCTCCATTATGGACATGGACTCGACACACCGTAGTTTATTAATTCTCGCCTCGTTTGTACCCTGCAACAAATAAGNTTATGGATAATTTCGGAAAAATTCAAATCTTAACCTCAAATATAATTGAAAGTCTTGCACGGGATTTGTAAAATCATATAAATGTCTCAGAGATGAACGATATAATTTTATCCACATCGGGATTGAGTAAGAGGTTCGGTGACCGATGGGCTGTTAAAGATTTGAACCTCGAAGTCCACAGAGGTGATGTTTTTGGATTCCTCGGTCCCAACGGTGCAGGTAAGAGCACAACGATTCGAATGATCTTGACACTGCTGATGCCAACATCAGGTACTGTAAGAATTTTTGGAAAAGAGGTAAGGGAAAACAGGAAATTCGTTCTTTCAAAAGTATGTGGCATAGTTGAGAAACCCGATTTCTATCTTTATTTATCGGCTTACAAAAATCTTGAACTATTTGGCTCACTCACACGAAAGATAAAAAGAGATGAAATCTTCAATGCTCTTGAAATAGTTGGGCTGAGACAGAGAGCTTTTGATAAAGTCAAGACCTTTTCTCACGGCATGAAACAGAGGCTTGGAATTGCCCAGGCAATTCTCACAGAGCCAGAACTTATAATCCTGGACGAACCAACTTCTGGACTTGATCCACAGGGAATGAAAGAGGTTCGTGAACTTGTTTTGTTGCTATCTAAAGAACGTGGTACGACCATTTTTCTTTCGTCACATCTCCTGACAGAAGTGGAAGCAGTTGCAAACAGGATGGCTGTGCTCAATCATGGCGAACTCATTGCACAGGGTATTGTTTCAGAACTTCTAAGGAGTGATCCAGCTTACTATACCTTATATGCCGCACCGCTTGACCGGGCTGTTGAAATTTTGAAGGCAACTGGTTGGGTCGAAGTAGCTTCTGTCAATAATGATACCGTTAGCGGGATAGGGAAAATTGAAGTTCGTTTTGAAGCGCAGAGGGCAGCCGAATTGAACAAAATGCTCGTTACAAATGGAATCGAAGTGCATGCATTTTCACCAAGGCGTACCCTGGAGGATTATTTTCTTAAGATTACTGAAGGAGCTTCAGAAGTATGACCCTCTTTAGTCTGGAAGTTCAGAAAACTTTTCTGCGCTGGCGAACTTACATCGGCTT
>JGI24721J44947_10003707_pt1 | contig 21471 bp, 20 predicted proteins | sample YelNatPaOPGAMG01_FD_44947 | JGI IMG/M metagenome (IMG submission 44947) | reverse complement strand
CTTTTCACGAACACGCGTCTGATGCATGAAGTAGCGGCTATGCTTGAGCCATTTTTTGATGAATTGGGAATTGAATGTTTTGTGCAAGGAACAGGTATGCCTCGTTCTACGATGCTTGAGAAGTTTAAATTGGATATCGATTCGGTCTTATTTGGCACGGATAGTTTCTGGCAGGGGGTTGATGTACCGGGTGAATCCCTCTCGAGTGTGATTATTACCAGATTGCCATTTGCAGTTCCTGACCACCCATTGATAGAAGCGAGAATTGAGGCAATAGAAGCCCGTGGTGGAAATTCTTTCCTTGAATATTCGTTGCCTGAGGCGGTTTTAAAATTCAGACAAGGATTCGGCAGGCTGATAAGAACAAAAACCGATAAGGGTATAATCGTTGTCTTAGATAACAGAATTTTAAATAAACAATATGGTCAGATGTTCCTTCGCTCTATTCCGGAGTGTCCGATTGAGATAATTTGATAGCCAGTTTATACGAAAATTATAAATATATAATTTCCCGATGTATATTTTATTACCTCCAACATTAGGTGGTGTCCTTCATTGAGTTATGAAAAAAATTCTGAATATATATTGCCAGATAATCGTCAACTTCTATAATTAAAAAAACCCGGATAGTTATGAAAGAGAAAATGAATTTTGATTTTACCCGTCGCGATTTCATTCGCGCTACAGCAGCAGGTGCTGTTGGAGTAACCCTTGGCATGAACATCCTCGAAGGCGCTGAACCTGCCAAAAAGCCTTTGAATTATAATCCGGAAATGGAATACCGCCGTCTTGGAAGGACGGGGTTAATGGTTTCCGCCGTTTGTCTGGGTGGACACTGGAAGAGGATTGATACTGTTGTATCTGGTGGCGGTGGGATTAATAATCCGGATTTCCAGAAAAACCGTTACGATGTGGTATCCCGGTGTATCGAACGTGGCATAAACTACATTGATGCCTGCACAAGCCAAGAAGTTCTTGCATACAGTCGGGCGCTGAAAGGCAGAAGAGAAAAAATGTACCTCGGCTTTTCATGGTTTGAACAGGAAATGCGCAATCCTGAATTCCGCACCGCAGAAAAACTGCTTCAAACCCTTGAACGCGGCATGAAAGAAGCCGGATTGGATTATGTGGATGTGGCGTATAACGATGCATGAACAGAGTTCGCGTCACACCGAAGGAGAGGTGGACGAAATGATGAAAGCGTTGCAAAAGGCAAAGCAACAAGGGAAGGCGCGTTTTGTTGGATTTTCTTCTCATGACAGACCGCACATTAAATGGATGATTGAAAAGTATCCTGATGTAGTCGAAGTTGTTTGCACGCCATACACGGCAAAGACAAAAGTTCTGCCGACGGATAGCCTTTTCGACACTGTTAAGAAATACCAGGTCGGTGTTTTCGGAATTAAACCGTTCGCGAGTAACTCGCTCTTCAAAGGTAACAGCGCGCTTAATCATCCGGAAGCAGAAGAAGATAATAAACGCGCCCGGCTTGCAATACGGTATATCCTTTGCAACCCGGCAATCACCGCTCCGATACCGGGATTGATTAATATTCAGCAGGTAGATAACGTTGCACTTGCTGTCAAGGAACGCAGGGAACTTGATGCAAAAGAGACTGCTTATCTTAACAAAGCGGCAGACGAAATGTGGGCAAGGTTGCCAGCCGATTATCAATGGCTTAAGGATTGGGAATACGTATAATTACCAGTTTCTTACGATGTTCAGATTTATTTGTGCTTTTATCCTCCTTAGTGTTGTCTTTTGTTTTCCGGCTGATAAGCCGCTGCTGTTAGAGGAGGAAGATAATCAGTCATCACAAACTCCTTTAAAGGAGCCGAAAATAAAATATCCCGGTCCGCCGGCTGATAACAGCCGTTGTTTCGTTTGCCACGCAAATTACGAGGATGAAAAGCTATCAGTTACGCACCTCAGGGCAAATGTTGGATGCGTTATTTGCCATGGCGAGTCCGATAAACATAGTTCAGATGAAGATAATATAACTGCGCCAGATAAGATGTATCCGCATAAAGGCGCGATAAGATTTAAATGCCTTACCTGTCATGACTGGCGCGCGCTTATCGAGAGCGACAAAACAAAAAAGGATTTAAAGGAGCCCCCTGACCACCGCGCAGTCCTGCTTGGCGAAAATAAGGATGGCAAATTCTGTATGGATTGCCACAGCGAACACAAACTTAGTTGGCGAACACGTATCTGGGACAAGCGCACAGGGAAACTCCTTGTCCGAGATGGAACGCCGCTAATGTTAGAGCGGGGACAAAACTCAAATACGAATAGTGTAATTAAAAATAATAAATAAAAAGACTGCCTATGCTTAATATTTCGGGATAATAATCCGCAGTAGATTAAGTCTCCCGGGTTACCATTAAAACCAAATAACAGCGCAAAGCGTTTTTACAATTTTTACTACAGCTTTAGTTTAAGCTGTTTATAACATGTTGTATTTGAGTAACTCTTCGGCAATTTGAACCGCGTTAAGCGCTGCACCTTTGAGTAATTGGTCACCGCTGACCCAGAAGCAGAGACCGTTGTCCAGCGCGCAGTCTTTTCTTATTCTTCCTACTTCGCAGTTATCCTTTTCTGCTGTGAAAAGCGGCATCGGATATTTCTTGTTTGCCGGGTCATCCACCACGTCAAGACCTGGAGCCTTTGACAAGACTTCGCGGGCGGCTTCGACTGTTACCGGCTTTTCAAATTCTGCGCTCACTGCCACAGAATGAGACCGGTAAACCGGAACACGCACACATGTTACACTTGCCTTGAAGTTTGGATGATGCATAATTTTCCTGCCCTCGTTTTCCATCTTCATCTCTTCCTTTGTATATCCATTTGGCAGGAACACATCCACATGCGGCAGCACATTAAAAGCAATCTGATATGGATAAACTTCAATAGTAACCGGTTCACCATAAACAATCTGTTTTACTTGACGGCGCAACTCCTCGATTGCCTTTGCCCCGGTTCCAGAGACAGCCTGGTAGCTGGACGCAAAAATCCGGGTGCAGTAAAATGCTTTATGCAACGGATAAAGCGCCATCAGGGTAATTGCTGTTGTGCAGTTAGGATTTGCGATGATACCTTTATGCCATTTCACGTCTTCGCCGTTAATCTCGGGTACAACAAGAGGTACATTATCGTCCATGCGGAAGGCGCTTGAATTGTCCACAACCACACAACCTTCCTTTGCTGCAATGGGGGCATATTCCTTTGAGATGCTGCTGCCAGCGCTGAAAAGCGCAACGTTTATGCCTTTAAAACTGTCTTTTTTAAGTTCCTGAACAGGTATGTCCTCACCCTTGAATTTCAATGTTTTACCAACAGAACGGGCTGAGGCGAGCAGGGTTAATTTTCCAACAGGAAAATTGCGCCGCTCGAGGGTTTTAATCATTTCGACACCAACAGCGCCAGTGGCGCCCACAACAGCAACATGTAGATTCTTTGCCATATTTATTAAAATCTTTTAAACATTATCAAAAAAGTTTTTAATGTCAATTATTAGAATTCTTTTGTTTTTGCAGGGGAGAGAAAAATTTAACCAAGAACAATCATTTGACACATAAATCCTCGGTTCTGACAATAATTCAAAAAATCGTGTACGGGTTTTTTAAGAGTGGACTATCTGATTTTGAGAACAGCGTATGGGAGTCTTCCGAGGATTTCACCTTCGATCCTCAAATCGAGTGAACCTGGTTCCGGGTTTTCAGCTTCCACATGTCCGTCGCAAAATACAACATTAGCCCGTTTTTTATGACGAAAGTGCGCCGTGGCTTCGTTTCTGTTGGTGCTGACGTAATAAAACTCTTCAAGCATCGGATTTTTGGGCGAGGCAGGAGGCTGAAATGTATTAACCTGAGCGGAGTCAGCAAGAAAACAGGTATGCGATGGCATAGTTAATTCTGCGAACGCAACGGGGGGACGATTTAACGGCGCAGACAGGCAGAGGTTATAGCCATATCCGTAGGAGGTATTTTTTGCCTTCAACTTGAACTTTTTCATTGAATAATCCAACGACGGACAAATCTCGACGCCTTTCCCGACTATGTATGGATACAGAACGCCTCGTGTAATATCAAATTCGCGCGACCCTTCAGCTCCGTCACTTAACCAACCAAACCAATAACGTTTACCGTTGTTTTCTGCCGTTGGACCAAATCTAAAAAACCGTCCCTGATTGTCTTCGAGGTACATCAGTCCTGCGAGACCAAGTTGACGCAAATTCGAGACACATTTAATGCTTGCGGCGGAGGTCTTGGCTTTTGCCAGAGCCGCCGCCACAAGCCCTGCAAGGATGGCAATTATTGCAATCGAAACCAGTAGTTCAATCAGCGTAAATGCCTGATTTTTAACTGATTTTACTACCGGCTTGGCAATAAATTCTGCCATAAAAATATGCATTGTTTAATTTGAAGGCATCTTTTCTGCCTTGACGCGATAGAATGCTTTATCAGAAGGCGGATTGGAGTCGCTCAAAATGAGTTCTCCGCCTGTTCCGGGTGTCGCTGGTAAAACTGCAGTCCATACCTTTAAGTCTTCAGACCGTTCAAGTGTATACCACCACATTTGATGTGAATTAATCCTCACCTGATAACCACCCGCTTTAAGTGTACCGGCGAGCGTTGGGGCATACGGATTTTGCCACCTTATGTAAATATTATCCACAATGCCATCCGCATGAACCGAACCACCCCATAAAGGATCCTGTCCTTCGTCGCTGTAACTGCAAATTGCAAGTGTGTCCACAAAAAACCCGTCGAAGTCCGACGATAATACAGCATCCTGAATAGGAACAAATGGCAGATTATTGCTTTTCATGACTGTTTTCAGGACTCCTGATTCAGGAATGAAAACCATGTCCACGTGATATACAACACCTGTTGTCATTTCAATTGGGAAATTGAAACTTACCGCGAACTTGTTGCTTGCAGAGATTATAACAGGCGAGATTGTCGCGCCGAAACCTGTGTCCGGAAAGTAATCGAACTCAACAATGTTCGGCGAATCCATTCCTGTGCCTCTGAAGAAATTCGGGTTTGTTGCGTTTGTAAAATTAATGAGTCCGATTGCGATCTGGAACGCAAAGGGTTTTCCCGGTGTTGTTCCAGCCGCAATAGAGTTGAGTTTTACGTCAAATCCGAATTCAAAAATGTAATCGCGGGTAAGTGTTGTTCCGAGTGGTTTGTAGAAATAACTGTTTGGTTTAGAGGAATCCCATTCAACCTTCAGGTTTTTGTCTGTGCTGTTCCATGTGAAGAGGTTTTGATTACCGAAAACACTCCATCCAGATTCAGCGGGATTGGAGTCGAATGTTTCCGTGAATTCAGCAGATTTTGCTATTGCAATTGCGGCTAATGCCGCACCGACGATAATTAATTTGGTTTTCAGCATTTTAGTTTTTCCGATGTTTATGTCCTTTTGGTCAGGACTTTTTTAGTTATGTTTCACGTATTATGTGAAACATTGTTTATCCTTTGTGAGACCAGAGCGGTTGAATGAAGGTATATAGAAACAAAAAAACCTTCATTCTCCGCCAATCGGTTGAATGAAGGCATTCAACATATCCCGCTGAAAACCAGTCAGCGGACAGGTCTCATCCTTCTCTATGACGGAGAAGTGGCTCCGGCAAATCCGGAACCAGACGAGCATGACTGAACCGGTCTCCTGACTTCGGGCATCAGACCTTACCTCCGCCTTCCCGCGCAAGTCTTACGCGCAGTGGCTTATCAGGAGGTTCGTAGCCCGTTACAGTGGCGCAACCGTCTCCGATTTTCACGGAGTTCCCGTTCATTCAGTCATGGTTAAAACCGGTAATTAAAACCGGTCTCCTGTCAAAGAACAAAAAAAGTTTATCAATAANTTTTTAGAACACAAGTAATTTTTATTGGTATTTGTTTTTTTAAATACTTGTGATTTTGCATAGCCTAACCCTTAAAAATGTTATGTTTCCGCCTTTATTAATGAAACCAAACTTTTACATCGCTGTAACAGAATTGTCACATTCATGTGTTTTATTTTAGGTGAAAATGAATAACAAGTTAGACGAANTCAACGAGAGAAAAGAAGATATGGACAGAAACAAAGACAACCGAAAAGGCTGTGCGAACAGGGGAGGGGCACCGGTGAACCTCCTCGAAATTGTGGATGATGCAACGTTGATAAAGATTGTCCTCGAAGCGACGACTGAAGTCATGGACAAAGGAATCGTGAAACCGGTTTACAATATTCCGAAATGGTTTACGCCGGCGTCGCTTTTGAGTATGACCTGCTACGGATACCTTACCTGCCGTTACAATTCCTCGGAAATATCGGAGGGAATAAGAACGGATACCGCTTTAAGGTATCTATCAGCAAAAACGTTTCCTGATCCGTCAATATTTATAAAATTCAGGCGGGCAAATTCAGAGGCAATTATACAATGCGTGAACATTGCAATAAATAAGGTTCGCAGTTTGTGTGCTGGCGGCAATGATTCAACCACTGCTACGACCTGCGCAAAGAGATTACCAGAGAATAAAAACTGCGAACTTTTTCCGGATGGTGAGAAACGACTTGCCAAAGCAATCATGCTTGATTGTCTGGAAAGGGATGTGTAAAAAGCAGCGCCTCTCTCCCTTTTATGCCGGTTAACCGTTATAAAAATCTAAATAGCCAATTTTCTGAAATTTATCGGAATCTATTTTCTTCTGTGTATCTTATGCAACGCCGCCTGGTCAGTTGGCTTGATTACGAGTTCGTCTATACAGACATGAGCCGGACGGCTTGCAACGTAAAGTATTGCGTCAGCAATATCCTCTGCAGTAAGCGGAATCATACCTTCGTAGACTTTTGCCGCGCGTTCTTTGTCCCAGTTGAAGCGGACAAGCGAAAATTCGGTTTCTGCAAAACCCGGATCAACAGTGCAAACCCGGACGCCTGTTCCGCAAAGTTCTAACCGCAGCGCACGAGTAATCTGTAGTTCTCCTGCCTTTGCGGCGCAATAGACAGAACCTCCTTCGTAAGCAGTCCTTCCTGCAATTGAACCGATGTTGATAATCAGCGAACCCGGATTTTTAACGAGCATAGGGATACATGCCCTGCACATTCTCAGAATGCCAAGTACATTTGTTTGCAGCATGAACTCCCAGTCTTCGTCCTTTCCTTCAGCAACTGTATCCAAGCCTTTTGCACCGCCTGCGTTATTAAGTAAGACACCGAGTTTCTCAGTAAATCCTTTTGACCACTCAACGAACTTATTAACACTTTCGGTCTTTGAAACATCAAGGAAATTATATTCAGCCTGCGGAGAACCGAGGTTAACGCATTCTTCTGCGACCGCTTTTAATCGTTCAATTCTTCTTGCCCCAAGCAGGAGTCGTGCACCTTCTCGGGCAAATGCCTTTGCGGATGCCGCGCCAATCCCGCTTGATGCGCCTGTGATTAATACCCATTGATCTTTTAGTGTCCAACCGTTCATAGTAAGAAGATAAATTTTCCAGATGTTATCCGTCAATATTGTGGATTACTCGTTTTCGGGTAGGAGAAGTGCCTTGGTAATTTTGAATGAATAAGCNTAAAGACATGGGAGTTTATCNCCTGTTAACCATGGNACTTCGATTTCAAGATCNAATCCTTTCGCTGTGAATTTTAACTTCTGATCATACCCGAGCATGGTTACTTCGGTGTCCGGTGATGTCCTTATTTTTTTGATAACCAGTTTTTGCGGCGGGAAATATGGTGTGATTGCATAAACAGTATCGCCTTTTTTGGTGAAGAACACCTGTTTTACCGCCTTTCCGTCTTTGGGTTCCGTACCTATAATTTGCATGACATCATATTTTACTTTATACTCGCCATATTCCTGTTTCGGGCGTTCTCCATCCGACCACTGACACGAACGACCTGCGTAACGGGTTCCGTAAATAGCCTCGCCGTTAACTTTCAACCACTTGCCCATTTCAATAAGACGGTCCTGCATTATTACCGGTATTCTGCCATCACCTGTCGGACCAATGTTTAACAGAAGATTCCCGCCACGGCTCACAAGATCGCAAAGCATAATGATGAGTTCGCGCGCTGTGCGGTAGTCATCAATATTTTCAGCCCTGTTAAACCCGTAGGAATATCCCATTCCGCGATTTTCTTCCCAAGGATGGGCATCATTGCCAAGACCTGCGCCATATTCTGTAGTATAATAATCGCCGTGTTTATGACGGCAATCTTTACCCCAGCGGTCGTTGACAACAACCTCATCCTTGCATGGCGACTCATTGAATAACCACGCCAGAAGTTCCTCGCTCTTCCATGCTGAGGATGGAAGATCCCACTCACCATCGGAGAATATTATAGATGGACTGTATTTTGTGACTACATCCTTGAATTGCGGTATCATGTGTTCGTTTATGTATTTTTGTTTATCGGTTAACCACAGCGGATTGAACCATTCATAGAGTGAATAATAGAAACCGAATTTAAGTCCGCGTTTCCTTACAGCAGTTGCCAGTTCCCCCAAAAGGTCGCGTTTTGGCCCGGTTGAGACAGCATTCCATGGACGTCCCCATGTTTTATTGGCTTCCTGACTGTTCCACAGACAAAATCCGTCGTGATGTTTTGATGTCGGGACTACATATTTTGCGCCGGAACGGTAAAAAATATCAGCCCATTGTTCAGGGTCGAAGAATTCGGCTTTAAACATCTCGGCAAACTGATAATACTCAAAGTTTTCGCCATAGAACTTTTTATGATGTTGCCACCATGGATTATCATCCTTTTTATTTGAAATGTTATGCCAGTACCATTCAGCGTATTGTTTTGGCGCTCCCCACGACGGCACAGAATAAACGCCCCAATGTATGAAAATCCCGAATTTTGCATCGAGGAACCATTCTGGAATTTTTCGTTTATCAAGCGATTCCCATTTTGGTTCAAATGTTGCCGTATATACCGCAGTTGGAATAATTGTAGAGAGTGTGATGATAATGGTGAGCGTATTCTTAACAATATTTATCCTGATATTTTTCATGAGAAAAAGTATATCAGGATAGACGGCTTTCAGGGCAAGAATATAAATTTGTCCGAAAAAAAATTTCGGAATATACCGGATGGGAGTGTACAAATATAAAATTGAGAAATTAAATCCACTTGCGAAACGACTTAATTCGTGGATATGGTAATAGGTAATTATTATGCTTAATGTAAACTTTGGGATGATTGGTGGCGGAACTGTAGGGAGCGGTGTGTATCACGCCCTGCAGCTTAACCGTTCTTTAATGGAGTCCCGTATTGGTATAAAAATCAACCTCCTCAAAATTGCGGTAAAAGAGTTCGATGAACCGCGTCCGTATCCGATTCCCCGCGAAATAATGACAACAAACTGGCGTGAATTGTCGAAGACCCGCAAATTCAGGTTGTGATAGAACTTGTAGGGGGGACAACAATAGCGCGGGAGATGGTGCTTACCGCCCTTAAACTTGGAAAACCTGTCATCACGGCAAATAAGGCTCTCCTCTCTGCTTACGGTCAAGAGTTATTTTCAACTGCCGCAAAATACAATACCAACATCTATTATGAAGCAAGCGTTGCAGGGGGAATTCCCATTATAAAGGCTGTGCGCGAGGCGTTCGTTGGTAACAAGATAACTCATATTTACGGCATTGTTAACGGCACATGCAATTATATCCTTACGAAGATGAAACAGGAAGGCGCCGATTTTGCTGAAGTCCTTGCGCAGGCGCAAAAACACGGTTATGCCGAAGCCGAACCATCGCTTGATGTGGATGGCTGGGATTCAATGCATAAAATCGGGATCCTCGCTTCGCTTGCACATGGATTCTGGGTTGCTCCGGAAAAAATTTACGTCGAGGGTATAAGAAACATTTCGAAACTGGACATAAAATTCGCCTCGCAACTTGGTTACACAATAAAACTACTTGGAATTGTTAAACGGTTTGAAACAGATGGGAAGGAGTCCTCCGGAAAATTAAATGGTTCTCAGGTACAGGTTTCTGTGTATCCGGCGCTTGTTCCGGATTCGCATGTGCTTGCGAGTATAAATGATGTGTTCAACGCTGTGTTTGTCCGCGGTGATATTGTCGGCGATACACTATTTTATGGACGTGGCGCAGGCAAAGACGCTACAGCAAGTGCGGTTTTAAGCGATATTGCAGATGCGGCGCTTGATATTAAAAATGGCGGTTCAAGACTTCGACCATTTGTTCCACATGAAAAAAACGGCAAGGTTCTGCCGATAGGCAAAATCGAATCCCAATATTATATTCGGTTAAGCGTAATTGATAAACCCGGCGTGCTTGCAAAGATTTCCGCAATTTTCGGCAACAGTAATATAAGCATTGCTTCTGTCATCCAGCCGGAGGCTCGCGAAGGCGGCACTGTGCCTCTTATCATGATGATTCATAAGGCGCCAAATGACGCCATGACAAAAGCATTGAAGAAAATCGAGAAACTGCCTGTTGTAAAAGCTAAACCTGTAATGATTAGAGTAGAAAATTTTGAGTAAGTAATTTGTAATTAAGATTCTCTGTTTTAAAAATTAAATGCTTTCTTTACCACGTTTTTTACGGTAGGCGGCAAAACCAACCGTTTAGTATCCGATAATAATCAGTTATAAAAAAGGCGCGAAAAATTAATTCTGCGGACATAACCCATGTCGCTTTCAACTATGATTATATTGCCTTTTTTATCTAAACTTACTGAGCGGACTTTTGAAACCTTTGGCGTTGAAGGATTATTGTAAAACCATTCTCCATCTCCTCGACCCGGCGCGTTAGAACCGTCGCCATTGACCCACAGGTGAATAATCCCAGCTGGATCAACATACCAGATTCGGTTGCCAGGGTCATGTTCACAGATCAGAAACCCGTTATTTGGAAGAAACCACACCATACGTGGGCGGTTCAGTCCTGTTTGGGTTGCCGGGTATCCATCCCCGCCACCGGAAGTTGTGCCATTACCGGCTATCGCGGTTAAATTACCATCAGGAGTTAGTTTGTAAATTCTGTGAGTTCCACGGTCGCAAATGTAAAGGTTTCCGGTTTTTTCATCTCCTAATAAATTTGCAAGGTCTGAAAACCCGCTCCGAACTAACACAACGCCTCCGGTTGGCGTCCACTTATAAACTGTTGTTGTAGCGGAAAAATAGATTTCTGACTCATCGCTTTTAACCCACAAACCCCGGTTAATCGCAACCGTTGTTGTAAACACGGTTGTCATAATGCCATTTGTGTCCACGCGACGCACTTTTTTGTTATACCTGTCGAGTATAAAAAACGTGCCATTATCGAGCATCCAGCCACCGTTTGGCAGATACAGGTTAAGGTTTGTGGCGGCATCGGGTCCGTCTCCATTAAACCCACGGACATGTGTTCCCGCATAGGTATGAATTGTCCCATTGGTAGTGATTTTAAGAACTGAATCACTGCCTTCATCCACGAGAATTATATTGTTGTAAGGATCTGCGAATGCGATATGAGGACGTGATAGACTTGCGTTGGTTGCCGGACCGCCTTCGAATTCAGGTTGCCAGTAATTAACACCGTCTTTTCCACCAGATGGAGTGTATTTCCCGGCGATTGTCTCAATTGTTCCGTATGCATATAGCAGATTTGTGAAGTGATTCGGAGAATTTGTGGAAATATCAACCGCCGCGATTCTGAAAAACCGGTTGGAATAATCTAAACCTACCGAAATTGAATCCTGCCGGTTAGTGGAAAAATAATTTGAGCCTGTTTGCCACGATTGCGGTAATTTATCTTTATATTGAACTGTAATGACAGCGCATTGGAACGGATTCTCTAAATAAATAGCGCCAGTCCGGTCAAAATGTGTGATCCTTATTTCTTCCTCAGAAAATAAAGATTTTGCCGGTATAATTAACAGGACAATAATGAATACTAAATTAAGAACGTTACTAACTTTTGGTTTTAAGCGCGGTTTCATTTTTATCGGGTTAATTAGTCTCCGAGTAGTTTCCGCAACTGTTCCCTTGCAGCCTGTTCGCGTTTAAATTCTTCTGTGTTCGGTCTAAATTCACGTTTTGCAAACTCGAAATATTCGCAAAAGTTTGCAAGATGTTTTTCCTGAACAGGTTCTGCCCGTTTTTCCCTGCATTGATAGGCTGCGTGCGGGTCGTAATGGACACAATTTAAGCAGACTTTAAGATCTGAGCCGCACCGTGGACAGGTTTCCGAGCGTCCCGGTTGCCCTGACAATGGATATTCCCAACCGCATTTAAAACAATGGCGAGTCATATAAATCTATATATCAGATTTTTCCGATTAAGTCATGGAAATTTTAGTCAGGAGTCCCAAAATTAAAAAAAAATCTGATTTTTAACCTAAAAAATATAGAGACCCTTGACACAGATTTTTTGTGATGTATTATTGTTTTGATATTTCGTTAATTGACGAAATATAAAATCGAATGCGTGAATTACTTGCCATAACCAATGCGCTCGCCGATGAAAATCGGCTCAAAATCCTTTTTGCNCTTCAACAAGGCGAATTGTGNGTTTGCCAGATTACAGAATTTTTAAAACTTGCTCCGTCCACTGTCTCTAAACATCTCTGGATTTTGAAACAGGCTGGACTTATTGATTCCCGTAAAACTGAACGCTGGGTCTACTATCGTCTGGCAACCGATAACAAGTCGCCTACAGTTAAATCCGCTATTGACTGGGTGTTAGGGGAGATAAACCGGTCGCCGGTTTCGGAAAATTTAACCAAACAGCTCAAACAGATAATCAAAAAGGACATTAAAGATTTATGCAAAACACGAGTGAAAAACCGAAGGTGCTCATCCTCTGCACGGGCAACTCATGCAGAAGCCACATCGCCGAAGGCATTTTAAGGAATGCGGCTGGAGACATGCTTGAAGTGCACAGCGCCGGCTCAAACCCAGCCGGTTACGTGCATCCTCTTGCCATTCAGGTTATGAAAGAAATCGGCATTGATATATCAAATCACCGTTCCAAACATCTGAAAGAATTTTTAAATACGCAAATCGAGACTGTAATTACAGTGTGTGATAATGCAAATGAAAATTGTCCGTTTTTCCCAGGTCAGGTTAACCGTCACCACTGGTCATTTGAAGACCCGGCAAAAGCAACAGGTTCAGAGGCGGAAAAACTTGCGGTTTTCCGCAGAGTCAGAGATCAGATAAAGATGGTTTTCGAGGCGTATGCGGCAGGACGCCGCGATCAGGCAAAAGTCAGTAAATCCAAATAATTCTATAAAGTTAAAATAATTCTATAAAGTCAAAATAATCAGGCTTATGGGGAACACGATTCAACCGAAAAGGTTAAATTTTTTTGAACGGTACCTCTCACTTTGGGTACTGTTATGTATGGTCGTGGGGGTCGGGGTAGGTAAAACATTCCCGGAAACAATATCAAAGCTAAGCAAATTCGAGTTTTATGAAGGTTCGCAGGTAAATGTCCCGATTGCCGTCCTTATATGGCTTATGATTTATCCGATGATGCTTAAAATAGATTTCCGTGCCATTACCGGAATTGCCAAAAAGCCAAAAGGTCTGTTTATTACGCTGTTTGTAAATTGGCTGGTTAAGCCGTTCAGCATGGCATTTTTTGCATGGCTATTTATTCAAAATATTTTTTCAAGTTTTATAGACCCTGAAACAGCGCGGAGTTATACCGCTGGGTTAATCATCTTAGCCGCTGCGCCATGCACAGCCATGGTTTTTGTGTGGAGTTACCTACCGATGGCGACCCTGCATACACACTCGTTCAGGTTGCTGTAAATGACCTTATCATGCTATTCGCATTTGCGCCTATCGTTATGTTCCTATGCGGTGTGGCAAATGTCGTAATCCCCGCAAAGGTCCTGATAACTTCGGTTGTTGTTTTTATTGTAATACCACTTTCGGCAGGACTACTGACACGTCCGTATTTGATTAAACTTCGTGGTCAGGAATGGTTCGAAAAACAGTTTTTGCCTAAATTCCATCCTGTAACAGTAGTGGCATTGTTACTGACTCTTGTTCTTATTTTTGCTTTCCAATCTGACAATTTAACCAGAAAATGGTTCAGTGTTATACTCCTTGTTGTTCCCATCCTTGTGCAGGTTTATTTTAACTCGTCGCTGACATATTTCCTGATGAAATTATTTAAAGTGCCGCATAATGTTGCTGCGCCAGGAGCGCTAATCGGTGCGAGCAACTTTTTTGAACTTGCTGTTGCTGTGGCAATTACATTATTCGGGCCGGATAGTCCTGCTGCCCTTGCATGTGTGGTAGGCGTACTTGTCGAAGTTCCTGTTATGTTATCAGTATGCAGTATCTGCAATAAGACCCGACATTGGTTTAACTTTAACACATGCGAAAGGGTTTCCACCAACGCATAATAATGACGGATGCTCAAATTTTAAGCCGCAGAGGTAACTGAACTAATCTTTTATAAATCCCATCTCCGCCAACGATGCGTATGGTCCTTTTGAATGGGCAGAGAGGATTTTCACACGGAGATACCGAATTATTACAGGAGATTTAAAATTAACAGTTTTGGTATCCGGTGTCGGAGCAAGTTCGGTTTTTATCAATAATCCGGCGTTCTCAAGTTTATCCGGAGAGCCATAGATTTCTATCTCTTTAAACCATCCGTTGGGATTTCCGTCTTGTCTAGGGGTTAATGTAATACCACGCAATTTTACAGGTTCCTTTAACTCGATTACAAGTTCATGGGGAAAATCTGCTGGTGTCCCGTTCCATTTAGAATGCCACATTGTATTTACATTATTATCAAAAATGTTTTCCGGTTCGTAATCCGGTTCAAAAGGTGTAGAGCGAATCACACGCGCGCCAAGTTTTTGAGCATCTGACGGTGCTGAAAACAGGTTCTTGATTTGTTCGACGGAGACTTCTGTCTTCGGTTTGAAGTCTTTTCCTGAAACATATCTGTAAATACAATGCAGTAATTGTCGTGCGACAATATTATCTTTCTGACAGTCTGGCAAATCTGAGCTGCATACAAAGATTGAACCGTTCAAGCATCTTGCTTCAAAGGCTATGCCCAAACGACGGTTTGTGAACCAGTCGTCAATAACCTGAATCACCGGACGCAATTGCGGCGGCATGTCATTTAAAATCATTGCTCCGGAAATGCTTATGATATACCACCATTGCCAGTTGCTGTGGTACTCTGTCGGAAATTCAGAGAATAACGGATGTTCAGGATCGCAAAGAATTCCAAGCGTATGCGGTGGCTGACGCCTTGTCCATGCTGTATTCCAGAAGATGCTGGAGAATCCAAGGCCGACTTTGCCGTATTTGTCGCCCCGCAGTTGCGACGGCTGAATGAAAAGAATAACCTTGCCCCCTTTCTTTAACGTAGCAACTGCTTCATCATTTATCTCATTAACACAAAGAACATCTTTCGGAGGGTTAGTATCAACCTCCTTTGGATATACCCAGATGTCCCAGTCATTTTCAAATTTTGAATTTTCAATGCCGGCAACCAACTTATATTTGCGCGGGGGTTTGCATTTTGACAGATTGACCGAAATATCCGCAATATGATTGTCGTTGCCGATTTTCAGGACAGGAATTGTAATCCGATCAGCGGAAATAATGTTTCCCTGTTCATCGGCAATCCGCCAATAAAGGACTGAATTTGTGAGGGGAGAACCGCCAAAATTTGCAATTTCTAATTTAGCTTCAAGGTTTTCATCCGGCGTAAACACGCGTTTTGGCAGACGCGCAAGCGGCACAATACGATTACAAAAACGGCTATATTCTTGGGCTGTTACATATCCTTTAGGCTCCCAGAATGGATCGAGAACGCCAACAAGGGCTGTGCCCTGACCTGGAAAATCGTGGAGGTCGAGCAGTTCGAACCCGCCCATTCCCGGCGTTCGTAGCGCAGATTCTATATCTTCTTTATAACACAGTGTCTGAAGTTTGCCTGAAGCCATGAGGAATTTCCGCGCAAGGTCGCCCATGTGATTTGCGTTCAAGGTGTCGCGGAAAATTTCAAAGTTTTTGGGTTTGAGATAGCCCTTATACTTTTTAATTTCATCAAAATTAGGATAAACACACCACTGCCCGATTTCATGGCTTATCACTGGCACTGTCCGAGCATTGATATAATCGCGGTAATCGGTAACAGTCTCAGGCGGTTTTGCATTTATGCGCGATTTCAACCCGCCTCCCCATGCCTGGATTCTTGGGTCTGGGGTAACATGAAACTGATTTTCGGGAATCTGTGGCCAGCCGGCGCCGCTCGAATACAAACGACGCGGGTCGCGCTCTTTGAAATAGGAAACCCACCTGCTCAGATACTGACGATGGTTTTTTCCGCCCGGTTCATTTCCGTGCAACATGAAAACAAACGACGGATGATTACCATAGGCTTTAATTATTCGATTAGCCTCATCATAAAGCCACTGGTCAACCGGTCCACCATCACCTACTGTAGTCCAGACCGCGCATTCAACATGGAAGTAGAATCCAAGTTCATCAGCTGCAATAAAAGCGGCTTCGGGCGGACACCATGAGTGGAACCGGATTAGATTTAATCCATGCGATTTCGCTGTACGGATAACTTTTTTCCACGATTCTACATCAAGCGGCGGATGTCCTGTATTTGGGTATATACAACAGTCGAGCGTGCCCCGGATGAATGTCTTTACACCATTGATTGTAAATTGTGTGCCTTCTGTACCGACCTCTCTTAATCCAAACATAACGCTGTTTGTTGTGTCATAACCGCGGATTGACGCTTTTAACTGATAGAGGTTTGGAGAAAATTCATCCCAGAGTTTTGCGAATTCGCCAATCGCAATTTCAGTCTCGAAATTCCCGCCTTGCGATGTCCACCGAATATCAAGGTTTTTCTCTGCAACCGGTTTGCTATCAATAAACCCTCCCTGAATCACCGGATATACAGCAAGCCATAGTGAACTGCGCGAGTCGCCGCCGGATAAATTGCCAATGTCCCCTTTTACTTTGATAGAACGGTTACGGACATTCGGAAAAATTCTTATATCATCGATCCAGACTGGGTCTGTGGCAGANAGTGTCATTTTGCCTACAATTCCATTCCAGTTGCCTTGAGTGTGGTCGCTTACACTATGGGCATCTCTGCCAACATTTACNATCATCCGGTTATCAACACGGATTGTCAGAGTATGTTTCCCTGGTTCAACGTTTCTGCCTAAATCGAACACATGCGGGGTCGAAAGCGCATTGTTTGAGCCTATAAACTTTCCGTCGAGCCAAACCCGAGTTTCCCAATGCGGACGCTCGAGCGAAAGAACAATCCGTTTTCCNCGCCATGATTCNGGAATCCGGACTTCCCGCTGATACCATGCTGCGCCAACATAATATTTATCCGGTTGAAGCCAGAACGGGACTTTTATATTGCCGGGCTTACGGTATTTTTCATATTCAGGCGCNGTGAACCATGAGCGGTCAACAATAGNGCCTGTCCATTTTGTATCTACCGTAATATCGTCGCCAATCCCTTGAGCGGGCAGCGAACCCGGGAGGGTAACACTTTGCGGCAATTGGCGATTAAACCACTCTTCTTTTATTCCAACATCCGAGCGATCAAGACTAAACCTCCAGCGTCCCGCAAGAGAGATTTCGTCTGCATTTACTCGTGCGCAGTTTATAGAAATANACAATGCGCCTAAAACGACANTCAGCATCGATTTCATATTTCTCATTTGAATATTTCCTTTTCTATCTGTTCAAGTGTTTTTCCTTTGGTTTCAGGGAGACGGTAAAAGATATAGACAAAACCGACGAGGCAAATTGCCGCATAGATCCAGAAAGTGTATGCGGCGCCAAGGTTACGGTTTAAAATTGGAAAAGTGAATGTAAGAATGAAACAGGCTATCCACAGCGATGTAACCGCTATAGCCATTGCAGCGCCGCGGATTCTNTTNGGGAAAATTTCCGAGATGATTACCCAAGTAACCGGGGCTAAAGACATTGCGTAACAGCCAATAGCCGCAAGCACTAATATCAACATTGGGAGTCCCTGTGTGTTTGTCAGATATCCATACCCGAGAATTGCATAAATAACGGCGAGTCCGCCTGCGCCGATGAGCATTAACGGTTTTCTCCCCGCCCGGTCAACAACCCCAAGAGCCACAAACGTAAAAGCCATGTTCACAGAACCAGTCCATGCAATATTTTTAAGAACATCTGATATATCATACTTTGCTGCCCGGAAAATTTCTTCCGCGTAATTAAAAATAACGTTTATACCGCACCATTGCTGGAATACAGCGAGCGTAACGCCAAGCGCGATTGCCTTTCTTACCCCAGGCTGGAACAGTTCTCTGAAATCTACCTTTTTAACCTCGTTTCTCAGAGTTTCTTCTATTTCACGGATCGCGGCTTCTGCGTAAGCCATGCCCCCGATTTTAGCCAGAATCTCCTTTGCTTTTTCGAACTGTCCGTTTTTGGCAAGCCAGCGAGGACTCTCGGGAACAAAAAACATGCTTACAAAAAACAGAAGCGCAGGTGCCGCCGTGGCAATAAACATCCAGCGCCATCCGTATTGTCCGAACCATGAATTTTTAATGAACTCGTCTGTGGCGCCTTGTGGTAAACCTCGGGCAATCATCCAGTTTATGAATTGAGCCAGAAGAATACCGATTACAATTGTTAACTGGTTTATGGAGACGAGTTTTCCCCGCATCCCGGCAGGCGCTATCTCCGCGATATACATCGGGGACAAATTCGAGGCTAATCCTATAGCCACGCCCCCAAGCATCCGCCAGAAAATAAACAGATTAAAGTTCGACGCAGTTCCGTTGCCAATGGATGTTATCGCAAACAGGATCGCCGAGAAAATCAGAAGTCGTTTTCTGCCGAATCTGTCGCTTAGAGCGCCTGCTATCAGTGCGCCAACAAGGCAACCTATCAATGCGCAGCTATTTGCCCATCCGACAAGGTAAGATTCTTTCAGTTCAAAAAACCTTTCGAAGAATGGTTTTGCGCCGCCAATAACCACCCAGTCGTATCCAAAGAGTAATCCCCCAAGGGCGGCTGCAATCGAAATCAGCCAGACATACCGGAGATTATACTCTGCCTTAACCTCTTGCGAGGGTGTAACTGCTGTTGGAATCATAACTTAACCCTATTATAGAGATTTTACCCTAATCATTACGACACCTCGGCGTGGCACTGATGCTGAAAATTCTTTATCAAATTCCCCGAGGTCTTTCTGCCGCCATAAATCACGTATGAGTTGTTTCCCATTCAGACCGGCATCTTCCCATGTCATTGTTACATTTGTTTCAAACTCGCCTTTATTGAAAAGTCCAACCGCTTTATCGCCGTTTTCAAGGTTTTTAATCATCAGGAAAGTATCATCTGACTTATGAACTACCGTAGCGCATTCTCCAAGCGGATCTTGATCAACCTCAATAACTTCGGGATTTGTCAGAATATTAATTGTGAAATCGTCAAGTTTACTCATATCACCGCTATAGAAGAGCGGAGCCGCCAATAGACACCATAAAGACATGAACGAGTACTGTTCGTTTGGTGTGAGTTTGCATGGCTGCGGATTGCCAGTTGTACGCGCATCACCGATGTAACCGATTTGAATATAATCTGGGTCATTCCACCCGCCCGGTTTTGAGAATTTTCCTATTGAAGCGTTTTTTAATGCAACCTCAAAAATCCTATCCAGTTCAAAACCAAGATCGCCTCCTGTCCGCCAACAATGTCCGCCGACTTCGGCACCCCATTCCCAAACGTTTCCCATTCCGTACTGGCAAAGATTAAATACAATGTCGCGATTCAGTTTTTTAAGGATATCGCCCATTAAGCGGTAAGGTTTTTTAAGTGCTTCAAGGCTTCGGTCACCTTTGACAACATTGCCGTATGAACACCAATCATATTTAAGAAAATCAAATCCCCATTCCGCAAACTGTTTTGCATCCTGTTCTTCATGTTGATAACTGCCGCAAAAACCGGCGCAGGTTCTCGGTCCTGGTGATGTATAAATTCCAGCCTTTAAGCCTTTTGAATGGATGTAATCTGTAAGCGCCTTCATATCCGGAAAATGTTTATTCGGGAGAATATTTCCCTTTTCATCACGCAATGGTCCAACCCGCATTGGGTCGGGATTTCTTTCAGCATTCATCCAGCAATCATCAATGCTTACATACATATATCCGACATCTGCCATACCGCTTGAAACCATCACATCCGCTGCTTCTCTCATTATCTTATCTGTTACTCTGTTATAATGAGCATACCAATGGTTCCATCCCATTGGCGGCGTTAACGCGAGTTTATCTCCGCTAACGATCTTTAAAATGCTTGTTGCCGTTCCATGTTTGTTTTTGGCGGTTATCCTGACTTTGTATTCCCCGCGTGCCGGCGCAGTGCCTGTAATTATGCCTGTGTTTGTATCGAGTTTTAAACCCATCGGAAGCCCTCTGCTTCGAAATTGATTGGACGTTCACCCGTGGTCGGAATTCTGAAAATAAAAGGATTACCAGGGCGACAACCGTAAACACGTGGCGGGTTAATTCTTGGCGATGGCGACGGCTTTGGAGTCAGGATAATCTTTTCTTCCGGTGGCGCATTAACCGGTACCGGTTTGCCCTCAGTCATTATAAAGCGCGCCTCTGCCCAGTTAGCATGGTCAAAACTATTATTATCTCCCCCGTCTTCAACCAGTAGCAATAATGTCTTTATACCAGAAAGCGGAACATTAACTTCCTTTGCCGGATTTCCCGGTTTCATTAATCCGGAATCGAACAACTTTTTCCCGTCACCGTAAATTTTAAATACCACGCTTCCCGGACCATTCGCTGCGTCATCAACCCCAACGTAGGAGATGAACCTTTCTGCCTTACCGTCCAAATTAAGCCAGAGGATGCTCTTTGCGTGAGTTCCAACTCCTCGTTCAAACGTTTTTCCACCAATAGAAAGTTGTTTCTCCCTGATTGAACGGTTAATTTGCGGCTTGCCCCAACCCTGCCGCATTTTCGATAAATCAAGACTATCCAGCCATACAGTTTCAGCAGAAAACGCGCTTGTACTTGTTAATGTATTTAAAAGTAATGCAATTAATATGGTATATAGCCTTAGTCTGTTCATGGTGCGGCAAAATAAATAAACACCTTTTGTAAAAACTTCCTCGATCGTTTTATATTTCTCTGGATTTTTCATAGCAAAATGTTAACAAACTCCATTTATTTCTGCAAACTTTTTGCCTTTGTTTATTTTAATAATTACATCAATCAGGTTTTTAAACTTCTATCTGATAAGAAAGAAAATTAATTTTGCCTTTATAAATATTCAGGATCTGGTATTCTTAAAACATATTAATGGAATTATTTCGGTTTATAATAAATAGCTATAGAATTTTTAGAGACTTTGCGTCCGTGAAAAAGGGCTTGGATTTTTTATATAATTCAGGAAAGTCCTTTGTATTTACGCTCATTATTATCGGATTATTCTTTTGCGGATGCGCAGCTC
>JGI24721J44947_10003704_pt1 | contig 21474 bp, 20 predicted proteins | sample YelNatPaOPGAMG01_FD_44947 | JGI IMG/M metagenome (IMG submission 44947) | reverse complement strand
CTGGCCTGTCCGATGATCTGATACTGTTTGTTATTCCGGATGAAGTACCCATAACGCTGGCCGCTGTAAAGCAACTGGAGGGTCTGTGCAATGTCGGAAACCGATACCCCGAGGGCTTTTGCCCGGTCACGGTCGATCTCCACAACCAGCTCGGGTTTATTGAATTTCAGGTTTACATCGGCTACCTGAAACATAGGACTTTCCTGAACTTTTTCCATGAACTTCGGCAACGCTTCTTTGAGCTTGTTGAAATTGGGGGCCTGAAGAACTACCTGTACCGGAAGGCCTGTTCCCCTTGTGGTTCCAATAGTCTGTTCCTGGGTTACCAGGGTGCGGGCAAAGGTGTATTTGCTGAAACGGCGGGTAAGATCATCGGCCAGCTCTTGTTGCGTTCGTTCGCGGGTAGAGGGGTCGGTAAGAAGAATTCTGATGAAAGCGGAATTTACAGCACCGCCGCCGAATCCAGGTGAAGTAATAGCAGTATAGGCTTCCTTTTCAGGCAGGGTATCAATTGTCTCCAGCAGCAGAAGAACATAGTCGTCCATTTTTTCGAATGAAGTGCCTTCCGGTGCTGTGGAAACAATGGTGAGCTGGCTTTTGTCTTCCAGCGGAGCCAGTTCGGCCGGAAGCATGCGCCATAATACGACAATAGTCGTAACAGCTACCACCATGATAAGAAAGGCTATCCATCGTTTTTCGACAAAACGGGTAAGGGAATTCCGGTAAAAGCTGATGAGCTGATTCATCTGCTTTTCGGTGGTCGCAAAAAAGCGGCTTTCTCTTTTGCGTTTCCGGATGAACCGTGCGCTCATCATGGGAGTCAGCGTAAGGGACACAAAAGCCGAGATGATCACGGCACCGGCCATTACAATGCCAAATTCTCTGAACAACCTGCCGGTGAGACCCTGAAGAAAAATGATGGGCAGAAAGACCGAAGCAAGGGTGATGGTGGTGGAGATGATAGCGAAGATAATTTCCTTTGAACCTTCATGGCCGGCTTTCATGGGCTCCATGCCGCCTTCGATCTTATGGTAGATGTTTTCCATAACTACAATGGCATCNTCCACCACAAGGCCTGTTGCAAGAACGATGGCCAGGAGGGTGAGGATGTTGATGCTGAACCCGGCAATATACATGACGAAGAATGAACCGATGAGGGATACCGGTATTGCCACAACCGGGATGAGGGTGGTGCGGAAGTTGCGGAGGAAGAAAAGGATAATCAGGACGACGAGGGTGAAGGCGATGAGGATGGTTTCTTCCACTTCCTTGATGGCTTTGCGGATGGAGCGTGTTGCATCCAGGGCAATTCCAAGCTGGATATCGGAGGGAATTTCCTGGCGGAGGGTTTCAACCCGTTTATAAAATTCATTGGCAATATCGATGTAGTTTGCTCCGGGTTGCGGGGAGAGGGCAACCGCAACCATGGGGATTTTCTGGTTTCCACGCAGGAGGGTACGGTCGTTTTCGGGAGCAAAATAGGCCTCTCCGATGTCGGAAAAACGGATCATGGCTCCGTTGCTTTCGCGGATGATCAGATGGTTGAATTCCTGCGGATGGTCGAGCCGACCGAGGGTTCTTATGGAGAGTTCGGTCTGGTAGCCTTCAATGCGGCCGGAAGGTAATTCAATATTTTCGCGGGAAACCGCTGACTGAACATCCTGAGGGGTTACACCATAGGCGGCCATTTTTTCCGGATCAATAGCAAGACGGATGGAATACCGTTTCTCTCCCCAGATGTTCACCTGTCCTACACCGGGTATTGTCTGCAACCGTTCCTTGAAAATGTCGTTGGCAATATCGCTCAGCTCCAGCAAATCCCTTCTGTCGCTCTGGATGGTGAGAGAGAGGATAGGGAAGGCATTGGCATCGGCTTTGCTCACAACCGGGGGGTCGGCATTGGGCGGAATGCGGTTAATGGCACGGGAAACCCTATCGCGCACATCATTGGCAGCGGCTTCCAGATCGGTGCCCAGTTCAAATTCAACAGAAATATTGCTTTGTCCTTCACTGCTTGTTGAGGAAATACTGCTGATTCCGGCAATGCCGTTAATGGATGCTTCGAGGGGCTCGGTTACCTGCGACTCAATCACCTGTGCATTGGCTCCGGTAAGGGTGGTCGATACAGTAATAACAGGAGGATCAACATTGGGATATTCGCGCACGCCAAGGTAGGTAAAACCGATAATCCCGAAAAGAAGAATGATCAGTGACATGACCGTTGCCAGAACGGGACGGTTTATGCTGAGGGAGGAAATGTTCATAGCCGGAACATTAATTGGTTTTTCCTGAAGGCATTACATTGACAGGGGCATTGACACGTACCTGCAGCAGACCGGAAATGATCAGGGAATCACCTGTTTTTAAGCCCCTGGTTACCACCACACTGCTGTCGGTGCGCATGGTAACATCCACATCGGATGACTTGCATAGTCCGTTTTCAATCAGGTACACCATCTGGCCGTCGAGTTTCGGAACGAGGGCCTGTGCCGGTATGACAAATGCTTCAGGAAAATGTTCAAGAAGGAGGTTGATGCGGGCAAAGGAACCAGTCATAAGTTTTCCTTCAGGATTTGAAACAAGAGCCCGGGCTTTCAATGACCGGGTTGAAGGGTCAATGCCGGGTTCGGTTGCGTAAATTGTGCCGGAATAAACCGTTTTGGAATCGCCGACAGTAAACCGCAAGGGTTTGCCTGATGCAACCCCGTAGGCAATTCGCTCAGGTACCGAAAATTCGAGCTTCATCGGGTTGGTTTGCTGAAGGGTGGCAATGACGGTTGATGGAGATACATAAGCACCCGGACTCACAGAGCGCAGACCGATTTTCCCGTCAAAGGGAGCATAGATTCTCATCTGATCAAGTCGTGCTTTCAGCAGATCAAGGTCTGCCCTCAGGGTGTTCACAAGATGGAGGGCAGCATCATACTCTTCCTGGCTCACTCCCTGAATTTCAAGAAGCTTTCTTTTGCGGAACTCGTCCTTTTCCGCCATATCGAGCTGAAGATTGGTTTTTCGCATCTGGGCTTCCAGGTCATCATCCTTCAGTCTGACGAGCAACTGGCCTTTGCGCACCAAACTACCTTCCCTGAAATTGAGTTCTATGATTTTTCCCGGGACTTCGGGCCGGAGTTCTACTTCTTCAGCAGGAAGAAGTGTCCCCACTGCATCGGCCATCTCATCGGCCGGCCGGGGTTGGACTACCAGGACATTAACAACAGGAACCCGCTGGCGGTTTATCCTTCCATTCTGATCGGACGATTTTTTGCAGGAAATCAGCGTCATTCCTGCGCCGACCATAATGGTAAAAACAATAGCTGTTTTGGTCGTGATCTGCATATGGTGAAACATGAAATTACAATAAACTATGACAACAATATTCGTGGAAAGTTTGCACAATAATTTCTCTTTTTTAAAAATTTTTCAAGCAAGAGAATGCATTTTTTCGCTTCCCTCATACAGCATTGTAAGCTTAAGGCTCCATTACCAACCTTTTCAGGTTTTCAGTGCATCCCTCCGTCGCACTGCATGAAGCGGAAAAAAAGAGGATCGGAAAGTACCTGCCGGTGGTCGTTGTTCAGAGGGAACAGTTCGATGCCGATGGTCCCCTTGTAATTAAGTTTTTCGATTTCCTGCAGAACATTCCCGTAATGGATTTCCCCTGTTCCGGGTTCGTGCCTTCCCGGATGGTCGGCCATATGGAAATGGGCAATGCAGGAAGCATATTTTCTGATATTGGGGATCAGGTTTCCTTCGCTGATTTGCTGATGGTAGATATCGAAAAGCAGTTGAATGTCGGAACTGCCCACTGCACTGACGATTTCAAACGCTTCTTGGGAATGTACAAGAAAATATCCGGGATGATCAAACAGCACATTCAATGGCTCGATGGCAAGGGTAAGGCCGGTATTTTTCATCAGAACGGCGGCTTTTTCGAGGCCGGCCAGCATGGTATCCTTTTGCCGGGAGCGGGGGATGTCAGGTAATTCATTTCCTACCTGCGAAATGATGATGTTTGCCTTAAGTTTTTTTGCTGTTTCAATGGTTTCTGCAAGGCCGTCAAGATAAGCATTCTGAAGATTCGGGTCAACCAGGGAAACAAACTGCGTGCAGAAAGCCTGGATGGTTAATTCCAGTTCTTCATTCTTTTCGGCGATAGCATTCAGATCTTTATCCCACCAGCTCCAGAATTCGTAATGGGTGTATCCCAGGGACGAGATGGCCTGCATGCGTTCGGTAAACGGAAGGGAACCGAAGAAAATCTCCAGGCAGGGTGAAAAGACCAGCATGGCAGGAAGAATTACCGGCAGACAATGTTTTTCTCAAGCTTATCGAGGAGCAGGCTGCCGGTTTCCCTGTCGCTGGTGTTGTAAACCCCCATTAAACAGCAGTTTTTAACCGACAGGGTAATTGGTCCGTTGTACTTATCGTTCAGAAAGTATCTTTTTTCAGGTTCGGGCGTTTCGCCGGAGTTGAGGGAGGCAAGGTATTCTTTAAGTACCTGCAGGGCCGATGCCTGATCGGGCATAACGATAAGAAAGGCATTGAACCGGGTGGAATTGAGTTCGTATTCGGCTGTAAATGCCTTGTTCAGAAAAGAATAGCCAAGAAAACCCGAATTGATGTACATATCGCTGCCAGGAACCTTGTTTTCGGCCGGAAACCAGGTCAAAGGTTCCGGGAGGGAATTGTATCCTCCCAGTTTTTCGTTCACCAGCTTCGCCAGGGTGGTCATGGCTTCTTTGATTGCCGGAGAGGCATCTTTCGATCGGATTTTTACATAAAAACAACCGGAGAGGAAATTCAGAAAATCATCGCCGATGTAAGCTTCTGCTCCGACAGTTGCAGGCACGGCATCGGAAGGCTTTTCGGACCGGAAGATGCCGAAGGCGTTTTCGGGAGTCTGGTGGCGATAGATTTCGAGGGTGAGGTAGGAACCGTTTTTTCCTTTGTATTCACCCATATACAGTTCCCTGAAATCATAGGCGAGGTAGCTTTCGGCCGCTCCGTCAATAATGTTCCAGAGGTTTTCCGGGGTGTAGGTCTGTATAGTGGAAGGTTTTTTCCATCCTTTCAGGTCGGGAAAATAATCACGGGAAGGTTCGCCGGCCCGGAGAAAAGCCGGAATGATAAGCAAAACGGCAATAAACAAATGCTTCATGGTGAGCATATTTTTTTGGTAAAGATAGCAAATATGCTTTTATGCTCTGACGTTTTCATGCTTTCAGCACGGCACATTGTTTACGGCATCCCGGAACGGCAGTATAATTTAAGAGGCTTTTCGAACAGTTAAACGATTGCACCGTTTCTCCTTGAATTGCTTTCCTTCTCTGATGAACGGGAACAGTTTCCTGCTCATACCCTTGTTCTTTTTGCAGTGTATGGTCAATGGACTGCATTTATACTGCCAATGACCGGCTTTTTATTAGATTTGTCGTTTCATTGAAGAGGGTACGATATGTTTCAGACCACCTTTGTTACGGTTCTGGAGGCACAGGCAAAGGTGTACCTTGTAATTTTGCTTGCGGCCGTGCTGGTGAGGGTTAAAGTATTCGGGAAGGCCGAGGTGAAGGCACTGACCAACCTGATTGTGGCATTGTTTCTTCCCTGCCTGATTTTTTCGAATATTATCTCAACGTTCAGACCGGCAGAGATTCCATTCTGGTTTGTTCTGCCTCTGGTGGCCATAGCATTATCGGCCTTTGGGCTTGCTGTGGCCTGGGTCTTCTTCCGGAAGGAATTGCCCGGGAAAAGAAATCTTCTGCCCATAGCCAGCATGCAGAATGCAGGATATCTTGCCTTGCCCCTGGGTCAGATGCTGTTTCCGTCGCAGTTTGAACAATATGCCCTGTATGTTTTTCTCATGATTCTCGGCCTGAGTCCTTTTTTGTGGAGTGTCGGAAAAATGCTTTCCACCGGCGTTCATTCCAATTCTTCCCGCTGGCCGGGTTTTATAAATCCTCCGTTTGTCGCTAATGTTCTGGCCATAATCCTTGTTCTTGCAAAGCTGAAGGGAGCGATTCCTTCATTTGTAACGGAAACTGTTCATACCCTTGGCACTGCTACGGTTCCTCTTGCCAATTTTGCTCTCGGGGCTATTATCGGGGGAATTTCCCTGAGAAAGGTTCCCGGATTAAAAGATGCCTTGCGGGTATTATCCGTTAAATTTCTGCTGATGCCGGCCCTTATGATGCTAATGGTTGTATGGACAGGGGTTGGAAGGTCTGACGCACTGCTGGCGCAGACCCTGATTATTCAGGCTGCTTCTCCGCCTGCTACGGCCATTATGCTTCAGATCAACCGCTACGGCGGGGATGAACAACTGGCCGGAAGCATGATGATCCTGAGTCTGATTGTCTGTTTGCCGGCTATTCCTTTCTGGCTGGCATTATGGAACGGGTTGTAGAATATATCGGGCATGAGCCCAGAATTCGTTTTTCTGCATTTCCTGAAAGGATTTTCTAATGCAAAGCGTCAATGGTTCAATAGGTGATCAGATATCTTATTTTCAAGTGAACATATTAAGGAGTTTCTGATAAACCAAACAGGATAATTTCTATATTAGCTTTCTTTTCCTGGAAAGAGTAAATTTATAAACGAAGAGACAGAAACTATGAACGAAAAAACAAAGCCTTTTCGCTGGGGGCTGATCGGAGCCGGGGATATTGTACGCAAGAGAGTTGCCTCGGCGCTTCAGGACACACCGGGTTCTGAAATTATCGCTGTGAGCCGGAAGCAGGAAGAACAGGCTGTTGCTTTTGCCGAATCTCTTGGGGTATCTAAAAGCTATTCCCGATGGGAGGACCTGGTTTCTGATCCGGAAATTGACGGGGTATATATTGCCACACCGGTTTTTATGCATGCGCCCATGGCCATCCGCGCTGCCGAATGCGGCAAGCATGTTTTATGCGAAAAACCCATGGCCCTTTCGGTTGCTGAATGCGATGCCATGATAGAAGCCTGCAGAAATCACAATGTTAAACTGGGCATAGCGTATTACCGGCATTTTTATCCTGTTGTAAAACGCATCCGTGAAATTATTTCTTCCGGCCGGCTCGGGAATGTAGTATATGCGCACTGTACTGCTTTTGAGTCGTTTGATGTGCCTCCCGACCATCCACGGCACTGGTTTCTTGAAAAAGACAAAGCCGGCGGGGGGCCTATGTTTGATTTTGGATGCCACCGCATTGAAATGCTGATGTACATTCTTGGAGATATTGCTGAAGTAAAAGGAATGATGACCAGTGTAAAGCTGATCCGGGAAGTTGAGGACACGGCGGTAGCCCTGCTGCGGTTTGCAAACAATGCACTGGCCACCATAACCGTATCGCACAGTATCAGTACGCGTCAGGATCTGCTGGAAATTTTCGGTACCAACGCATCGGCAGAGGTGCTTTCATTGAATGAGGGAAAGATGGTGCTGAAGCTTCCGGGAGGGGAAGTACCTGAGACCCATCTTTCGTTTCATAATCCCCACCGGCCGTTGGTTGCCGATTTTATCGAAGCTGTGCGTGAAAACCGTGAACCTGCGATACCGGGCGAAACGGGCAGGAAAGTGAATGAGGTTCTTGAAGCGCTTTACCGATAAACCAAGATTAGTCAACAGAAACACAAAAAACATGTAAACAACTTGTTTCTATTGACTTATCGGGGTAATCCCGACGTATAAAATCGGATTAGATTTTGTTAGTCGATTCGTCAATTGAGTTTTTCAATTGACGAATTTCCTCTAAAAATAATTTTGCTATAGCCTGGTTGAATTTGTTCATTCATGGTACCTGGGATAAATAATTCTCCGGGCTTTCATGACTTTCTAAACACGCTGAATAGTAGCTTGTTAGGATTTTTTTCTGGCACACTTTTTGCAGACTTTCAGGATGATAAATTGCTTTTGTATGAAGAGGATACTGGTTTTTCTGGGGATTGTTCTGCTGGGAGGATTCAATTCACTTTCTGTGCTGGCAGGTTTTGATGCCGACACGGTAAAGACAAAATCGAAGAAGGAAATTCGGGCGGCAGAGCGGGAAAAAGAATACCGGTCGGTGCTTCGGTTGGTTAACAGCCGGCGGTTTGTGCTGGAAGCCGATTATATTTATAACCAGTACGGTGACAGGATTCCGGTTTCCCCCACCATCAATTTCATTATGCTCGATTCGGCGCAGATTGTTATGCAGTATGGAAGCGGCACCGGTGTTGGTGCCAACGGAGTTGGGGGCGCTACGGCCGCGGGCAGGGTTACCCGCTGGGAAATGAATGCCAACGACAGAAAACAAACCATTGANATCCGCATATCGGCGCATACACCCATTGGAAGCTATGACATTTATCTCTATACCGATGGATCGGGCCGTGCCACTGCCCGTGTTACAGGTTTGCGCCCCGGACAGTTGAATTATGACGGGCGGCTTGTACCGCTTCAGGTGTCAAAAGTGTACAAAGGGCAGCATCTCTGATTAATTGGCATTCAGGATGTATCCGGCATTCTTTTTAAGTTTTTCCGGCCCTATCCTGTCTACAGGTGTACCGGAAAAGATGGTACGGTAATCTGATTCAGAAAGGTGGAGCAGGGAATCTGCGGTAAGTTCGAACAAAGCCGGCGAGGGTTGCAATGCGGGGAGGGAAGTGGGTATTGCTTTTCTGTTCCAGGGGCACACATCCTGACAGATGTCGCATCCGAAAATTCTCCCTTTGAGAAGTGGCCGGAATTCCTCCGGAAATTCTCCTTTATGCTCGATGGTGAGATAGCTGATACAGCGGCGTGCATCAATAACACCGGGCTGAACAATGGCCCTGGTGGGGCAGGCATCCAGACAGCGGGTACAGGTGCCGCAGAAGTTCCGGTCAAAAGGTTGGTCAGGCTCCAGTTCCATATCGGTAACTATGCCTCCGATAAAGACGAACGATCCGAATTGTTTGTTAATAAGAAGGGAGTTTTTTCCCTGCCATCCCAGCCCGGCTTTTACTGCCCAGGTGCGTTCCAGCACCGGCGCTGAATCAACAAAAATTCTTGTTTTTGCGGCAGGATTCCACTGGTTCAGTTCAACGGCAAACCGCCTGAGCATCTTTCTTATTACCTTATGGTAGTCTTTGCCATAGGCATATTTGCTGATGGCGGGATCTCCCCGGATGCGGCGAGGATAGTAATTGAGCAGGACAATGATCAGTGATTTTGCCCCCGGAAGAAGAAGACCCGGGTTGATGCGGATATCCGGGTTCCGTTCCATCCAGTCCATGGTGCCATGCATTCCCTGACGGAGCCAGGCAAGCAGGTGTTCTTTTTCCTCAGTAAGAATTTCAGCACGGGCAATGCCACAGGCTGAAAATCCCATTTCCAGGAGCCTCTCCTTTATCTTTTCCTTTATTGGGCCGGAAAAAGGCATGGGATTGGTTTTTAAGGGCCGGAATGGTCAGAGCAGACCCAGTTCAAGCATGGCTTCCTCGCTCATCATATCCTTGTTCCAGGGCGGATTCCATGTGAGCTCCACATCTACCGAGCTGACACCGGGTATGCGACCGACAGCTTCCTTTACGTCCCTCACTACATCATCGGCCAGAGGGCAATTGGGCGCTGTCAGGGTCATTTTTATGTACACGTTGTTGTTTTCGCGTACGTCAATTTCGTAAATAAGGCCCAGATCGAATATGTTGACGGGAATCTCGGGGTCATATACTGTCTTGAGAGCGTTCACGATTTCGGTTTCGAGCTGAAGATAGTTGTTTTCCATAGCGGTATGTTTTGGTGTTGCGACAGAAGTTTTCTTTATTAAACAACCGGGTTTACTGCCTGTTCATCTTTGCCTCCCAGGCCAGAGCATAAAGTTTCATTTGTTTGAGCATGGCGAGGAGTCCGTTTGCACGGGTGGGGGAAAGGTTTTCCCTCAGGCCGATGCGGTCAATAAAATAAAGTTCGGCTTTCACAATATCTTCGGGTTTTTGCCCCGACAAAACACGCACGAGCAGGGCAACAATTCCCTTTACAAGGAGGGCGTCGCTATCGGCGAAGTAGTATATTTTNCCGTCTTTCAACTCGGCGGCCAGCCATACACGGCTCTGACAGCCTTCAATCAGGTATTCCTTAGTCCGGTATTTCTGATCAAGGGGAGGGAGTTCCCGGCTCATTTCAATCAGATAGGCATANCGGTCCATCCAGTCGTCATAGGCTGAAAATTCTTCAATAACCTGGTCCTGAATTTCGTTGATTGTCATGGTTAACGTGATAATACGGTGATTGCTTTACGGATTCCTTCGCAGAGGCGATCCACTTCTTCGGTGGTATTATAGAAAACCAGGGAAGCGCGCACGGTTCCTTCGATTCTGTAATGATCCATCACCGGCTGGGCGCAATGCATGCCGGTACGCACGGCAATGCCCAGTTTGTCAAGAATCATACCGGTATCGTAAGGATGGAGGTTTCGGACAAGAAACGAGAAAATGGCAATTTTCCCCGGCGCATCGCCGAAGAATCGGATTCCTTCAATTTCAGAGAGCTTCGCACGGGCATAGCGGCCCAGTTCTTCCTCATGCCGCCGGATATCGTCCCAGCCTGTTTTCTGAAGAAACCGGAGGGCTTCACCGAGGCCAATGACTCCGGCAATGTTGGGTGTTCCGGCTTCGAACTTAAGAGGAACTTCGGCGTAGTCGGTATGATCGAAATGCACGCATTCCACCATTTCGCCTCCTCCCTGCCAGGGAGGAAGTTCCTCAAGCCATTTTTCCTTGCCGTACAGCACCCCCGTACCGGTAGGGCCATAGATCTTGTGCCCTGAAAAGACGTAGAAATCACAATCCAGGTACTGAACATCAACAGGAAGGTGCTGAACAGCCTGGGCTCCGTCTACAAGCACGGGTATATTCCGTGCATGGGCCATCTGAACAATTTCTTTCACGGGGTTAACCGTACCCAGGGTATTGGAAGCATGAGCAACGGCCACGATGCGGGTTTTCTCGTTCAGCAGTTTTTGAAAGGCTTCCAGATCAAGAATGCCGGGGTCGCGGAAAGGAATGACCCGGAGCAGGGCGCCTTTCCGCTGGCAAAGCATCTGCCAGGGAACGATGTTGGAATGGTGTTCCATTTCGGAGACAATAATTTCATCGCCCCGGTTTATATATTTTTCGCCGAAGCTGAAGGCTACCTCATTGATTCCTCCTGTTGTGCCGGAGGTAAAAACGATTTCTTCAGGNCGGGCGGCATGAAGAAACTCCTGCACTATTTTCCGTACGTTTTCGTATTCTTCGGTAGATTGTTCACTCAGGTAGTGAACCCCGCGATGAATGTTGGAATAGGTTTCCCTGTAAACACGGTTCAGTGTATCCAGAACAGCCTGTGGNTTCTGGGTGGTGGCGGCATTGTCGAAATAAACAAGCTGATGGCCATGAACCTTTTGGTTGAGGATCGGAAACTGGTTGCGGATATCAGACAGGTTCAGCATAAAGTATTGTATCAGTATGCCAGCACAAAAGTAAAGTAAATTTGAAATGATTCACTTTTCAGCAGCAGTGCATGGGGCAGGAGTTGCAGGGCGAGAGTTCACGCCGGAGCCGTTTGTTTACCAGGTCGGCAATGCGGGCGCGGAGCGGAACAACAGGAATATTGGCAAGCACTTCGTTGGCAAAGGCAAACATCAGCAGGAAGCGGGCTTCTTCGTAGCCAATTCCGCGGGAACGAAGATAAAACATGGCATCCTTGTCGAGCTGTCCTACGGTTGCTCCGTGCGAACATTTAACATCGTCGGCATAAATTTCCAGTTGGGGCCGGGTGTTCATCCTGGCATCATCGGTGAGCAACAGGTTGTTGTTTTTCTGGTAGGCATTGGTCTTTTGCGCGCCGGGCTGAACGACAATCCTTCCGCTGAAGGCTCCGGATGAAAAATCATCCAGGATGCCCTTGAAGAATTGTCTGCTCTCGCAATGAGGTGCCGCATGTTCCACCCATGTAAAATTATCTACATGCTGACCCTGGTCGGTCATGAAAAGTCCGGATGAAACGTTGGAACCGCCTTCTCCGGCCATCCTTACGAAAAGATTGTTTCTCACAATGCCCCCGTGCAGGGTTATTGCCGTGGAATTGACGTAGCTTTCCTTTTCCTGATAAATAAACCGATGATTGAGCAAGGCAGAGGCATTATGCTGGTTCTGCATCTTGGTATAGTTGAGTCTGGAACCACTGCCGGCATAAATTTCGGTAACGGCATTTGAAAGAAAGGGCTGGGGCGATAGGGTGTGGTCGCAGACAATGATCTCTGCCGTACTGTTTTCTTCAAGGATGATGAGGTTACGGTACTGCACCAGGAGGGGTATTTCATGCATCTGGATGTTGATGATCTGGATGGGTTTGTCGGGTGTGGCATGGCGCGGAACATAAACGAAAATACCATCGCGGGCAAAGAGAGTGTTCAACGAGACCAGCCCTTCTTCCCTTAAACCGGCGTACCGGTTGTAATGCCGGGCCACCAGATCGGGATAGCGGCGGGAAGCTTCCAGCAGGCTTCCCACGATTACTCCGTTGGGCAGTTCGTGCAATGATCNTCCATGGTTGTGGAAAAAACCGTTCAGCAAAATGGCGTAATGAGTATCGAGTGCAGGCACATCGCAGCGGAATATGTCGTCTATCTGGAATTCAATCCGCTGGGGGGTAATGTAATTCGTATAATCTTTCCGGAAAAGGGCAGGGACGTCAAGGTATTTATAGTCTTCCGAGCGGAATTTCGGGAGCCCCAGTTTAATGAAATTATCAAATGCATTTGCCCGATGCCGGTTCAGTACATCGGACGATGCGGACAGAATTACCTGGCTGTTGGCCTTGTAAAAGGCAGTCAGTTTTTCATCGGGCAGTATATCTTTTTCAATCGTTTCCATAGTTATCGGTAAAAAGCTGCAAATCCAGCAAAGCAAGAGGCATCAGGCCTCATTTTCTTCTTTAATCCATTCATATCCCTTTTTTTCGAGCTCAAGAGCCAGTTCTTTTCCGGCACTGCGGACTATCCGGCCATTATAAAGCACGTGCACGAAATCGGGCACAATGTAATCGAGGAGGCGCTGGTAGTGGGTAATGAGGATGGTTGCGTTATGGGGCGAACGCAGTTTGTTGACACCCTTGGCTACAATGCGCAGAGCATCGATGTCAAGGCCGGAATCCGTTTCATCCAGAATGGCAAGGCGCGGTTCAAGAACAGCCATCTGAAAGATTTCGTTCCGTTTCTTTTCGCCGCCGGAGAATCCTTCATTTACCGACCGACCTGTAAGCTGGCTGTCCATTTCAACCAGTTCGGCTTTCTGGCGCATAAGCTTCAGGAAGTCGGAGGCAGAAACCGGTTCAAGGCCTTTGTATTTACGATGTTCATTCAGAGCCGTACGCAGAAAGTTTACCATGCTCACGCCGGGTATTTCAACCGGATACTGGAATCCTAAAAAGATTCCCTTCCGGGCTCTTTCCTCGGCAGGCATGCTAAGGAGGTTTTCTCCGTCGAACAGCACTTCTCCTTCGGTTATTTCTGCAAAATCACGCCCTGCAATTACTGAGGCCAGAGTGCTTTTCCCAGACCCGTTAGGGCCCATGATGGCATGTACTTCCCCGGGTTTAACTTCAAGATTGATTCCTTTCAGAATTTCCTTACCTTCGATTTTTACTTTTAAATTCCTGATAATTAACATAATGTATTATTTAGCGTATTACGGATCTTTCATCCCACACTTCCTTCGAGGGAGATTTGCAATAGTTTTTGTGCTTCCACGGCAAATTCCATGGGAAGTTTATTCAGCACTTCGCGGGCATAGCCGTTAACGATGAGCCCTACGGCATCTTCAGTGCTGATGCCCCGCTGGTTGCAGTAAAATATCTGATCTTCGCCGATTTTGGATGTAGTTGCCTCGTGTTCCACCACTGACGACTGNTTGTCGACCTCAATGTAGGGGAAGGTGTGAGCGCCGCATTTGTCGCCNAGAAGCAGGGAGTCGCACTGGGTGTAATTGCGGCAGTTTTCGGCTCCTTTGGTAATTTTCACCAGGCCCCGGTAACTNTTGTTGCTGTGTCCGGCTGAAATTCCTTTTGAAACAATCCGGCTGCGGGAGTTTTTTCCTATGTGAATCATTTTTGTTCCGGTGTCAGCCTGCTGATGGTTATTGGTCACAGCAACGGAATAGAATTCGCCGCTTGTATTGTTGCCCCTGAGTATTACGCTGGGATATTTCCAGGTGATGGCTGAACCGGTTTCCACCTGCGTCCAGCTGATTTTGGAATAGTCGCCTTTGCAGATGCCGCGTTTGGTGACGAAGTTATAGATACCGCCTTTCCCTTCCCGGTCGCCGGGATACCAGTTCTGTACGGTGGAATATTTAATTTCAGCCCGTTCAAGGGCAACGAGTTCAACCACCGCCGCGTGAAGCTGATTTTCNTCGCGCATGGGAGCAGTACACCCCTCAAGGTAGCTGACGTAGGCATCGGTATCAGCAATGAGCAGAGTTCTTTCAAACTGCCCGGTATTGGCCGCATTGATACGGAAGTAGGTACTGAGTTCCATGGGGCACCTGACTCCCTTCGGTATGTAACAGAACGACCCGTCACTGAATACGGCTGAATTGAGGGCGGCAAAGTAATTGTCGGTGTAGGGAACAACACTGCCCATGTATTTCTTTACCAGCTCGGNATGTTCCCTGATAGCTTCGCTGAAGGAACAGAAAATAATCCCAAGGTCAGCCAGGGTTTCCTTGAAGGTGGTCTTGACGGAAACGCTATCCATGACAGCGTCAACAGCAACGCCGGCAAGGTGTTTCTGTTCCTCGAGGGGAATGCCAAGCTTGTCGAATGTGGCTTTCAGCTCAGGATCCACTTCATCCAGGCTGGCCAGTTTGGCTTTTTGCTTCGGTGCAGCATAATAAATAATGTCCTGAAAATTGATTTCAGGAATTTGCAGATGCGCCCAGCGGGGCATTTTCATGGTAAGCCAGTGCCGGTAGGCTTTCAGGCGGAATTCAAGCATCCAGTCGGGTTCCTGTTTCTTTTCAGAGATCATACGGATTACATCCTCGTTCAGCCCTTTGGGAATGACATCCGTTTCGATATCAGTATAAAACCCGAACTTGTATTCTCCTTTGGTCAACCCGTCCAATATCTGATCCTGTTCAACAGCCATGGGTGATACTATTTATGTGCATGTAAAACAACAAAATGGGAACAATGTTTAATCTAATTTAGATTAAATTTAAATACGCAAATTTACGAATTAATTGTTAATATGTACCTTTGCAACCATTAATTCAACCTGGATGGATAAAGATAAACGTTCTCTGACCCCGCTCTCTGAGCTTGGTGAATTCGGCCTGATCCGGCATCTTACGGAAAATATCCGGTTAAAACATCCCGGTACAGTAAAAGGTGTTGGTGACGATGCCGCCGTTTTTGACTACAGCGGGAAACTGGTGGTAGTCACTACCGACATGCTGGCCGAGGGGATTCATTTCGATCTGGTGTATACGCCGTTGAAGCATCTTGGCTATAAGGCCATTGCTGCCAACCTTTCCGATGTGTATGCCATGAACGCCACTCCCAGGCAGGTGTTGGTTTCGCTTGCCATTTCGGGAAAATTCGCTCTGGAACATTTGGAAGAGTTGTATCAGGGCATTTATCTGGCGTGTGAAAAGTACAACGTTGACCTGGCAGGGGGCGATACCAATCCTTCGCTTACTGGGCTGATCATCAGTGTTACGGCTTTGGGGGAAGTGCAGAAAGAGGATGTGGTGTACCGGAACGGGGCCAAAGAGAATGACCTGATCTGCGTTTCGGGAGATCTGGGAGCAGCCTACCTGGGACTGCAGATTCTTGAACGGGAGAAGAAGCTTTTCCATGCTCATCCTGATTTGCAGCCGAAGCTGGAGGCTTACGAATATATTCTTCAGCGGCAGCTCAAACCGGAACCGCGGCGCGACATTATTGAATTTCTGCAGCGTGAAAACCTGAAGCCTACGTCGATGATCGACATATCCGACGGATTGTCATCAGAATTGATGCATCTCTGCACTTCATCGGGCGTGGGGTGCAGGGTGTACCAGGAAAAGATACCGGTAGCGGAAGAAACTGCCAGGGTAGCAGAAGAACTGCATCTTGAACCGGTTACCTGTGCGCTGAACGGGGGGGAAGACTATGAATTGCTTTTCACTATTCCTCTGGAACATTATGATAAAGTCCGTTTCCGTGAAGGGATATCCGTTATCGGGCATATTGTGCCTGCTGAAGAAGGAATGCATCTGGTAACGGAAGCCGGGGAAAACATCCCGTTGAGGGCGCAGGGATGGGACGGGATCAGCCGCGAGTAAACCGCCTCAGAGTTCGTTATCTTCGTCCTGCTTGCTGAAGGGGCCTTTAATAATGCCCCGCTGGGAGTTTTTAATGAAGTTGATAATGAGGTCTCTTTCAGGCGAGCTGGGCAGTTCGCGTTCTACGGCAGCCACGCCCTGACTCCGGTTCATTCCCCGCATGTAGATATAGCGGTAGATTTCGTGAATTTCTTCGATCTTTTCGGGGGTAAAATTCCTCCGGCGCAGGCCTACAACGTTGAGTCCCATGTATCGGAACGGATCGCGGCCTGCCAGCACAAAGGGAGGAACATCCTGTCCCACCTTTGAGGTGGCCTGAACAAACGCGTGGGTGCCAATGCGGACAAACTGATGAACGCCCGACATAGCGCTGACAATGGCCCAGTCTTCTACCACCACTTCTCCGGCAAATCCTACGCTGTTGCCAACAATGCAGTTNTTGCCNANATTGCAATCGTGGGCAATGTGGGCATAGGCCATCACCAGGCAGTTGCTGCCCACAACGGTTTTCCCTTTCGAAGCAGTTCCCCGGTTCACGGTTACAAACTCCCTCAGGGTGGTATTGTCGCCGATTTCGGCCGTGGTATATTCGCCCCGGAACTTCAGGTCCTGGGGGATACCAGCAATAACAGCTCCCGGAAAGACTCTGCAGTTCTTTCCNATTCTGGCTCCGTCCATAATGATGGCTCCCGGTCCGATCCAGGTATCGTCACCGATAACCACATCCTCGTAAATGACGGCAAAAGGGTCGATGCGCACATTGGCGCCGATTTTAGCATTGGGATGAATGCTGGCAAGTGTATTCATGCACTTATTTTACTTTTTCGATCAAGGCCATCATATCAGCTTCCATAACAACGTTTTCGCCCACATAGGCCTGGCCGGTCATATGGACGATGCCGCGACGGATCGGTTCCGCCAGGTCGAGGCGGAATACAATGGTGTCGCCCGGAACCACCATTTTTTTGAATTTCACCGATTCAATCTTCAGGAAGTAGGTGAGCCAGTTTTCGGGATCAGGAACCTGCCGCAGGGCAAGAACTCCCCCTACCTGTGCCATGGCTTCCACCTGCAGTACGCCCGGCATGATGGGGTTACCGGGAAAATGGCCAACGAAGAAGCCTTCGTTCATCGTGACATTTTTAATGCCAACTACGTGGGTGTCACTCAGTTCGTAGATTTTGTCCACCAGAAGAAAGGGAGGCCTGTGGGGCAGGAGCTTCATAATCTGGTTGACGTTCATGATGGGGGCTTTGTTGAAATCGACCTTCGGTACAGCAGGTTTCTTCTTTACTTCCTTTATTTTGTTGCGAAGGATTTTGGCCAGCTGGGTGTTGGCGTGGTGTCCCGGTCGCTTGGCCACCACCTTTGCCTGAATGGGCATGCCAACCAATCCGAGGTCCCCGATGATATCGAGGAGTTTGTGGCGGGCCGGTTCGTTCGGGAAATGGATATCGATGTTGTTCAGAATGCCTTCCGGCTTAACGTGAATCTTTGGTTTATCAAACAGTTCGGCCAGGCGGTCCAGCTCAGCCTGTTCAACGGGCCTGTCGATAATGATGATGGCATTATCAAGGTCCCCACCCTTGATCTGATTGTTCTTCAGCAGAAATTCAAGCTCGTGCAGAAAAACGAAGGTGCGGCACATGGCCACCTGGCTTTCAAATTCATTGAGCGATGAAAGGGTGGCATACTGGTTCCCCAGCACTTTGGAATTGTAGTCGATCATCACATCAATGCTCAGGTGGTCGTCGGGGAAGAGGGTTATTTCAATTCCCTTTTCCGGTTCGGCATAAACAATTTTTTCGGTTATGGTGAAATAACGGCGTTCAGCATTCTGTTCGATAATGCCGGCCTGGCGAAGAGCTTCCACAAATCGCAGGGAACTGCCGTCCATAATAGGGGTTTCCGGTCCGTTCAGCGTAATCAGGAGATTGTCGATACGCATGCCGTAAATGGCTGCCATAACGTGTTCTACCGTAGCTACTTTTACCCCTTTTTCAACGAGCACCGTACCGCGGGAAGTTTCGGTAACATGTTCGGCGAAAGCATGTACCAGCGGCTTATCGGGTAAATCAATGCGTTGAAAAATTATTCCGTGGTTCTCCGGAGCCGGATTAAAGGTTAGTTCAACTTCCAGACCAGTGTGCAACCCCTTACTGCGCAAAGAAACGGGTCTGGATATTGTACGTTGTTTTTCCAAGGTTCCTGATTATTAGTGAATTAACTTTTTGGTTTGAAAGGCGCAATATATAAAAAAAACATGAAATGGATTTTCGGGTTCTGCCTGCCGGGAGGGAATGTTATGCTTTGTTTTGATGCTCAATAATTTCCTTAAGTTTTGCCACTTCGCGCTGGAGGTCGATGATCTGTTGCCGCAGCTCAGGAAGTCTTCGGGTNACNACNTANATTTTACGGCTTTCGGAAGCTTCATAGGCCGGGGTCCCGAGGTACATCGAACCGGGTGTGCTGATATCTTTCGTAACACCGCTCTGGGCGCCAATAATGATATCATCACCAATTTTGAGATGGCCTACAATACCTACCTGGGCAGCGATGACACAGCGGCTTCCGATTTTTGTGGAGCCTGCAATCCCGGTTTGAGCAGCAATAACAGTGTTTTCGCCTATTTCCACATTATGGGCAATCTGGATCAGGTTGTCCAGTTTGGTTCCTTTGCGGATAATGGTTGAATCCATTGTGGCGCGGTCAATGGTTGTGTTGGCGCCAATTTCCACATCGTCTTCGATAATCACATTGCCCAGCTGGGGAATTTTTTTATACACTTTGTTTTCATCGGGGGCAAAGCCAAAACCATCGGAACCAACTACAACGCCGGCATGGAGAATGCAGTTTTTCCCCACTTTGCAGTCGTGGTAAATTTTAACTCCGGGGTACAAAATGGTATTGTCTCCGACCTCCGCATTTCTTCCTACATATACCTGTGGATAAATCCGCACGTTTTTCCCTATGCGGGCGCCTTTGTCAATGACGGCAAACGGACCAACATATGTTCCTTTTCCAACCTTTGCCGAGAAGGCAATGCTGGCTCTCCAGGAACGTCCTTTTGGGCGGCCTTTTTCACTGTTAAACAGGTCGAGCATCATGGCAATTCCCTGATAGGCATTGTCGACGCGCACCAGTGTTGCTGAAACAGGTTTTTGCAGCTGGAATCCTTGTTGATGAGGATAACCGATGCCCGGGAGGTATACAGGTAGGGCTCGTATTTGGGATTGGCCAGGAAACAGAGAGTACCGGGTTTTCCGGCTTCAATCCTGGCAGGGCGGGTAACCACGGCCTTTGGATCTCCTTCTACGGTTCCTTTAAGGTATTCGGCAATAAACTGGGCAGTAAGTTCCATCGGGGTATTATTTTCTTATTGAATAAAATCAACTTCTTTCGGGTAGCAAAGAAAATGCTTTTGGATCACTTTTGAAAGAACCGAAATGTTGAGCATGTCGGAAGCTTCGGCAATATCGCGGATGGTTCCGTCGTTGAACAGGATCTTGATGTTTTCGTCTTTTGCATCATAGGCGTTGTTCGAAATGGTTTCGTACGCCAGAAGGTAGGGCAGTTCCTCAGGCCGGATTCCATACTGCCGGATGATTTTGCCGCCAAGGTGATCGAGCTCCTTTTCGCTTACCGGCTCGTTTTGCAGTTTTACCCTGAAGAGCCTGCGGTTAATAATATGTGTGGCCAGCAGCGCAAGGATTTTGTCGGGATGTTCCTGCCACACTTTGAGGGAGGAGAGGATGTCGCTGTCATCCAGAAGGGCAAAGTGGTCGATGAGCTCTTTTTTACCAAGGGCTTCCAGGGCGGAGGTTCCTGGGTTATTTTTCCGGAAATAAAGGAAAAAATGCAATGCAGGAGTACAGAAAAGGTCCACGTTCATGTCGGCCAGGTCCCGGGCACGTTTCAGGGCGAGGTACAGCATTTTTTCGGCCGAAAGGACGGTTTTGTGAAAATATACCTGCCAGTACATCAGGCGGCGGGCAATGAGGAATTTTTCGATCGAGTAAATGCCTTTGGCTTCCACCACCAGGTTGTCGTCGACCACATTCAGCATCTTAATGATCCGGTCCGACCCGATGACGCCTTCGGTAACCCCGGTGAAAAAACTATCGCGCTTAAGGTAGTCGAGCCGGTCCATATCGAGCTGGCTGGAAACAAGCTGATGCAGGAATTTTTTGTGGTACTGGCCGGTAAATATTTTCAGGGCGAGTGCCATGCGGCCGCCGAAATCCCTGTCGAGCTGTTCCATCATGAGGCGGGAAAGAACCTCGTGGTGAATGCCTTCGGCAATGGTTTTTTCCAGGGCATGGGAAAACGGTCCGTGTCCGCAGTCGTGCATCAAAATAGCTGCGGTAACGGCTTCTGCCTCCTCATCGGTAATTTCGTGTCCTTTCTGCCGGATAACCTGAATAGCCTGTCCCATAAGGTGCATGGCGCCCAGTGCATGCTGCAGGCGGGTGTGGGTAGCTCCGGGATACACATAACTGGTAAGCCCGAGCTGACGGATACGCTGCAGGCGTTGAAAATAAGGGTGTTCAATAAGATCAAGTACAAAATCAAAGGGAATATTGATAAACCCGTGTACGGGGTCATTGATAATTTTTCTTTTATTCCGGCCGGAAAGAGGCATGAGGCAACAAAATAGGAAACAAAACTCGGAATTTTTAACTAAACAAACAACCTGAATTGTTTTTTGCAGATCCGGTTGCTTTTGAGAAAACCATTTTTTCGACGGGGAACTAAAGACAAGGTGCTGGGTTTGCGGAGTTCCAGAGTTTCAAGGTTCCAGAGTTCCAGGGTTCCAGAGTTCCAAGGATTTCCGATTTCCGATAACGAAATTTCCGATTTCCCATTTCCCATTTCCAATTAACGTGTTTGAGTTTTCATAGCGTGATCTCGTACAGAAAATTGGAAATAGGAAATTTTCAAAGATTTCCGATTTCCCGCTAATGAGGTTCCAGGGTTCCAAGGTTCCAGGGTTCCAAGGTTCCAGGGTTCCAAGGTTCCAGCGTTCCAATGTTCCAGGGGTTCCAAGGTTCCAGGGTTCCAATGTTCCAGGGTTTCAAAGTTCCAGCGTTTCGGGTGTTTAAGGTCAATTTGTGAGTTGTGAATTGTGATTTCTGATTTGAGATTTAATTTGTTTTCATTCAGGATCAA
>JGI24721J44947_10003692_pt1 | contig 21501 bp, 18 predicted proteins | sample YelNatPaOPGAMG01_FD_44947 | JGI IMG/M metagenome (IMG submission 44947) | reverse complement strand
CGCTCATATGTTTAGGTTATGGGCGTCTGATCGCCGTGAAGCAATAAATCGGCACTTGTGGGACGAATCTACACAAGGGTATATTGACTGCATTCGAGCCGACGGCTCAAGAAGTCCCATCAGAAGCCAGCAGACGCAGCTTGTTGCTTATCTTTTTGACATTGAACCGCAGGAACGAAAGCCGATTCTTGAAGGTTATATACGCCATGTTCCAGATGGCTGGGTTACTTCAGGCAGCCCGTTTCCCATTGCGTTCATAATGGATGCTCTGGATAAATCCGGCAGCAGACATGGGATGACGGATATAATACGCAGATGGTGGGGACTTATGCTGGATCATGGTGTAACTACGTGTTGGGAGACATTTCCCACTCCTGGCAGCCGCTGGCCCACAAGAAGCCATTGTCACGCTTGGAGCGCTGTGCCTGCCTATGCACTGCCTGCTTATGTGCTCGGAGTGAAACCAATTGAACCCGGATTTGTGCGGTTCGAGGTGAAACCATTCCTGGATGATCTTGAATGGGCATTAGGCACTGTTCCGACGCCGCATGGCGACATTAGGGTTGATCTGCGCCGTCGAGATTCGTCAGTAGTAATGTCGCTTACTGTGCCAGAAGGCACATCGGCTGTTGTGAACGAAGTTGAATACGCTCCTGGAACCTACAGCATAGTTTTATAACGCGTCGTCTCCTGTTTGCGACGCTGTCTCTCTTTCACTGTGTATAAATTGTTACTCCAAATATGCCGATAATATATTCTAGCAGCACTACGACGCAGGGGACCCCGGATCCTGCGTCGCATGATTCGAAAAATTCCTGTCAAAAATGCTGGGATTGGCACGAATCTTGCACTATAAATTGCCGGGAAACAACTTTTCTCCTTCCTAAGTGTTGTGGTAATGGCTTGGGCGAGATGCCCGGAGCGCCCGTCGAGAAATTGACGGGTTTTTCTTTTGTACGAGTGCTGCTTTACATCAGGTGTTCCTGAACGTAAACTAATTGTATGCTGCGGCAATCTGAAAGCCATTTCATAATTGGAACTGCAGGGCATGTTGATCATGGGAAGACCACGCTTATCAAGGCTCTTACCGGTATAGATACTGATCGACTGAAAGAAGAGCAGGAGCGCGGTATGACCATTGATCTGGGGTTCGCCTCCATTAGACTTCCGAATGGGATTGTTGCAGGCATAGTTGATGTCCCAGGGCATGAGCGTTTTCTCAGAAATATGCTTGCTGGAGCTACGGGGGTTGATGCGGCAATGCTTGTTGTAGCCGCAGACGAAGGCGTTATGCCTCAAACACGTGAACATCTGGAGATACTCGAACTGCTTGAAGCTCGCGCCGGTGTGGTTGTAATAACAAAATGCGACATGGTCGCATCGGATTGGATAGATTTGGTTGAAGATGATATTCGCTCAGAGCTAGCGGGGACGTTTTTAGAAGATGCGCCTATAATTCGTGTATCCTCTGTTACTGGCGAAGGGCTACCGGAGTTGCTGCAGACGCTGGCAAGTATTGTTTCCCAGATTGAGCCTCGATCAACCGAAGTTCCTTTCAGGCTGCCGATTGACAGAGTATTCACCATTACTGGTTTCGGTGCTGTGGTTACAGGTACTCTTGTATCAGGCACAATCAGAACGGGTGATGTGCTGAGAATACTGCCAGAAGGTATCGAGTCCAGGGCTAGGCAGCTTCAGGTGCATGGAGAGAAGGTCGAAGAAGCGTATGCCGGCAGCCGTGTTGCGGTGAATTTGGCTGGTGTTGATGTATCAGACATTCGGCGCGGCTCTGTGATTGTGCCTCCAGGATATCTTGATCCATCTGATCGTCTGGATGTTCTTATTCGCATCTTGCCCGATGCGAATAAACCTCTCAAAAACCGTGTGCGTGTACGTTTGCATATTGGCACGGCTGAGCATATAGGCAGAGTGGTCTTATTATATGGCAGTGAGATTCCAGCCGGTGGAGAAGGGTTCGCGCAGTTTGTCTCCGAGACACCTGTTACTGCAGCAAGAAACGATAGATTTGTTATTAGGAGCTATTCTCCAATGCGTACTATGGGCGGCGGAGTAGTGCTTGATCCTTCAGCATGCCGTCATCGTCATGGCGACTTGACTGTGATTGATGCTTTGAAACGTCGGCTTAAAGGCGATCCTGCTGATATATTTGAGGATGTGCTGATTTCCGCGTTTGCTCCGGTTTCGATTAAAGATGCTGTGGCTGCTGTTGGGATTTCTGATAGTGAAGCAGATCGAATGATAGAAAGCCGAGGTCTGATCAGAATAGCTGGAGACAAGATTATCCACCCTGCAGTATTTTCTGCACTCAAGTCTCGCATAATCTCGTCGCTTGAAGCATATCATCAGTCCAAGCCGTTGAGAGCTGGTATGCCGCGTGAAGATCTCCGTGCGGCGTCTGCAAGAAAATTGGATGCCAAAACGTTCCAATCGTTGCTAATTGAGATGGAAGCGTCTGGGGAAATTGTTCTGGTTGAGCATCTGGTAAGACTGCCAACGCATTCTGTAAAACTCTCAGAGACAGACTCGAAGGCGGCGCAGGCGTTAGATGATTTATACCGCTTGGCATGGTTGGATGCTCCTTCGATTGATGATGCGTTGGCAAAAACAGGCGCTTCTCGAGATGTTTTACATTATCTGATTGAAACCGGCACGCTTATTATGATAGATGCCGATATAGTGCTTCACAAGAGTGCAGTAGAGCATGCCAGAAACCTGCTTATTGACAAGCTTGCTGACGGCGGAAGTATTACTGTGAGCGAGTTCAGAGATCTTGTAGGTTCAAGCAGAAAGTATGTTGTGCCGCTGCTTGAGTATTTCGACTCCCAGCGATTTACTCGCCGTGTAGGTGATGTTAGAGTGCTTGTTCGTAAAACCTCGTAATTTTCTCAAAATCTACGGCAAATCTGCCCCCGAATGCGGAAAGACATTAATGGCACAAAGAAGGGTTTTTCTACATTGGGGGTCTATTCTATGCAAGAGATTGATCTTAATCTCATCGACGCAACAGCCGAACAGCCTCGCAAAACGTTCTATCAAGATACGCTTGAAGAGCTTGCGCAGTCTATACGTGAGCGCGGTGTTTTGGAGCCTATAGTTGTGCGGCCTGTGGCGAACGGTCGCTATCAGATAGTGATGGGTGAACGGCGATTCAGAGCTGCGCGTATGGCAGGACTTTCAACAATACCGGCAATAGTACGTGAGCTAAACGAAGAGGAAGCTAAAGCAGATGCGCTGCTTGAGAACTTCCAGCGTGAAGACCTAAACCCTGTAGAGCGGGCTAAGGCTATTCAAGAACTTCTTACGTTTATGAGCTGGCAACAGTGCGCAAAAACTTTGGGTGTTACAGAATCAACCCTACGAAAATATCTTGAACTGCTTGAACTTCCGGAGTCTATACAGGCTGAGCTTGCCAAACGTGATTCAGAAGGAGTGTTTCTCGAAAGCCACGCACGGTTGCTTAGAGCTTTGTCAGGTGATGAGGCTACCCAGCTTAGGCTTGCAAGAAAAATAAAAGCTGAGAATCTTTCTACAGCCGATACTGCGAAGCTGATTGATGCTATAAAAGAAATGCCTGAAAAGAAAGAGGCGTTCCTTAGGGTACCGCTTCACGTAACCCATGAGATACTTAGGCATTCAGGCAGGTCTGCCGAGCGTAGCCGCCGGTTCAAGCCACAGACTGCCGAGCAGCACATGAAGCAGATGCTGAAAACAGCTTCTACTATGTATGATCTTCTTGACCCGAATGTGATAGCTTATCTAACGAGCGAACAAGCTAACCAGCTCCTTTCCACCATTTCCGAACTTGCTGATGCTACGGTAAAGTTTGGGCAGCAGCTGCGATCAGCGCTTCAGCGTAACGATTTTGGGTTTAAGGAAGTATATATACACTGTCCTCTCTGCGGCAGGATAGAGCTTGTTGGCAGTGTTCGTTGCGCTGTGTGTTGGACAGTCCTCAGAAGATGTTGTGACTGTGGCAACTATGATCAGGTGTATCAGCGATGTTCGGTTACTGGCAACAACGTCTATATGTCTGATGCAGAATCGCCGGATGAAAACTCACTATCGTATCGCTGTGAACACTACAAGCCGAAGTTTGAAGCCAAGAAGGCGGCTTGATGGGATTATCTTGAGAGCAGAAACAGCATAAGAAACGACAGTCCGTTGTGAATCGCATGTGCGGTTATAGCTGGCACCAATGAACGGCGGGCTTCCATCATGACTGCGAAGCCCATTCCCATAATAAACACTGGCAGGAAGCTCGCCGGAAATGGGTGCATTATAGCGAAAGCAGCCGCAGATGCAAGAGCGGACACAGCAAATCCCTGCCGCACTCTCATACCTTGATATAGTGCGCCGCGGAAGAATATCTCCTCGAATAACGGAGCAAGCAATACAGCCGATACCAGCGATGCTCCGACGGCGAATGTATTGGATGATGCGAACATAGAGGTTATTGGATTTACAGGAGTATCTATGCCTTCCGGCGTGAATTTTTGGATATCTCTCCAAANCCGTTCCGCGGTTAAAATCAATGGCGCCATTGCGCAGTAGCCGACTATGCCCCAAAGAACATTTTTCCAAAGGTTGTCGGCAGACAATCCTATATCCCGCAGACTGAAGTTTTTCCCTTTCAGAAGCGATGACATAACCAAGGTCGCAAGCCCACCCACAGATGCTGCTTTAAATAGCATATAAACTGCATCCCAAGTGGCTCTTTGATTTGATTCCATCATGCTCAGCTTTGGCTGAATCACCATTATTCCAAGCGCCGATATTGCCAGCATTGCTATCAAGTAGAAGTTGAAACTTAGATAAAGCGAGTCCTGATCTGATACAGCCATCGGTCTTTCGTTTGTCTTTTTATACATCTCGTCCCGATTCCATTTCATGGTGAACCATATCAGCACAAAGAACCCAAATGGGAGTGCAATAACCATCAATATACCGATTAAAACAATCGGCCAAAATGTTGCTACAGCCTGTCGCTCAGCTTCCCTATCTATTGTGGCTGCTTTATTGAACTGCCCTGCCGCTTCATATAAATCTGATAAAGCATAATAAGTCGCAGATCCCAGCCCCAGTGTTCGAATCCTTCGGTCGAAGTCCTTGATTTCGCTCTGATGAACCTGCTTTGAGTAAATCGCCAGCCACATTGCTTTTTCAGATTCAAGTTCTTTTCTTTCAACTTCCGTTTTGCCCTGTAGTATTTTGCTGGATGTCAGTTTTTTGAAATATTCAGGTGATCCTGTCAAAACGCCTATGCGACGCAGAGCATCTGGACTTGCATTTGGGTTGGAAGCAGCGGTTTTATAAAAGGCGTAGGCAAGTCTGAAGAACATATTTTCGTATTCTGCAGGTTTGTTGTAATTTTTTGCCGCCCAGCGCGAAACAGTGCTTGCTTTAAGCGCCAGATCACCGTTATAAAGTAGTTCGCTCTCTTCGTAAGTTTTTATGCNGCTTGTGCTGATTCGCGTTCCGGCTATTGCAAATAAAGACAAAGCCGCAACAAGCAGCCATGTTGTAACTGCATGAGGCGACATTCTACGCATAGTCATTTATATTAAAACAGCACCGACTGCAGAAGTTGAATGGCGACAATTGCCATTATAGGCGAAAAGTCTACATATGCGTTTCCCATACGCATTGGCTTAATAATCTTCCTAAACGGCGACGTTACGTAATTTGCTATACTATGTATAAGCATCACGACTGGATTGCGCCGCGGCAGAGACGGGATATAGGACATAATCACGTCAGCGATTATTATGAGTTGTAGTAAATCCAGCGCTGCGTTGATTATTCCCAAAGGCGACAAAAACATCCTGCTTTAGCCTCTGCGTTTCTCTTGTTCAGCCTGTTGAGATATCATCTCAGACGTAAGCGTTGCCACCTCTATGGCATCTATAAGAGCCGCACGAAAACCCGCTCGTTCAAGTGCCTTGATCCCTTCGATAGTCGTGCCTTTGGGGTTTGCTACCATGTCTTTTAGTTCAGCCGGATGTTTGTTGGTCTCAAGCACAAGTTTGGCAGCACCAAGAACAGTCTGCGCCGCTAATGTGAGTGCCTGCTGTCGGCTGAGACCTTCAGCTACACCGGCGTCTGCCATCGCTTCGATTGCTACACATACAAATGCTGGCCCACTGCCGGAAAGCCCTGTTACAACGCTCATCAGATTTTCCGGCACTTCTATTACTTTTCCAACAGAGCCAAAAATAGATGTTGCCCGTTCTACATGCTGGTTTTCAGCGTTTCGCCCCCTGCATATTGCAGTCGCACCTTCCCGCACTGCACATGGCAGGTTTGGCATAGCTCTAATTACCGGCACCCGCTCAGTTAGATGGCTCTCTATCGTCTCTGTAGTAACTCCTGCAGCTACTGATATCACAAGCTGCTCAGGCTTGACATAGTCACAAATCTCATCCAGCAATGCCGGAACAGCATTTGGCTTGACTGCTATGACGACTACTGCCGATCGGCTTGCAGCTTCAACTGTTCCCGCTGCGCTCACTCCGCTGTATTCTTGAAAAGCCCCAAGTTTTGCTTTGTCAATGTCTGCAGCTATTATGTTTTCTGGTGCATAGATACCGGCAGCAATCAGACCACGTCCCAGCGCCTGCCCAACTGCACCGGCACCTATTATGGCTATTCTTCGCAATATATCTGGCATTTTTCTAGTTGCTCACTTTTATCCGCTTATGAAAGTCTCTCTGATTTCTTGCTTGCCCTGCGACTCAATCTCCACTTCACAGTTTGCTGGTGTAAATAGATAAACTCTGTCACCTACTTTTTCAACATAGCCGTCGAGAGCATAGGTGACACCACTCAGAAAGTCTATCACTCTTCCACAGATCTCAGATGTTGCATTTTCAAGGTTAACTATCTGCTGATGTCCAGCCTTCAATCCATCTGCCGCAGATCTTGCTTGTTCAACGGAGTTGATAGTCTTCCAAACCGAGATGTGATGGATTCTGGTAGGCCTAAGAGTGATTGGACGACGGCTTCCGCCGTAATCATCAACTAATTCCTCATCATCGTAGTCGCCTACTCCCAGGCGATCTTTCAATCTGCTCCAGAAGCTCCTAGGCTCCTCTTCTTCGTAGTCGTCAAGTGGTGCTGCTTTCACGCTCGTCCCCTCCCATAAGGTATTGTGTCGGTCATGGGTTCGGGTGCTGGGCGTTCACACCTAACCAGACTTCGCACGCTCAACGTTATTGATTTATTCTTTGGCTGTGCCGACCGGGGCGCGGCGCTAGCCTCTACTACCGAATATGGCTGTTCCTATGCGCACCATATTCGAACCTTCTTCAATGGCAATCTCGAAGTCATTGCTCATGCCCATCGAGAGCCAAATGCGCTGCTCTTCCGGCAGCTTATCCCAAATCTTCTTTAGACAGGCGAAATACGGACGCGTCTCTTCCGGATTATCCAAAAAAGGCGCCATTCCCATAAGTCCTACAAGCTTTACACCAGGCACTTTCGATGCTATAGCTGCAAACTCAGCTGCTTCTTCCGGCGCAACTCCGAACTTGCTCGCCTCTTTGGCTAAGTTTACCTCAATAAGCACCTCAGCGCAAAGTCCTATCTCTTTAGCCCGTTTCCCTATTTCTTCTGCCAGCTTCAGGCTGTCAACGCTTTGTATGAGCGAGAACATTTTTACAGCCTGTTTTGCTTTATTAGACTGCAGATGGCCTATGAAATGCCATCGCACTTTATCGCCTATTTCTCGCCACTTAGGCAAAGCATCCTGAATATAATTCTCGCCTACATCCGTAATTCCTGCAGCAATAGCTTCCCGCACAGTTTCAACGCTCACCGTTTTCGTCACAGCAACAAGCTTGATATCCTCCGGTGATCGTCCAGACTTCTCAGCCGCCTTTGCTATCCGTTTTCGAACATTTGCAAGATTATCAGCAATCGCTGCCACGTCAGTTTCATTCACCTAAAGCTGTCGGACGCCATGATTACACGTAAATCAAATCGTGTCAAGTACGGCACAATTAGCACGAGTATATTTAGCGTTAAATCTCTGTCTGGACGCTATTTTATGTCGCTTTTCTGAAAAAAACAGTATTTGTGCGAGTAGATTACCGCATAAATGATAGGATATACTGCATTGGGGGAAGTGTGTATGGCGTTCATACTAGTATGATGAAAGTCGTAAGAGACATAATGACATCCAACGTCGTTTGGATAAGTCCTGCTCAGCAGGTAAAGACGGCGGCAATATTGATGAAGGGACACGGGATAAGCGCAATACCTGTGGTGTATTCGCACGACTCCGTTGTTGGTATAGTTTACAGCTCCACGATTCTCGACAAAAGTCCTGATTTGCTGATTGTTGACGTGATGGAGAAAGATTTCTCCGTTGTATCGCCGGATATGCCAGTTTATCAGGCCTCTGAGATGATGGGGGTTGGCGGCAGAAGTCATCTGCTGGTTGTCGAAGATGGCAGGCTGGTCGGTATTGTTTCGCGCGGCGATATAATAGGCGAGCTTGGCAGGTCGTATGATACGCTGACAGGTCTTCCGTGGCAGGATGCACTTAGAGAATGGTGCATTTCCGCGCTTGACAATGGGCGAGAGATATCCGTCATCCTATTTGATCTTGATCTTTTTGGCCGCTTCAATAAGCGCTATGGCCATGTGGTAGGTGACAAAGTTCTCAAAGCAGTAGCTGATGCCATAAAGACCCAAATTGACCCTGAGAAAGATATTCTCTGCCGCTACGCTGGCGATGAGTTTGCCGTAGGTAGTTTGAGACCGGCGGCGCAGGCTCATGAACTTGCCGAACGTGCGATGAAGCTTATATCAGAAATCTCAATTGATGGTCTTCCTGAACGTGTAAGTGCTACTTTTGGTATTGCTGGGGGAAGACGAGCCGGAGGCCGTGCTCCCATACACTCGGCGGCTACTTTGGATGACCTTATAACGAATGCTAGCCTCAACTGCACTGCATCCAAACCGCATAGACAAGAAGCTGTCTCGGAAACACAATCTACAGTGGCTAAACCTGCTGCTTCTGCACGGCTGAAAATTCAGACGATAAGACTATCTACTACGGACAAAGAAACTACTGTAGAGGTTGTTTTATCCCGTGGGCAGGAAGAATTTTCGCATTTGGTGACTGGATTTGTAAGCGGTGGCAGGCAGATGCTCAAACTTGTGGCTGAGGCTGCTGCAGGAGCAATAACAAAGTCGCTGCCGCCGGAACACGGTGTTGTGGTTGAAGACGTGGTTTCTTTCGAGACAGAGGACGGACGCGAGGTTGTTAGCGCTGTTGCCGCATTGATTACACCTAGAGGCGGAACAACGCATGCTGGAAGCGCAATAGTAAGACGTTCAGACCCATATCGTGCTGCAGTCGCTGCCGTTTTGGCGGCAACCAACCGTGTCGCCGCCATCATTCAGTCGGTATCCTCGTAAATGGTTTCACGGCGCTGTTTAGCTGCTCGCATTTGATACATTTGACATTCGGCAAGTTGGGTTGGTATACTTTGTGTCGGTTCTAGACCCCGGGGAGAAGGGGTCTTCTTGTTTTCAAGGGAGTTTTTTATGCCTTCTATAGTTGTTGTTGGTCTTCAATGGGGCGACGAAGCCAAAGGCAAAGTCGTTGATTATGTTTCTCAGGATGCCGATGTTGTTGTGAGATACAATGGCGGCAATAATGCTGGGCATACTGTTGTGATTGATGGCGAGGTCTTCAAATTTCACACTCTGCCGGTTGGAGCGCTTAATCCTGGGGTGATGAGCGTCATCACAGACGGTGTCGTGATAGATCCTGGCGTCCTTTCTTCAGAGCTGGATGGGCTTGAATCCAGGGGGTTTCACATCGAGAATTTGAAGATAAGCGGCTGTGCGCATGTGATAATGCCATATCACAAATTGCTCGATAAGCTGGAGGAAGAGTCGAAGGGTGAAAAAAAGATCGGCACTACGGGTAGAGGCATCGGACCATGCTATGCTGACAAAGTCTCTAGGGTTGGGATTAGAATATCCGAACTTGTAGTTCCGGAGCTGTTTCGTAGCCGTCTGGAAGATGCGCTTGCAGTCAAAAACAGGATTCTTACATCTGTTTACGGTGCTGAGGCATTGGATGTAGATCAGATTTTCGACGAATACAGCGCCTACGCGTGCAGGATTGCAGGTTATGTTGCTGACACGGCGCATATAGTCTCGGATGCAGCTAGACTGGGCAAGAAAATAGTTTTCGAAGGCGCTCATGGTACGCTTTTAGATATAGATCATGGCACTTACCCATATGTTACTTCCTCTCATGTGACAGCTGGAGGTGCATGCATAGGCACGGGTATAGGTCCGACGCAGATAGACAGGGTTATCGGCGTTGCTAAGTCTTATACGACTCGTGTAGGCGAAGGATGGTTTCCTACAGAACTTTGTGATGAAACTGGCAATTATATCCGCGAAAGAGGTAAAGAATACGGCACTACCACCGGCAGACCCAGACGTTGTGGATGGTTTGATGCTGTTGCTGTGAAGTTTACCTCTATGGTAAACTCTGCCGATGCTATCGCCCTGATCTCTCTCGACGTGCTTTCCGGCTTAGAGACGGTGCGCGTATGCAAAGCCTATGAAATAGACGGTAGCGTAACCCCGCTTTTCCCATCAAATCCATATATTCTCGAGAAATGCAGACCAGTTTATGAAGAATTGCCTGGATGGTCGGATGACATATCAGGCGTAAGAAAGTTCGATGATCTGCCTGAAAACGCTAAGAACTATGTAGAATATGTTTCTCAGGCTTTGGGGGTGCCGGTTGCGTTGGTTTCTGTGGGCAGAGGCAGGGAACAGACGGTGATGGTCAGACCCGACCTGCTTCAGATTTGACTTCTGCCAATTCTGGTGATATACTGCAGTGTAACCTATGATGCGAAGCTGACGCCAGAAGGCGCTGCAAATGTTGGAAGTATCTCCCCAGCGAAAGAGAGTTTTTCAGTTTTTAACGAAATGATTGTGCCTTAATGGCGCAGCTTCCTTGAGGAATCTCTCGCATGCAGCCGACAATTAAAATTGTCGAAGTGCCACAGGTTATGGCGCTGTGTTTAAACGAGAGGGGCGGTGGAGTTGCGTTTTGAACAAAGACTGAAGCAGAGCCTTTCGCAGAGGATAGATCCTAAGCTAATCCTCGCGAACAATATTCTTCAGTTATCCCAGCTTGAGCTTCAGCAGGCTATTGAACAGGAACTTGCAGAGAATCCGGCGCTGGAGATTCCAGAGGATGATCCGTGCGATAACTGCGATCTGCCGCGTACTCTGTGTATTGACTGCGTTTTTGCCAAGAATACGGTTTCATCAGATGATGTAGATCTAGCTTCTTACGATCTTGAAATCCCAACTGATTTATCAGGCGATCTAGATAACGAGAATGATGTAATCTCAAATATTGTTGCCGATGTAACCCTGCATGATCATCTTAGGTTGTCACTTAGAGCAGTGCTGCCGGAAGAACAGTTTGAGATAGGGGAATATCTGATTTCCAATATTAATGAAAATGGGTACTTAGAGTGCACAGTTGCAGAGGCTGCAGAGGCGCTTGGAGCAAGCGAGCAAGAAGTAGAAGCAGTGCTTGCTGTTATCCAGACGCTTGAGCCGTCTGGAGTAGGTGCGCGCGACCTGCAGGAATGTCTCAGAATACAGTTAGAGAATCTGCAGGAAGATGGTCAGGGCAATTCCCTTGCTCTTGCTATTGTGCGTGATTATTGGCAGGATATGCTGCAGAGACGCACTGGGCGTATAGCCAGAAAGTTCAAAGTCTCGACAAAACAGGTGATGGATGCATTTGATTTTATAAAACGGGCGCTTAATCCGTACCCTGGCAATGCTTTCAGACCTCCTTATGCAAAGAACGCCGATGATCCGAGGAGTATTATTAGACCAGATGTAATCGTAAGAAGAACTCCGACCGGCTACGACATTGAGGTTGTTCAGAACGATTATTACTTGCTTGCCATAAATTCGCATTACAGACAGGCTTACGAAGCCTTGAAAAACGGCAAATCATCATCGAAATATTCTGATGATGAGAAAAAGCATATAATTGAGTTTGTTGAGAGAGCCGACCTATTTATCAGAAACATTAACCAGCGCAGGCGAACACTGCGTCTGATAACAAAGGTTATAGTTGAAATGCAGCAGGGTTACATAGAAACAAGCAGCAAGTTATTCCTTAGGCCGCTTACTCGTTCGCAGGTGGCAAAGAAGCTGGGGGTTCATGAATCCACTGTCAGCCGTGCTACGGCAAACAAATATGTGCAGCTCCCAAGCGAAGAAGTAGTGCCGTTTGACTTCTTCTTTGATGCTTCTGTTTCTGTGAAAGACCTCATCGCTGAGATGATACGTGAAGAAGACAGCAAAAACCCTCTTTCCGATATGGAAATAGCTCGCAGGCTGCAGGAGCGCGGTTTGAATGTAGCCCGCCGTACAGTTGTTAAATACCGTGAAGCGCAGAGGATACTAAGCTCGCGCCAGCGCAGACGGTAGTGCGAGCAGAATGATGCTTACCCTGCTTAGGCGAATCCCATTTATGCCTCCGGGAAGAGATTTAAGGCTTGTTGCTGCTTCAGCCTTCTTTTTGTATGTTGGGTTTGGTATATATTCTGCTACCTTTTTCAACTTCGCAAACGACGTAGTTCGCATTCGACCCGAGCAGTTGGGTGTTTTGGAGTCGCTCAGAGAGACACCCGGCTTTGCGATGGTATTTGTGCTGGCTTTGGCGATGCATATAGCTGAGCCAGTGCTCGGGTCTGCCGCGTTGATGCTGATGGCACTTGGGTTTGTTGGCTACTCCAGAACTTCTACGTATGCACCGTTGGTGTTTTACTCTGTTGTATGGTCAATAGGACTGCATATGTGGATGCCGCTTCAGTCAGCAATGACGCTTGCGCTGGCTGAAGAAGATAAGAAAGGNAGCAGGCTGGGGCAGGTCGGCGCGTGTGCTGGGTTTGGGACTGCTTTAGGCATAACTTGTGTTGTACTGCTTGGAGAGAAGGTTTCTTATTCTAACTGGTACGCTTCGGCGGCTGCGTTGATGTTTGTTGGTGCGCTGGTGTGCTGGTTTGTGAAAAGAGATTTATCTCCACCAGATAAACCGCGTCTGGTCTTTCGCCGCAGATACTCATTATATTATGCTCTGACTTTTTTGGAAGGCTGCCGTAAGCAGGTGTTTATTACTTTTGCCGTTTATGTGTTGGTTCATAAATTCAATACGCCGATGCATTCTGTGGCGTTATTGATGCTCATAAACAATATCGTCAACCTCTCCATCGCTCCTTTTGTCGGTAGGCTTATTGACTGTGTTGGGGAGAAACGTGTGCTTGCCACAAGCTACTCGTGCCTGATTTTTGTTTTTATTGGCTACGGACTTATCAAACACTCAGGCGTTTTATATGTGCTATACTGCATGGATAACCTGCTTTATCTATCTACGTATGGACTTACCACATACCTGAGCCGCACTGCTGACGAACAAGACATCGTGCCCAGCCTCTCTATGGGGGTTACTATGAATCACCTAGCAGCCGTAGCTGTGCCTGTGACTGGTGGATTGATATGGTCGTCTGTGGGTTATACCTATACTTTTTTGGCTGGTGCAGGTGTGGTTATGGCATCGCTTTTCTTCGCGCTTCGCATTAGAGACGCTAAACCGCTGTGTGGAAATTAATCCTTTTTGCTTGACCTGACGCCGCCGCTTTTCTATACTTGCCATAATAGCGTAACCTTATTATCGAAAAATAGGAGGAGCTTTCTGATATAAGATGGAGCGAAGAAACGAGATTAGGTGTGCGGTTATAGGCTATGGCGGCGCCTGCAACATGGGGTTTAATCACTCAAATTGGATTAATGCAGCGCCTGGAATGAAGACGGTTGCGGTATGTGACGTAGTGCCGGATAGATTGGAACAGGCAAAGAAAGACTTTCCTGGCATCAAGACTTTTTCTGATTACCGCGAAGTGATGAAGGATTCTGATATAGATCTGGTAGTCATTATTACTCCTCATTCTACACACTTTGAGATTGGGATGGAGGCTATAAGACATGGCAAGCATGTTGTGATGGAAAAACCTATGTGCCTTCATGTGTCCGAAGCTGATGCAATGATTGAAGAAGCCAAAAAACAGGGTGTTACACTGACGGTTTTCCATAACCGCCGGCATGATGGCGACTACATGGCTATGAAAGAAATCATAGAAAAAGGCATCATCGGCGAAGTGTATAGGATTGAGTTTTGTTTGGAGATGTGGGAACATATCTTCCCTAAAACTTGGCGTTCTGTAAAAGCGCTTTCGGGTGGGATTTTTTACGACTGGGGTCCGCACATTGTGGACTGGACACTGAATTTAATGGGTGAGAAGATTGAGAGCGTTTATGCTCTGACTCAGAAGCGTGTATGGATGGATACAGATATAGAAGACGAAATCCAAGTTATTGTGCGTTTTAGCGATGGCAAGATTGGNGATATGCAGCTTTCCTTCGCGTCAATGGGGCATAATCCTAACTGGCGAATAATTGGCACTAAGGGTGCCATTGTTCAGGATCGTCCGCCAGTATTAGAGTTGGGCGACAATAGCTTTAAGGTGTATACGGAAGTTGAAGGCTATCCCGCCGAGATGACAATTAAACACAAAAAGAGTGATTGGGAGAAGTATTACGTCAATCTATCTGCGCATCTGTTGGAAGGAGCGCCGCTGGAAGTTACCCCGGAGTCGGCGCGCAGGGTGATCGCAGTTATAGANACCGCGTATAAATCGGCTGAGAGCGGTAAAGTGGAAATTCCACCTGTGGATTAACTTTTTGTGTTTGATATGCTGTGGTGTTGGGGAATAAAGCTAACGCTGGTATATTTACTGGGTGTAAATTTCGCAGAATATTGTTAGGTTTAATAGGCAATCCATGTAGATTTACTGCGTCGCATTGTATTGACGCTTGTATGCTGGCATGGTATACATAGCAAAGTATGTTGTCGCTTGCAGAGACGGAGCAGGATGAAAGGAGGTGAAAGAGGAGCCTTGAATGGCCTGCAAGTCCGTCTGGGCGATAGCAAGAAGCAAGAGGAAAGAGGAGATCGCTGCAGAGCGTGTGGAGAGGTAAACTGAAGGTAACTCGCCCCTAAGTTCTGCAAGTTCCTTGTTTCCTCCTGCGGATAGAAAAAACAAAAACATTCAAGGAGGAAGACAATGAAGAAGGTACTAGTTGGGATTGGATTGCTAGTGCTTATGATGTCAGTGCCTGTGTTTGCACAGGGACCGTTTGCCGATGTGCCGACGGATCACTGGGCGTATGATGCAGTTAACGAGCTGCAGCAGGCAGGGATCGTTATTGGCTATCCGGATGGCACGTATGGTGGCAAGAGAGCGATGACTCGTTACGAGTTCGCCGTGGCTATAGCCAGAATGCTCCCGATCATTGATGAGAAGATCAAGGGTATCACCACCACCACTACTACTACGGTTACACCTCCATCCGTTGATCTTAGCCCATATGCAACGAAGGCTGAGCTTAACGCTTTGGCTGGAAAGATTCCGGATGTAAGCAAGTTCGTAACCCAGGATCAGCTCAAGGCTATCCAGAGCCTGGTGACTGAGTTCCGAGATGAGCTCGCTGCACTAGGCGTAGACGTTGATCAGGTCAAGCGCGACCTTGCTGCTCTAACAGCAAGAGTGAAGGCGCTTGAAGATGAGATGAAGCGCGTCAAATGGACAGGCGTAGCCACCGTGTTTGCCACTGCTACTGACGTAAGCAAGGGTGAGCCGTATGATATTGGCGGCAGACCTTTCGAGACGGCTGATGGGCAGAATAAGCTCATAGACACGGTGACCATAGCGCGTGATTTCGATCTGAACCTGAAGGCAGCCCTTACGCCTAAGGTTACAGCGAACGCTACCTTCAACTTTGGCAACTATCTGCCGATTGGTTGGTGGCGAGACGACTATAGCTATCTTGGCGGTTACACTGAGGTAGGTGATCACGACTATGCCGGCATCACGGACTACTCGGTGAGTAATGTGCGTCCGTGGTGGGGTGAGTTCGCAGACGAGTTCTATCCCTACTTTATGAACATAGACATCCAGATGGGCAAGGGCGATCTAGCGGTAGGCAAACTGCCGCTTAGGTTGACTCCTTACACTATGTGGATGATAGATGTTGATCCGTATACAGCAAACTGGAAGACGGACAACGGATATTATCCGCTGGATGGTGCCACTCTTACGACAAATCTNGGTAAGATGGGTGTCATGCTCTTTGCTGCCAAGACCGACAATGAGGATCTGCTTGGACAGGGGCTTGTGGCTAAGCCTACAGCCGGTCTTTATGATGACTACAACCTGTCTGGGGGTCCGATTTACTATGTCGCCAATGGCAGTGGTTACAACACCCTCTACGGTCATGCTGCTGGTGGTCTTGACTACACCGAGCAAATGGCTGGAGGCCGTATCACTGTGCCTACACCGTTCAACGGCAACCTTGGCTTGACCTACTATGAGGTTACCGGACCGTATGGCGGCGGCGACAGCGGCTATAACTATGACACAGTTGATATTTATGGAGCCGATTGGTCGTTCGGGATTGGCAAGTTCCCTGTGAACTTGTCTTATGCTCAGACCAAGATCAGCGGCGAAGGCGAGCCGACAATCAAGAAGAACGCAGCCGCGTTTGACGGCAAGGTTGGCTTGAGCCTTGGCAAGATTGGTCTGGGTGTTGGCTATAGGGATATAGGTCCGAACTTTGGCGCTCCCGGTTTCTGGGACAAGGTTGGACGCTGGACTAACCCGACCAACGTGAAGGGCCCTTACGTTGATGTAAACATACCGTTCTCTAGCAAGCTCAATCTTGCTGTCGGCGGCGAAGTTTACAAGGGTAAGGTAGATATGCCGGTCTCGACCAATCCATTCATGGACGATAAGGACGACAAGGTCATTAAAGGCAACGGAACTCTCACATGGGCGTTCAGCTCGAAGACCAGCCTAACACTTGGCTATGAAGCAATCAAGTGGAGGCCGACTAGTAACAGTGGCGAGTCCAAGGAGANCTACACAACTATCGGTGTAGATCATCGTTTCACGCCTACGGCTGGAATGAAGATCGGCTACCAGATAGTTGATTACAAGGGCGGCAACCCGTCGGTTTATGGTGGTTCTTGGATCGACCTCGGAGAAGGGTCGGTTTACGTTCCTAATAGATACAAGGGCGGAATCGCGGTTGTTCAGTTCGACATGAAGTTCTAGTTCGAACGAATGCACCGATCGCTCTATTAATGAGCATAAGCCCCTCGGCTGAAAAGTCCGAGGGGCTTTTTTCATCTGCGTTGCAGAGTATATCCTTTAGAGATGTTTGCTTACAGCCGACTCTATATCCGCCTTGCTCCTAAGCCCTACTATTCGCTCTGCTACGTTGCCCTTCTTGAAAAGTATAAGAGTTGGTATGCTTACCACTCCGTAGCTCCGCGGCGTAATTGGGTTTGATGCTACGTCCAGCTTCATCACTATTAGCTTATCCGCAAACTGCTTAGCAATCTCATCTACTGTTGGCGACAGCGCCCTGCACGGACCGCACCATTCTGCCCAAAAATCTACCAATACAGGTAGTTCGCTCTTTAGAACCTGCTCTTCAAACTCCTGATCAGTAACGCTTTTTGCTGCACTCACGTTTTTATGCCTCCAAAAATCTTATGATGTATTGTGGCGTGCAGGAACACCCGCCAGCCATTCTACCATGCAGTTGGGCATTCTGGAATGGCTTTATGCGTAGTTTTTCATGGTTTTTATTATGGAGCCTGCTTTATTATTCTTATATCGTTTTGTGTTCTGGGTCTGAGCACACGTCTTCTAGCATTGGCTCCTTGGACTACTTCACAGCTTGACACGCCCGTTACCGCAACATAAGCGCCTGGCTCTGGCGGTGCAAGCTGACCGCACTCTACCCTTATTCCTGTATAACCTGAACCATCTTTTAGTTTACTGCCGTCATCAATATAGAAGAAACCGTATGTTGCATAGGTCACTTTCCCCGCAGTCCTCACCAGCAGCCCTATATTATTTAGTCCCTGCGCGAAAGTCTGCGGCGCATAGTAACGATCAACTACTCCGCCCTGAAGTCCAAAGCTCCCGCCACCTACGGCTTTGTTATTCATCCCAAGCGGTTTAGGCGCACTGCCTGGTGACTTTGGGGTTATTATAGGATCTATAATAGCCCGCTCTCCTGAAACTGTGCCCCAGCCGGATACACTGCCAACCACACCCATCAAGTCTATTATTTGGCCTGCTAAAAGCCCCGATGGCACAGAGCCAGAGAAAACCAGAGCAATTCCTGAAGACCTATCAATCTCCTGAACATATAGCCTGCCTGAAATATCCCCTGATGATGTAGATAACTTCTTGCCAGTCAGCTTGACACTTGTGTTCGTTGTCAGCTTTTTCGCGTCGCCGATTGCCGGAAGCTGAAGGATACTCTCTGTTACAGCTCTGTATGCGTTTACTCGTCCCCAGCCTGTCTCTTGATCCCATCCAGATGTTCCAATATCGTCAGCGGTATGCATTATCTGAAAAGCTACTTCCTGATTACTCCAATCTGGATGCACCGACCAGATCAAAGCTGCTACGCCAGCAACGGCAGGCGCAGCGGCAGAAGTTCCAGATTCCGTGTCATACTGCTCCATAGCGATGCCTAAATCATATAGAAGCGGCCCTGTGCTTACTATGTAATCGCCTGGTGCGGTTACATCCAGCCACGGACCGTAGTTGCTGCCCCAGCCGGTATCAACCGCTCGATGATCGTATCTGTCTGTTGCTCCTACAGCAAGAGCATGTTCGTATGCAGCAGGGTATGTTGGTGCGTTGAGATTATCGTTTCCGCTTGCGCATATACACAGCGCCCCATGATTCCATGCATAGTCCACTGCGTCTCTAAGCAGCGGTGTATCTTCCATGCCCAGACTAATATTGATAATCTTGATTCCTAAATCAACCGCATATACGATTGCAGCCGCCACATCATCCTCTGTGCCGTAGTCGTCCCATCTGACTACTTTAATCGGCACTATCGGCGAACCCCAAGACACACCGGCTATCCCTTCATAGTTGTTGCTTGCTGCAGCCGCGACTCCTGCTACAAGAGTGCCATGGTAGAACCTGTAATAGTCATACAACATGTCAATATAGACCATATGATCATCCATCGGGTCGTTGTCGCCGTTCACAAAATCCCAGCCGTGAACGTCATCAACGTAGCCATTTTGATCGTCATCAATGCCGTTGTTTGGGATCTCGTTTGGATTAGTCCAAAGTTTGGATGCAAGGTCTGGATGCGTGTAATCCATTCCAGTGTCAACTATTGCTATCGGCACGCCCTGACTGCCGGTTGTAATGTTCCATGCTTCTTCGGCATGAATATCCGCCCGCAATTTACCACCATAGCCGTTGTTATAGCCGTCGTTATAGAGTCCCCACTGCGGCATTCCCCATACTTCATCGCCGTAGAAGTATATAGGATCGTTCGGCGTTAGAAACAGCCTTACAAGATGGTTTCTGCCTGCGTATTTTACTGAAGAGTCTTTTTTAAGCAGTGCGATGATTTTTTCAGCGTCTGCACCCTTAGGCAGTTTCAATGAAAAGTAGCCTAACTTGGAAATATTACGCTTTGTCTTTATGTTTGTCCCGATTGATAATTGGGATAGCCTGTGTGTCTGACCAGGCTTGAACTTGACTATTATTTCATCCTCAGCGTATTTTGGTGAAGCAGCTAGATATGCTGGAAGCAGCATTATTGCAGCTATTACTAGGATGAAAAGCGCCGATTGGCGAAAAAATAATCTTTTTGGAGCAGCCATGATTTGGGTCTCCTTTCAAACTACCTCTAAGACCATTATACCTCATGTGAAAAGATTGCCATCACATCTCTCAGATGATAAACTGAATAAACTCGAATCCAATTTCTGAAAGGACTAATTTATTATGATGTGCATGCGGAGGGTTCTGATTATAGCTGTATTGTGGACTGCGGCATTTGGCGTGTGTTCTGCTGCAGGATTCACGTTTAAAGATATGATTCCATCCAGAGGCGACAGGCAGGTTTACAGCGTAACCGAAAATACGACGATGGAGTTCGAAGGCGTTGGAGTTAGAATGGAGTCGAAGTCTGTCGGCACTTCGAGCTCAGTCTGTGCTGCTGTGAGCGGCAAAGACGCTGTATCCTATGTTGTGCTTACCACTCGCACTATGAAAACCAAAAGAACGCCTGGCGGCGATGAGACAACAACTTCTTATTCGCTTGACTTCTGCAGGGCTGTTCCAGAAGGTCTGTTCAGCGATGCTAATTTGCAGATTGAGAACGGCGAAGATAGGAGCGTTGATTTTGGGAGTGCGATTATGGAGCTTAAGTTTCCGTGCGCGCCTGGAGCTACATGGCAGGTTGGCAGGTTGGCTTTTAAGGATGGGTTTGTGATGCGGCCTGTGTCGAGAGTAGAAGGATTCGAAACTGTTGAGACTCCTGCAGGCAGGTTTGAGAACTGCTTGAAAGTTGTGAGTATGTGTCCGAATGGAATAGAAGGCAGCGTAGAGCAGGAAGGGCATACGCTTGAGATACTTAGATCACGAAGTGAGTATGTTACATGGTATTATCCGGTTATTGGGATAGTAAAAGAAGTATCACGAACTGAGATGAGCCTCAGACCCAGTGATTTGCCTGGTGCCGCAACCTTGAATATGGTTACTATATCTACGACAGAGCTTGTTGAGCACAAAGAAGCGGCGAAATAACCATCAAACATGAGCTTGAAAAAAATAGAGAAAAATTCCGGCAAATTCTGTTGACAGGCTGTCGTCTGTAATGTTAGCATGACGCTCGCGCCTGGATGGGCTGTGTGTAGAGCTGCAAAAAATCTTCGAGAAAATTTTGCAAATTTTGTTGACATGGCCTGTTTTGCGTGGTATATTATATTTTGCGTCCGGTGATAGATTGGACGCATGAACCTTGAAAACTGGATAGTGAGAGAGCGAGGACAAGGCGAGCGGTAGATGTCTAGGCTGCGGAAGCGGCTTAGAGTAAACAGCTTAAGATTCAGTAGGAAGCGGGCTGCAATAGAGCGGCCTGATAAGATTTCCTATGGAGAGTTTGATCCTGGCTCAGGACGAACGCTTGCGGCGTGCCTAAGAAATGCAAGTCGAGCGAGGCCATGGAGCTTGCTCCGGAAGCCTAGCGGCGAACGGTCGCGTAACACGTAAGCAACCTGCCCCAGAGTGGGGGATAGCCCGCCGAAAGGCGGAGTAATACCGCATGTGGACATCGGATCGCATGTTCTGATGTCTAAAGCAGCAATGCGCTCTGGGATGGGCTTGCGGCCTATCAGCTAGTTGGTGAGGTAACGGCTCACCAAGGCGACGACGGGTAGCTGGTCTGAGAGGATGGTCAGCCGGACTGGGACTGAGACACGGCCCAGACTCCTACGGGGGGCAGCAATTAGGAATCTTG
>JGI24721J44947_10003672_pt1 | contig 21546 bp, 16 predicted proteins | sample YelNatPaOPGAMG01_FD_44947 | JGI IMG/M metagenome (IMG submission 44947) | reverse complement strand
TCATGTTGCGCCTGTAGCGCCGGTAGCGCTGCTTTCGCTTCCTTGTCTCCGGCGTTGGCATGCATGGCGGTGCGGTTGACGATTTTGTTGAGTCGGTGGCATTCATCAATCCGGGTATTGGTACGTCGTTTCAGGTACCGAGGTTTGCAACTGTTGCGTTCTGGTGCCAGCAGTCCCAGTTCTCTGGCAATCTTCTGATTCCCATCTACATACTCGCGTGCCAATTGGTCAAAAGATTTGTATGCACGGCTTTTCGGATCTTCAGCGCTGTTAGTAGGTGCCTGGGTTTGGCGACGGCTTTCTTGAGTTCCAGCTGGGGTGCCCTCTCGGGGGATACCTTGTGATGGGCTCATTTGGGAGTTCTTTTTTCTATTCTTCTGTTTTTTTCTTGCTGGTCTTTTTCTTCTTCGGGCTCTTTCCTGAGCTGCTTTCTCTGGTTATTCTTCTGGTACGTGGATCATGATGCCATCGTGTCTGTCCTTCCGTATCGCCTTGAGTCTCTTTTCTATTGTAGATCCCTCTATTGTTGTCTCTTCTTCGTTAATGTACTGATAATTCGTTATCTTTTCTCGGAAGGCTGCAAGTGACTTGTTGGTTAGCATCCGGGCTTGGTATGTTGAGGGTGCACTTGCTGGTAACCCTTGCTGTGCGCTCTGAGTCGTGTCGGCTGCTGGTTCAGCGCTTTGGTTCCTCGGGCGCGGGTACCATCTGCAGTGGATGGGCCAGTGATCTGAGGCATCCCAAATTCAGTCAACGGCGGTTTGTAGGAGTGCCGGGTCGCATCGGTCGCTTAAGATGTGGTCTATCGATGAGCGAAGCAAACGTTGGTCGGTAATGCGGTGCCACGTCAGGGGTGAACCTCTACACGGATTCACCGACAGGAATCCGCATCTCATTCGTTGTAGGTGTTGCCTAAGGTGGCCCGCCGACATGTTAAAATCTCCCATAATTATCATCGGTTCCTCATTCCGTGTGCGGCGTTTCAATCGCTGGATGTTGGAGGCCAACTCTTTGAGTGCCTGTNGGCGCATCTCACAGGCGTGTGGTATATAAATGGAGCCCACAAGCCAAGNTGCAGGNTGACCTGGAATTGTNACACTCACAAAGACCATCCATGGAGACGGGTTGCCGACCGCATAGCAAGTGAGGCGTCGATCGACAGTGAGCGCAACACCACGTGTGCGTAACAAAGTTGGTTTGTCCGTAGGGTCTACGTATGTTGGTTCAACCGTGTTGTAGCCTGGGATATGCAGACGATCATACGTCTTTGTGTTCTCTGAGTGTAGTGTCTCCTGCAATGCCAGGATACGGATGTCTCTGCCCCAGAAGAAATAGCCGCAGTCACGGTCGTTGCCGGTTTCAGAGTCAAGAGCACAACATGCATACGACAGCCTCACGGTGCGACCAGCGGAAGCATATCTCCGAGTGATACGCCTGAGGTGTTGCACCGATCGCCGCTGGACAGTCCTCGCATACGATAGATTCTTTCCCGTTCCCGAACGATGTATACAGTTCGGTACTTGAGGCGCGTTCGGAAGCGCCTGTGCTGCGCAACACCGCTGTTTTGTCGAGCACCACCTTGCCGCTACGAGACGCTACCTGTTACCTGCGAAACGCCTTGACAAGTCTACCAAGCGCCAGCATGCCGATGTTTCATGCAGTCGTGCAATGCGCCAGACAGCAGCCTCTTGGCCTCGGAGCCCTGTCCCATGTACGGGATTGTTCCAGGTGGTGGATGCTGGCACGGTTGCGGGCACCATTATACAGGCCGAAAACTACTCACGGTCACCCAGGTTCATGTTTACAAACCTTATGGCAATTCGAGGCAGAAGGCGACACGCATTCGCAGCGCTGCCACGTGCGTGTCCAGCTGTTTCGCGCGCCACGTCACCGCATTGCAGATGCGTGTCGCGGGCGATACATGTATGCGCTGTGGCGCTGTTGCGCCGCAGACTCCGTCATATGGAATAGTGGAACGCTGGTATCGATCAGCAATCGTCCAGAAAAGTGTTCCCGGTATACGGGTAGAGATGGATCCAGCTTTTCTGAACTGCTGAAGCGTACCATACCAGTACCCTGCCCCAGACGAGCATTCAGGGCTTTCTCTGTTCGCAACTGAACATATTGCATCCGATGTCTTCAGCGTTTGAGCACGACATGTGCATTCCGTACTAAAGAATTCCCTCAATAGTTCGCGAGACACAAAGCCGCTGGGCATTCGGAGAGCGCTAGGTGGCATAAGAACGTACTAAGCATTTCAGGTTCGGGTTCCTCAGCGTCCGGCGTTCGCTAAGCTTACCGTGCACCACCTCCTGCATCTGCCTGCAATTCACGCGCTTCTTCTGTATTAGTGTTAGCGTGCATGCGTGCTCGTCATGCATGTCTGTCGTCGTGAACGCATCCATGGAAATTCGGGAGTACGCANTGTGGGCATTGTGCTGCACGGCTGGCGACTTTTGCTGAATAAAATCAGACGCAAGGAATGGGAATATTGAATTCTCGCCTGGAGCACGGCACGGGTATTGCATGGTTCAGCAATTCAGATACGCTAAATCGTCGAACACGTATTCCGGGAACGGCTCTTCTGGTCAGTTGCTGCCAAGAACGGTGCCCCGCTATTCCGTAAAACTGAGTATAGGTCATCGAGATACCAAGGAGCCTGGTCACAGGCACGTTGAAGCCCACCGTCGCCTACGACCATGGACACGGTGGCTGCTGCCTGGCATTTGGCATCCATCACGATGACCGAACACGGCCCCGCGCTCGGTAGGGCACCATGGCCCAGTACAGATCGCTGTCCATGAGCGCAATCGACTCGGTGAGGCCTTGTCGCATGGCCTCTACGCTCGCGTAGTGATAGCGGCGACCATGACCTGGCATGATCCATACAAATGCTTCCTCTGCGAGTTTCGCGGTGGATTCAATAACGAGGCTCCAGTCGAACCAGCAGACCTGAGGAAAGCCGGTCACCGCGTTTCGCGTCTCCGAATATGCTATGTGATCGCCTGTGAACGCAACGTAATTGTCCACTATCGCAGCAATACAGCCGCGTGTATGTCCCGGAACATGAATGATCTTGACGCCGTGTCTGTCGGGAGCAGGAGACGCGGCTCCGGCAGGCCACTTTGTCACCGACTCTGGTGTCAGTAACCACGGACCAGAGCCGGTGAGTGGAATCTCAATGCTGGCAAGTGTGCTTCGCTCGTCTGCATCATCGATATCATCCGCGTGCATGATCCGACGCACTTGGAAACGCTCTGCCCATTTTTCATGATCGGCCACGTCATCGACGTGGGTCAGAAATATATACCGTAGTTGACGACCCTCTCGCTTCAGGAGCTGCTCAATCTGATCAGCAAGTGGGCGAAAATAGCGCGGGCTATCCGTCATAAAAGCTGCGTCTTTCCAACGGTCACCGTCTGGCAACACAAGGTACGAGGTTGCTCCGAACGACTTCGCCGAGTGGTACCCCAGGTGATAGACTCGAGTTCCGGAGCGTTCGTCACCGCTTGTTGCTATGAGTTCAGGGAACGCTTCCCGAGCCTGTTTCGACAGACCGGCTGGCGGTGGACTCTCCGTCCGGATCGTTCCGACCGGACACGCCGCCGCAGCCTGCAGCGTCCGAACGCGTTCAGCGTCCGTCTCGGGTTGGTGCACGACCGCTGACTGGCTGCCAACTCGATCGAATATCGACGGCGCCATCCACCGGCAGGTATCACAGTCGATGCATCCACTTGTAACGTACACGTCGCCCGGAACGTTTTCGCGTCGACGCTGCTCGAGCCGTGCCAACGTTCTTGCGCTGCGTTGCCGACAGGCACTGCGTTCGGCCTTGTGTGGCAACTGACCAACGACCCCGTTAGCCGTGAAGCGGTTTGTGCAACGTCGTAAACCCGTACCGAAGGTAACGAACATGTAACCGCCTGGAAGGTCAGCGTTCCGGTTTGGGGTCCAACGTCAAGGACGTGCAGCGGAGCTAAAAGTCAGCGTTGTGAATCTCGGCGTGCGATTTAGTGATGGCTTCGAAATGTCCAGACGCTGCTGCACATTTTTACATGCAGTGAACCAGAAACTGTCCCACGGCCGTGCAGGGTACAAATATATCTATCCACTCAGAGACGCGTCCCAGGTTTTTTTTTGACCGGCATCCTGCTATCGACCTCAGCTTCTCCTTGTCCACTTCGAAGCTGAGAGGTTGCTCCACCAAGTTAGTTCGCGTCAGTCCTCGGGTTTCGTCTTCAGCACTGCAAATCGTCTGCTATTGATAGCAGCGTTAAAGTCTCGGTTCACGAACTCCATGCGTTTCTTACCTCTGATGAAACGCATCAGTGCATGGAGTGCTCGAACTCGAGCTCTCTGTGCCCTTTGCTGTTCATTTTGTTCACAAACGCGAACGCTTCTTGCGGGAGAGACGAGCACGTGCAACGAAAACAGGTATAGGTGCTGCTCGATTCCCATCGACTTGCTCAGGACGACATAAACGGATCACGAGTGCGGGCGGGCGTTGGACCAGTTAGAGGTGAAAGGAATAAACTGGAGATGGAAACGCGAGATGGTGTTCGGTAAGCTGAACGAACGTCAGATGGCAATGGAATTGAACGTCAGAGGCTTACGACAGCGTAATCGCACCAGCAGCAATGCGAGCAAACACCTGCGGCACCGAGCGTTACATACCCGGATGAACATTCGGAAAAGTCGCTTGCTTTCAAAGCGCTCGGCGGCTATGTCGCGTGGATTTTGTATGGAATCGTTTCGTACTTACTGCATGCGCATTGCGCTGGAAAACTGACGGCTTGCGATGAATAACGATGAATGGCCTGCAGAAGGGGTATCGGATTCTCGCCTGGAACAAGCCACTCGCGTGGTACGAGTCAGCAATCCATCAAGGCCAGAGCGCTATGGACGTGCTCCGAGGATGATCCGCTCGGGCAAATGCTGAGCGATCATCGCGTTGCATGATTCGATGTTACAGAAGATAGAGGCCTCGGTTGTTCCGCATACAGTGCAGCGTACGGCACTCCATAGGACAGCATGTCCCTGAAAACAGCACAAGCTAGATCGAACTGTAGACTTGCTGGGTACGGCGCACCTCCAAGACGCTCGGTGCAACGTTTTGGTATGCCACCGCTGCGGGTGCCGCTGAAAGCCAGCAAGGTTCCGCGGCTTGTTTGCAAGCGCCCGCTCCAAGCGTTGTAAACCCGACACGGAACTGGGGCTCGTAGTCCCTCCAGACTCGGACAGTCTGAGCGCCACCAGCGTGGAACGACGCGTTCAAGAGCAACAGCGACCAGGACGTAGCCTGGGCGATGAGGCGCCCCTCGCGTCGTCCACGGAAAGTTGCGTCCGAACCGCCCGTGTCATTAACGTTATAGCTGCACTGGTTAGGGCGGTCGCGCCGGCCACTTGCCCCCCAGACTCGTCCGGTTTGTGGGACTTTCCGCCCAGGAGGTAAAGATGTCAAAGACGAATATTTTCTGCCGTCCATACTCTACCGTCGAGAAGAAAAGACGCACCTCGTAGCTGCGTAGCGGATAGTTCTTAGGATATCTTCCCGCCGAATGCCTACAAGGTGGCCATCTCTTGCTCCATTCGTCTCACGTTTTGCTGCGGATGCCTGTGCAAAGCGCGTCTAAATGACCACAGACGATCACACGCAGATGAGGCGGGCACAACGATGTGCATGGAAATAGGAATAGGAATGGATGTAACTATGGTATGCAGCGCATCCTCTTCGAGGGCTGTGTTGACGATTACAGATGACTGCCGTTGCCAAAAAAATCTCTTTACGAGCTTCGCGGCTATAGGCCAGCTCTTGTATCGCACGTCATTCTTGGGCTATACACCTTATCTTTCCTGTTCTGTATCCGTTGTTCTTGTCCCCATGTTCTAACTTGTTCGATTCAGCTTTCCTTGAACTTATCCGAAACGGCTTCTGCGGCGTTCTCCAGACCCTTCTTTACTGACTGGCCCGTCTCCTTCAGATGCTCCACCGCTTCGCCAGCCTTGTCTCCGGCCTTCTCCTGAGCGGACTTTTGGCCGGTTAGATCACGGAACTTATCTGATATCGCCTCGCCTGCCGAGGTAAACGCATCAGAGACCGACTCTTTTGTAGACTCCCATGCACGTTCTACCTTTTCCCCTGTGTCTTTGGCCGACTCTTTTGTAGACTCCCATGCGCGTTCTGCCTTTTCCCCCGAGTCTTTTAGAAACGACTCTCCCGAGCTCTCATCTTGCGTTCCCGAAGACTTGAGCCCCCTGATGCCCTGTACTTTTGTGGAAGGCGTCCGGCCCTTTTTCGCGTTTAGATCGGCCTCACCAAACAATGCAGCCGATGCCACTCTCCAAGTGCTCATACGGCGGATAGCGCGTCCGGGCAGTGGAAACCTTTTCGTTGCGGGGCGAGCGAAAGGCCCTCCACAACGAGTATCACAACGAGTGCATATGCTGGTTATGCTAGTACGAGCACAAACCTCAGCAAACCGACAGGGAGTATATATGGCAGGAACGAACATGAGTCTGCAGCGTAAACGATATGCGCTCTGTAGAAGAGCAAACTCCTCGGAATGGACCTTGCAAACCGTGCGAGATGGTCATGACACGTTTGGACAGTACTCGCCAGCGATGCGCACCTGTGGTGCAGGTTGAACCAATCTCGTTCAGGTGACGCGTCATTAACCGCTAGAGGCTGCGGATATTCCCAGGGCATCCATGTGGCGCTGGAAACAGTTGATAATTGTAGTATGCAGGACAATACAGACATTACCATGCGAAGCGTGCGGTGCTCGATGCGTCGCACCCATGCGAAGTTGGTAACTGTCCATAACTATATTATATTGGACAATACAGGTCATGTCATGCGAAGCGTGCGGTGCTCGATGCGTCGCACCCATGTGAAGTTGGTAACTGTTCATAGCTAGATTATATTGGACAATACAGGTCATGCCATTTGAAGCGTGCGGTGCTCGATGCACCGCACCCATGTGACGCTGGAAACGGTTTCTAATTGTAGTATACAGGACAATACAGACATTACCTTGCGGAGCATGCCGTATGCGCAGTTTCAGCGGTAAATTTGCATGCACGCTGCATGGAGCGCTCAGAATCCTCATGAACTCGTTCAGGGCTCGGAGTTCTGATCCTCTAGAAGAGTGCGTTTGATAGTGCAGCGGGTCAGATGTTGCCTGCGGTTATGACCGCGAGAAACTTGCGTGCCTTGGCGCTGTGGCAGATTCCAGTGCGGGTTTCATGAAGCGTTTGTAGCGACAGCAGGGTCTCTTCTCTGGCGTCGCGATATGCAGCTGCGCTGCCGCGCGCTTGCCATATCCTCGTCTAGACGCTCCCTAAAAGCTTCCTATCTTTCTGCGTGGACGCCCATGCTTCAGACTTCGCCAGTATCAAGTCGCACTGTGATGTGACGCAGAGGCCCAGGCTAGTCGTTAATCCTGCAGCATAGCGACGAGAAGGAGGCATTCAGAGCGCTCCAATGAGCGCTTCAAATCTGCAGGTACATTCCGGAAGCTCGTCAGCGGTATTTCTAGTGCAGTCGGTTATCAGCCGAAACTGGTGGGTGCAAAACATCCCCTGGTACAATACTCCTGAACGAAGACTCCGAAGGGGCATCGGTCATATTACTCTTGTCTAGACGGGCGGCTGCGTTCTCCATGGCTTTCCAAGGTCACATGCCCGGGCATGCGCAGCGAGCTGTGCATCATGATGCCGCAATGGCGGAACCGTGGCGCCCGATGCCGTTGCATCTCGGAAACAGGGTAGTTTACGCTAAAGTAAATGCGATGCAAGCATGCGCTCTTGTTTCATTGGATCTGTATTGGACGGGGAGTGCGCCTCTGAATGCAATTACTCGAAACAGGTATCCATCGGCCTCGAAACACGTCATGCCAACATGCGTTCTCAGTTCATAGGCGAATGCTCGGAAATGCCCGAAAGCTCCGGTCCAGGTTGCCAGCATTCATGGACACACGGACAACGACTACCCAAATAGATTCCGATCTTTATCGTACCCAAATGAAACCTGGGCGTCTCGCCTGGATTCGTAGACCACATTTTCATTCCCGAAGAAACTGTTCTGGACGGCTTGCGTCGGCACTGCAGCCGCGTGGTGGAATCCTTCATGGTTATGCGCCAAAAAGATCTACTACATGCGATGACCATCGCAACCATGACTGATTATCATTCTACGCCTGTTCGCCACAACGTTGGACATCGTTCCGACGACGCGGCCAATCACCGGATTCAACGTATGACCACAGGCTCCGGGTGGTGATGCCGCTGGCGTTATCGAACAGGATGAAAAGACGCGAACTGGGGTCGGCATCGCCCGCAGTAGCCGTTCCACCAGGATCGTCAGCCAGTCCAATCGCTAGCACTGTAGACCGCTGTGCTATGCTGTATTGTGCAGCGCGCGTGCGTGCGTGCTTGCGTATGTGTGTTTCAGAGCCGCCGCAGGCGTGCCGCATGGAATTCAAGATGATCATCAATAAATGTTGACACGAAGAAATAGCTATGATCGTAACCCTCTTGCATTCGCAGGGTTACTTTTTGGCCAGCATCCCTCGCAGCTGAGACAAAGTCGTCAGCTCGAAGCTGTCCTTCTCGCCAGAACTGATCCGCGGTCCCCTGGTCGATTAGAATATCATCCAGGTTGCATGCCTTCACGATCGAAGCATCCTGCACGAGGCACGTCGCATCGTACACTCTGCCGGCTTCCACGGAACCCAGATACCCACGAAACGCCTTCTGACCCCATGGACAGGCAGTTGGATGAGCGATAGGTGCAAACGCAGAGACAGAGCGATACTTGCCAGGGTTCCGCAGTGCACAAACCAGCGCACCGTGCCCGCCCATAGAGTGCCCGGTTATCGAGCAGAGTCGCTGCCCTGTCGGAGACGGGAACAACTCCCGAACAACTTCGGGGAGTTCTTCAACCACGTAAGCGTACATTCGATAATGCGAACGATAGGGCTCCTCTGTTGCATTGAGGTAGAAGCCAGCGCCCGTGCCAAAATCGTAGCTGTCGTCCTCGCCGGGGATGCCAGCGCCTCGCGGACTTGTGTCCGGTGCAACGATAATTAAGTTAAGTCGAGCAGCTGCTCGACAAGCGCCAGCTTTTTGAATAAAGTTCTGGTCGGTACACGTTAAGCCGCTTAGGTAGTAGACGACAGGCGTCGGTTTCGATTGCTCCACGTCGACGTCCGGCGGAGTGATCACAGAGAAAACGGCCTCTAAGCCACCGAGTGCTTTAGACTGGTGACGGTACTGGTTCACCTTACATCCGAAACAAAGCGTCGACGACACGAGACTAGCTGCTGTCATGGAAGCTTGAATGAAAGACCAACTCCACTCGCACCCGAAGCAACAAACGAAGGAGTTCACGTAAAAAGGTGTGCACAGCTCGAGTCCGCCCTGGTCAACCTTTACCTGGTCGAATACGACTCGAAAAAACGATCGAGTGAACGAGTGTACGGTATGCAAAACTCGAATCCGCCACAGAAGACGTCTACCTGCTCGGATAGCACTCGAAAAACAGAACGAATGAACGTCCAAAAGGTATGCACAACTCGAAGACCAGCCTGAACGATGCCCCGTGGCATTGTCGAGCGCTGCCCGCAGCGATCTGCGCTTGCGCGCATCGATGTCCNGCTCAAAAGGCAGATANACTCGTTGCACTTTCGTGAGGAGCAGCGTTCAGCGCGCTTTGANCCGGGCTCACTGGTGAATACCGCTACCGAGGACCCAGTATACGCCGAAGGTCTTGGTATTGAGGCNGTGCGCGTGTTTAGCGGATGGTCTCGTTCAAGACCTGGCTCCCGTGGCGACGCCTGGAGGGAGCGCAGCTTGCACTATGTGCGTACTTGTTCCTCAAAGGCGCTGTGGTCGCGTTCATCTTTTCATGGAATGTTACTGGCGCGCTCTATATGCTGTCTGGTTTGACTGGATTCACGCCCGCGTTACTTTTTTTGGTTCCGCTCGGGTGTCGCGAAGTATGGAAGCTTTATGCTTTCTGTGGGTTCCGCTACTGCGATGGCCCTCGTCGCTTGATCCTTGGCTGGATTATGAATACGCTGCTGACGACCCCGCTTTCTACCGGTTTATTGCTCTACACCAGTCAGTGGGCGCGAACTGCGGCGCGCAGAACCCTGCCGGCCCCGGTGCCGCAAGCTCCTCGCGGACGCGCTGCTGTCACAGCCTACGGGCGAAGGCGAGCGCGTCTTGAGGCATCCTTACACCGGATGCTCCAGGTTTTACTCGCCTGGCTTGTGGGTGTCGACGTGCGGACTCTGGTCTGTAGCATCAACTTTTTCACCCGCGACGAGGAGGTACGCTGGATCGAGCAAATCGGGAAGCGCGCAGTTCCCGAGTCCCTCATTGTTCCACAGGGCGTTGGTCGTACAATGGGGGCTGCTGAGATCTTTCTTGAATTATCGCGTAGTTTTTATGGATTGCCATTGTCGTAGACGCTGCAGAACTCGTGATGCAAACCCAGGCGAACCGATGAATAGTAATGAGGCGTTCACGCATGAGATACCCGGGTGGAGTTGTCGACACCGCCTTGTGACTTGCACCCGACGATAAAAACCTCAAGGTCTGCAGATGNGCTGCAAAAAAAGAGACCAGTCTCTGTGGGTTGAACACAACGGCTGCGCATTCAATCTCACAACAAGCGTTTATCCTTGGCGCATCGGCCACGGAATCACTAGATCGATACAGGACTCATTTCCGGACAAGAACAGTGGTCTGAAACTGGCGTAGTGCCCCCTGGTATACATTCCGGTGAGCAGCGACGGTTTCTTCCCTGATTCCCGATATCAAGCGCGCATCCGGGGATTATGATTGCACTCTTGTCACAATGAAGTTGAAGGGTGCACTCAGCCAACGTTGTCGTGCATCGTAAATTTAGGTCTCTTCCGATCGACGTCAATACCATCCTTTGTAGGCGTTTTTGCGACTGCTTCATGTTCCTCTCGCTCTCTAAGCACTGGCTCTAAGTAAGCGCATCTTTCCAGTTTCTCCAGCTCTGCTGACAGCGGTCGAAGAATGCTGATGGCGGCATTCAAGTCCCCNTGTCGCCAGTTGCCGATGTTGTCGACGCATATCACACGCAGGCAAAAGTTGTGATGTACAANCTGCTTGCCATTTTCATCCATTCTGTAGACAGCATCGGAGAGCCCTGCNCGGCAGCGATACCCGGCTGTGGTCAGGAGTCACCAGATGTCAACCATGTATCCTCTTCCGGAGGTCATTCTGTGGCGCGCAAAGGCTCGCTTCATCGCCTGGGGCATCTCCGTGGTGAGTAACGAAGGCTCAACTCGATACACGCCTCCGCTTCTACGCCCGATCTCTTGCTTCTCGCTCAGGGGCTTGTTCTGGACAGTTCCATCGACGAGTTTTCTGTATGATATATGTTTAAGCGTACGCTGCTCTAATGGATTGCAGATTTTGTGCAACACCATGTTTTCAATAANGAAGCAAGCACCGGAAGGAAAATTCAGGAAGGAGAGCAGGTNGACGATTTCCGATCCGTCCTCGCTCCCGATATGCAAAACGGTGTCACATTACGCACTCGAAGCGATCGCTGCNATGACTAAAGTTCGAGTCTAAGACACTGTNCTACGCAAACAGAACAGACGGAAACCTCCGAGACCATTTTTTCATGTATGTCATCGGCGAAGCAAAAAATGTTCCACGACCATTTAGGATAGTACACACCAGAGCGCAGACGACTCCCAGCCTTTCTTGACCGGACTCCCGCTTTCGGTTTCAGTTTGTCTTTGTACACGTCAAGGTTCAAAGGCTGCCCCACGAATTTGGATCGCTTCAGCTTCTCGGGCCTCGTCTCCAGCACCGCACATCGTCCGATATTGATAGCAGCGTTTGACCCGCGGTCCACGAACCCTTTGCGTGCATTGCCTCTGGTTGAACGCACCGATGCAGGGATCCCTAGTACTCACGCCCTCAGTGCCACTGCAGTCTTGTCATCGTCGCGTGGGACAATGAACTTTTCTCGTCTATCTCTCACCGTCANCGTCTTCTTCGTCACTTGCTCTTCTTCGCTCTAACCTCGACGAAAAAAGGATCTTTTTAGTTTTTTCCTCCATTCGACGATGGCAGTTCTCCGGGATACCCGACTTTCACGTCCATAGCTTTCTCTTAGATTCTTCATTTCTTCGAATGAAAACACCCGGCGCATATCTGCGCGATATCGCGAATTGCGGTTGATTACACGCATCTGGCGTCGAAGCACAATCCAGAGCAAGGACTAGAATCGTCAATCCAGAGGCGTGAATCGCTACGTCCGCGAGTTGCAATGAAACAGAAGGATCGAGTGTTTGAAGAATGCGTGATTTGAGCATGATATACGTAAGAGACGGGGACGCGTGCAAGCTTGCACGTATGAAATGGATCATGAAGTCCGTTATTTTCCAAATCGTTTTTTGAAATCGTCGCGAATCATCACGATCCCTGTGATGTCACGAATTCCAGCGGCACGAAGTCGAAGGAGTCACTTCCGAGAGACGCTCCAGAACCGTAAAAGTACGTACGAATCCGCAACCCTTGAGTGCAGCAGTTCGACAGTCGCGAATGTGCATCTAGGAATCGTTCGGAAAAGGGACGAATGGCAGGAATGCAGCGACCCGCACACTAATCCATTTTAATCTAACTCATGTGCTAGATTGCCGCTCAGGTCGCGTGGACGGATCACTCGGTTCGATCATTGCCAGATGGTGGTCTTAGACGGTCGTCGCCAAGTCCGACGCCGCAAGCTTTCAGGTGAGGTCACCTGTTCCCCATAGACTCGACGTGTGCGCGCAAGACCTCATAGGAGCAAGCTCGCCTGCTCTGTGCCGGATGTCGAAGCGCTCAGCAACACCACAACCAACGAGCGACTGATGGGACGTTCTCGGCAGCGACTGAGCCTCAGCTCGGTGTAATGAGCTCCTGTGCTTCAGTCTGCAACGACTGCAACATCTCGTCCGTACGCATTTCCCAGGCTTTCAAGTACTCAATCATTTTGGAAACATCTTGGCGATNGAGCACGCGTGGCCGTACACGTGAAACTGTTATCGTCCCATCGACTTGATCGATGGAACCCTGCACCAGGCATTCGGAAAANGCTTTCATCACCATATGCTCCACCTCGTCAAGCGTTACGCGACATTCTTTCGCTGCAGCAGAGAAAGGTATCTTTCCCGCGTAGACCGCATCGAACGACGCCATACGCGTAAAGCACAGTAAACGAATCTTCTGGGATAGGGTTGCTCGGTTGGTACGTAAGAGCTCCTGCAGTCGGGGCTCCGTAACCTCGCGCTCCATTATACGCTCAAACTCGTCAATATCGCCAATTTCAACTGCCTGCAAAAGTCGGTGAAACCACTTCCTCTCGTCTTGCTCAGCGAGAGCGCGTACGACGTCGCATTGCAGCACCTCGCCGAGGTTGTAGATGTCCTTGCCCAACAGGGCTGCCATCCCGATATCCAGAGCCCATTCCACGCGTTCTGCCTCGGAGAGAACCTCAATCGGTGTGCACGATAGGAAAGCCAGCGCGTGATGGTAAAACTCGCCAGCCGAGCCGATCGCCTTGTAATAGTCACTGGCTGCGCGGTAGTAAGCGGAACTCACCGCAGGATCCAGCGTCCCCGTTGTCGCAGCAACTAGACTAGAAGCCTCCGCCAGCAACCGCTTCGCCTCATCTACCGCCGAATCGTCGCCAGTTCGGAGTAGCAGACGGATCAGCTCGGAAAGATAGAGCGTGCGCGCTGCAACGCTGTGTTCCACGGGAGCCTTCTCGCCAAGACACTCGCGCAGAAACGCAGCAGCGTTCCGCGCATTCTGCCGGTGCACCAAACGAGAAAGTCCTATAACAACTTGAGTGAGCGAAAGAGGATTTAATCTAGTTTCAAAATCTCGTAGAAAGCGATAGTAAAATGCCAGCGCCTCTTCACTCTGAACGCCGGTTTCCTGCCAGTGCTCAACGAGCGCAACAACACACTGCGTGAGCTGGTGCCACAAGCGCTTGTCGTAGAGGTCAGCAAGCTCTCCATATCTTGCAGGATCTTCAACAGCTTTCTGGTCTATATATTCTTTCGCGCCTCCAGCAGTGTTCATAGCTTCGAGTAGAACAGCGGATGCTCGACAGCATGTATCGGGTAGCGCTGTTCTTCGCTGGGCGAACGCACGCGCAAACGCGTGACGGCTTCGTTGCCGTTCACAGAGTGTCTGGCGCTTGCGCTGGAAGCAACTTCTGAGACGCTGTTCCGTTCGTATGCAAGTTTTTCTGCGATATTTGAAGCGCTAGGAAAGGAGAGGTTCCTAGCCTCGAACAAGTGTTATGGCTTGGCAGTGTTTGTAAACTATCAAAAAGCTGGTGAAAAAGAGCGTTCTAGCGGTGAACAACAGTTATCAGCAAACAGTTCGAGGAGCGAAGCATGGCGCTCCAGTGTGAGGCAACTGCTCCAGGCGAACAGCGGATCCAGTTCCCAGTGGGCACCATTGTGCGATGGATATGCTCGCAGGTGCTTGTGCGTTTTTATTATCCGGCAGCTATTGTGGGTGATGGCGGGCTGCCTACGAAGGAGCGTGCACACTGGATAGCGAGTCCGCAGGCGCTCTACGTGCGCGGCTATTCTCGCTTCCTTGGTATCGACTTCCGACCCGTTTGGTGGACACTGCGCTGTCTCTTCGGGTCGATTCGCATGGAGGCGTATCCGGATCTTTCACCAGCGACAGAGCGCCGCTGGCCGGTGGTCATTCTATCGCACGGACTGGGCGGAACCGCTACTGCTTATGCAAAGCTGTGCTGCGCGCTGAGCGCTCACGGGATGGTAGTGCTAGCCGTTGAACACCAGGATGGAACCGCATCTGCTACGCTTACTCGATCAGGCACCGCTCTTTTTTACAGAAAACCAAATCTTCGAGATCCTGTTGGGAAGAGAAAACGAGCACGAAAGGAACAATTGGAGAAGCGTTGTCGAGAGATCCAAACCTTACTGGAATGGCTCCAGGGCACGGAACCCGCCACTGCCGAGGAAGACCGGCTACAGCTGGAGCTGCTGAAGGTGTGTGATGCTAAGCGAATAACGCTTTGTGGACACTCTTTTGGAGGTGCCACGATAGCCCAGTGGTTGTTATCGCCTCGAGCTGACCAGTTTTCACTGCACCGTTGCTTGTTACTGGATCCGTGGTTCTGGCCTCTGCTAAACGAAACCGAGATCGAGAATGGAAACGAAGGGCGGCGTGAGCCCACGCAAGAAGCATCAAGTCTTCCTCTACCGACGGGCGCGATCGCTCCCAGCTTGTTGCTCGTCAATGAGCTCTTCTCCCGCAGTCTGTCACCGACGGAGCGTCGGGCACTGCAGCTATGGCCAGCCACACATCGTTTGATGTTGCGTGGAGCTGCACACCAGGTGCAGTCAGATTTTGAGCATCGTTTGCCCCGGATTGTGACTCGATTTGCTCGTTTAGCCTCGCGCCAAGACCCAAGTCGGCTATTCCAGACACAGCTGGATTTGATAATTGCTTTCTTAGACGGAGATGAAGCGCGTTGGGTTGCAACGTTGGAACGTGAGGCTGACCTCGTTGTTCCACTAGAGCCCTAGAATGTCTCTCGCGATTCACGTGAGCAGCGCTTTCCGGTGACGCTCATTCCACTTTCCTATTTTCGTTTCAACTGGTGAGTTTATGGGGTTTGAACGAGTTTGGAGCTCGGCGGCACTTGAGGGCAAGGCACCGTATTCACCGGAAGAGATGCACGCGAGCACACAGGTCCAAATACAGTGTACTCAATGACTTCGTTGAGCTGGACCGGGCGAACCTGTTGCCGGTATATGTCGGCGACTGCTGCACCCGAGGACGCGCTCTAGGTAGCCTTCTATTTTCTTAGTTGTTTTGGTCGATTGACGGGCAAGGTTCCTATACAGCAGCGATGTCATCGTTGGTGTGGGGTATTCTTGGTTACGTATCTGAAGCAGACGCTCCGGGAACTTGACGCTACCGCTCGTTATCCTCTACCGTATAGCCGTCGGAAAAAAAGCAGTGCGTCAAGGAATATCTGGATCGGATTGCGAGTCGATCGAACTAGTAGTACGGCGAGTTCGCCGGCGACATAGAGTGTTTAAACTGCTCGCTCACCGCCCAGCGTAGTTCAGAATACTGTAGAACACTGCATTGCTCGTTCAGTTCATTCATTTCGATTAGATTTCGAACGGTTTTAGATGTTCAGCCTCGGCAATCGAAGTTCAGCTGTGCGTGCGTACGGATTCATACCTGGTTTAGGGAATTTTCTGTCGTATTCCACTGCGGTTCCTTCAACGTTTTGCGTCGGGGATTCGAGGCGCTATCGAAAACTCGAGGATTCGCGACGCTCACGAACATTCGCTCGTAAAATAAACGATATCATTTTCCAGTGCATGAGTGATGCTTCTATTCTTCTAATTTTCTTGTATGTAAAATGACCAAATCACGCATTCTTCATGTTTTCGACTTTTCTGTTTCAAGGGAACTCGAGAAAGCAGCAATTCGTGCCGCTGGATTGACGAAAAAAACAGCTCAACATCGTTAGTTGGCGGCGTCTGCTCGAGCTCGTGCCGAAAGTTCAATGACTCCGCCGCTTCAAAATAATCGATTCCATTTGAAAGACTAATCATGCTCACTTTGTGCCCATCGACGAAATGTGATTCCACAGCTGCTTGATATCACACACGGGATACGCTAACAGAGGCTCCCGTCTCGACTGTTTGCGTGGAGCAGGGCGTTCATGGACTCGGACCTGCGTTATCGCTGCGATCGCTTCCGATGAAGTGAGCATCGCTGCAGCCTACGAAGGTAGCGTGAACAGATCGAGATTGCTTAACTTGTTTTCCAGTCAGGATTTTTCTCCAGATACTTGATCCCTAAAGGAAAACTTACCGTTCCAAAAGCTCGTTATCTAATGGAAAAGCCTGTGCATGTGCTTCGCTGCGCAGAAGAAACAGTATTCGCTGAGATATTCGACTGGAAGAGGCCCGCAATTGCAAAGCAAGTCACCAGGCGCAGAAACAGAGCGTATCGAGAGGACTCTTTTGCAGTCCTCAAAGGCATATTCCGCGCGGTAAAGCAAGTGTCGAGGAGCCACAGAGCGGGGCGCGGATGAGGAGGTGCATAGGGCATAGCGCTACACCTGACCGAAGCCGCGTGTCGTTGCGGGAGCGTGTGCCTCAAGGCTATACACAAGGAAGATGAAAATGCCGGGCGAAGCGTAAATCGCAAGTTTGCCTTTGCGTACAATGTGTGAACAACAACAACAGTCATAAACAGCGAAATCGGTTCTTAAACGTTGCTATGAACATGCTGCTGCAGGTGATAATAGAGCTGCAGGCACAGGAGAGAACTACATGTTTCAAGCAGGAGATGCGAGAGAGGAAAAGGAACAAGTCGCATCCAAATCCTGCAAAAACGGATCTTAATCATAATGGGACGAGCCCTACACTTTAGAGTGTCTGTCCGAGTTAGTCCTCTCATTCCGTCTTACTCTGCGATGAACGTGGCAGACCACGCGCCCTGATTAGGTTCCACCGAGAAACTTGCCATTCTAGGCCCGTGTTCTCACTTGGTTGTCGCTTCAAAGCTCGTTTCCTCTGAAAACAAAACGGTTGCGCATGACTGCCAAACGAGGGTTGCCTCTCGATGCACGCTCTTTATCTGAAACCTTGCGGTGCTCGCCAGCGCACCCCTAGTTATCAGGCAAGTACCAGAGGTAGCGATCTTCTCTCCGGAGTCCACGTTGCAGAGCAGACTCGGCAAGATCCCGAAAAAAGTCCTGTTCGAGCAACAGATCGCAAGTGCATCACTCGTGCGATCGGGTCGGTCGGTACCATCCCATGGAGAGCGGTTCGTCGAAGGCTTCCAGCTGGACAACTCCCAAGCGTCACGTGTCTCGCTCTACCGACACGGCATGACAGTTACCATGAACGCACCACCGATAATGGCGACTATGTGGAGAAAACGTACCCAGAGTTGCACCATGTTTCGCAATCATCGGTTCGAGGAGCGCAGGGCCATCACGCGGATACCGTTGGCCCCGGCGAATACTTGAAAAACGAGTATACAGTGTTGCGCCTTATTTGTGCCATCATCTGTTCAAAGAGCTGAAAACTATCTTGCTGATACTGTTGCAACGGATCTACCTGCCGCAACGTCTGCAAAGACGACATGTCCCGCAAAAGCGCTAATTTTCGTAAATGTTCACTCCAGAGCTGATCATGCTGAACCAGTGCCAAATAGCGAAAGACAGCAACATCCTGCTGCGGTGCGCTCTGTTGCAACATCCGCCGGTGTTGCGAGAGCCGTACGCCAACAGCGGCGGCAACTTGGTCGATAGCTGCTGCGGACTGGCACATGCTCTCGTTCAGAAGCGCCCCTGGGAAGAACGCTTTCAATTTCTGAACGCATTTTGCCGGATCTCGACGATTTGCTTGGAGAATATCCTGAATCGTCGTTCGTATCCAGTCGCCCGCGAGGCCAGCAAGCACCCCAGAGGCCCGGGCTGCTGCCGCATCCGAACCGAATAGGAGCGCTTCATCGGCTTCCAAAAAGCGGTTTCGCTGTCGATACAGTACCTTCCGTTGTTGGGAAAGCACCTCATCATAAGCGAATAACTGCTTCCGAATCCCCGCATAATATTGCTCGATGCTGCGCTGGACATTGTCCAGCGTACGCGCAACCTGGACGCTCTCGATGGGGGTTGTTTCGTCCAGACGAAACGCTTCGGCGAGGCGAGCCATCCGATCACCCCCAAACACCCTGAAGATGGGGTCCTCCAGCGACAGGAAGAAACGCGAACATCCGGGGTCACCTTGGCGACCTGCACGACCCCGCAACTGGTTATCGATGCGGCGTGACTCGTGTCGTTCAGTTCCGAGGATGTGCAGGCCACCGAGGTCCAGCACAGCTGCGCGCTCTGCATCGAGCCGCGGACGCAGCTGCTTTTCCAGCCACTGAAGTGCCTCTCTTACCAGCTCCTGGGCCTCGGCAGAGAAGGGCAACGTTGGCTCTTGAAACTCGGCAGCTTGCAGCATCAGCTGATGCAGCTGCTCCATGGATTCGATGATAAGCCGCGGACCAGGATCCGTCGAACGCTGGGAACGCAGTGCCTCAGCGATTTTTTCTCCAAAGCAGTGCAGCTGGTGATGCTCCGCCTCTTCGAGACACGAGAGGAAATGCTCGGTGGATGCGCGGTCGCCGGCCCCAGAGGAGCATTCAGGCCCCAGAGCGAACGTGGCAAGCAGCTCCCTCTGGAGAAGAGCGCGTGCTAGACTGGACACGTTTCCACCCAGCACGATATCGGTTCCTCGTCCAGCCATGTTTGTTGCGATCGTAACCGCTCCTAGACGACCTGCTTGGGCGATGATTTCGCTCTCACGTTCAGCGTTCTCCGGACGTGCATTCAGAACCTCGTGCGGAACGCGTTCGCCTTCGCTCAAAAGGGCGCTGATTCGCTCACTAGCTTCAATACTGGTGGTTCCAACCAGGACGGGCACTTTTCGAAGGTGCAGGCGTCGAATTTCTGCGACCACAGCAAGAAGTTTGCCGCGACTCGTTCGAAACACCACATCGGGGTAGTCTCGGCGAACGACAGGTAGCGCGGTGGGCACAACGACCACCTCGAGTCCGTACGTTTCGCGTATCTCTGCTGCATCGGTAGCAGCGGTGCCCGTCATGCCTGCCAGACGAGGAAACAGGCGAAAGAAGGACTGATACGAGATGGAAGCTACAGTCCGCGGTTCAGTGCGGACAGCGAGCCCCTCCTTGGCCTCGATGGCTTGGTGCAGACCCTCTGACCAGCGCCTACCTTGCAGTACTCGACCGGTAAACTCATCCACGATTAGCACTTGATCACCCCGAACGACATAATCTATATCACGTTGATAGAGCTCCTTCGCCTTGAGTGCATTCAGCACAAAGGGCGCCCACGGATCCGCTGCGGCGAAGAGCGTTGGCACTTGCAGTGCCTCCTCACATGCTTCGTAACCGGCGCCTGTCAAAGTGACATTGCGCTCCTTTTCATAGACCGTGTAGTGCCGATCCCGCTGCAGGTTTGCAGCCAGTTTAGCGGCAGTAGCGTATTTCTCTGTGGGCGCCTCTGCAGCCTGGGAAATGATCAGCGGTGTACGCGCTTCATCTATCATGATTGAGTCGGCCTCATCCAGTAGACAAAAGTAGAAGGGCTTGGGCCTCACAAGCACTTGATCAGCAGCGCTCAGCACCAGATGGTCGCGTAGATAGTCGAATCCAAGCTCCGCATTCGTCACATAGGTGATATCGCAAGCGTATGCTCGTTGACGTGCCGCCCGCTCTGTGGCGCTGGTCACACACCCGACAGAGAAACCCAGGGAGCGATACAGTGGACCCATGTTTTCAAAGTCGCGACGGCAGAGGTAATCGTTCACCGTCACGACCAGGACGGTACCGCGAGCCGCTAGCGCGCTGGCACATGCCGGCATCGTTGCGATGAGCGTTTTCCCCTCACCGGTGGCGATCTCCGCTACGCAACCGTGAAAGAGTGCAAGGCCACCAAGAACCTGCACATCGAAGGGTCGCATGCTGAGCGTCCGACGTGCGGCCTCTCGCACGATGGCGAATACCTCGGCCAGTGGCGGGTCCCCGCTCCGCACCGAGTCGTTTCTCCGCAGGGCATCCAAGCGAGCTCTGAGTTCATCGCTTTTGAGTTGTTCCAGTTCCGCCTCCAGTGCATTGATTTCCAGAAGTGTATCCCAGTACTTCGCGAGCGTCGGATCTTTGACCCGATCACGTGTGAGCTCAGTGGCGACACTGGACTCTGCCGAGACCGGCGACTTGGACTTGCGAACGAACCGCTCTGGGAGGCCGAAGAGACTCAGCTGCAGACGGCGAGTAAGCGGAGCGAGAACTGTGGATTTCCGTAGCGACGCCTCTTTACGAAGACGTGTGCGGAACGACCAGCACGAAGGGCGCCACAGGTGCTTTCGAAAAGCACCAGCTGGCAACGTTGCAAGGCACGCTTCTCGTGAACGGAGAAAGCACTGTCTCTGCGTGAACGGGTACGTCACATGGAACATGGTGGGCAACGAATGAAGCCCTGGTCCTTTCTGCAACGTCAGTTCTAAATTGTCAGAGGGAGCAAAACTTGAGTCCTAGCGGAGTTCGGTTCACTACCCCTGCTTCGGCTGTTGGTAGAGCCGCCGACAACGTTCCTGTCGCTTCCGGACCCGACACCTGAGTTTTTACTTTGTAAGATCGATGACGAAACAAACCAGAGTCCACCGAAGACACATGTACTGTCAGAAACCAGAGAAGCGAGCACTTTCTAAGAGCGGAAGCCACCGCCACCGCCACCGCCACAAGCAGTACGAACGTCACCAACAGCAGCCCCGACTTGTTCGCAGCGGAGATCGGATGCTGGGTACGTTTGGAGATGCAGCGCTCTGGTAGTCGCTCGATAGACGCAGCACAGATACGTGTGGAACACCTGGGTATGCGAGTCACTTTTGTTTTGTTTGCTTTTCTAGCGGGTATTTT
>JGI24721J44947_10003661_pt1 | contig 21584 bp, 25 predicted proteins | sample YelNatPaOPGAMG01_FD_44947 | JGI IMG/M metagenome (IMG submission 44947) | reverse complement strand
TCAGAGTAGGAGGTTCAACTTATCGTCAAGGGACAGTACCAGGAAGAATATTACCAAATGGCCAACCTGCAAATCCTAAGGACCCAGATGTTAGAATATATAGAGTTAGAAGAGATTATAAAACAGGGAATTTGGATGCTGAATTATCCGATGGAGATGGACCATCCATAGAAGCTATTCGTGAACAATATGAAAAGGACTGGAATGAATGGCCAGCAGATCAAGGTGCTCCATTCGAAGATGTTGATGCAGATGGGAAATATGATCCTACAATAGATATACCAGGGGTTCCTGGGGCAGACCAAACAGTTTGGTTTGTTTGCAATGATTTAGACCCTGCTCAAACCGACTATATGTATGGTTCTCTTCCAATGGGAATTGAAGAACAAGTTACTGTTTGGGGATACAAGGCTACTGGCGCATTAGGTAATATGATTTTTAGGAAGTTTCTGATTATTAATAAAAATCCAGACCAAAAACCTTTTACAGAAATGTATGTATCAATGTGGAGTGATGTTGACGATGGTGATGCTGGGGATGATTTTGCAGGATGCGATACTACCTTAAGCTTAGGTTATGTTTATAATGCTAATGAAGTTGATGCAACTTATAATCCACTTCCCCCACCAGCTGTAGGATTCGATTTCTTCCAGGGTCCTATTGTAGATGGTACCCCTACAGATACAGCTATTTTTAAAGGGAAGTATGTTCCGGGCAAGAAAAATTTACCGATGACTGCATTTTATTTCTTTATAAATGGAGACCCAGTATATATGACCCTGACCTTGGCCTATATGAAACTGGTACACTTCAATGGTATAACTTGTTCAGAGGTAGAATTTCTACAAGTGGGGACCCATTTGTTGACCCTACAACAGGTCAGCCAACAAAATTCTGTTTAGCTGGTGACCCAATTACTGGAACAGGTTGGTTAGATGGTATGCTTCACCCACCAGGAGATCGCCGTATAGGTTCTGTATCTGGTCCATTTGAAATGGCTTATGGTGATACTCAAGAAGTTGTAGTCGCAGAAATTGCTGCAGGTGCTGTACCAGGAATTGATAGATTACAAGCAGTAAAACTTTTAAAAGATTACGATAAAGCAGCTCAAATAGCTTATGATAGATTGTTCCAGTTGCCAAGAGCACCGGAACAACCAAAAGTCGTTGTAGGAGAACTCGATAAAGAAATCATACTTTCATGGGGAAGTGATGTTGAAGCTGTTAATAAAACTGAAAGTTATGATAATTTTGGTTATAAGTTCGAGGGTTATAATGTTTATCAGTTACCTTCTCCTTCTGCGCAACTTTCTCAAGCTGTTAGGTTGGCAACTTTTGATATTGTAAATGATATAAAGAAAATTACAGATTTAGAATTTGATCCAACAGCTGGTATACCTGTTGAGAAGGTTTTAGCATTTGGTAATGATACTGGTATTAAAAGATTCATTAGTATAAAGACTGATGCATTAAAAGGTAATTTACCCCTGAATAATGGTAGTAAGTATTATTTTGCAGTCACTTCTTACGCATATAATCCTGAACCACCATTTGGACCTAAAGTACTTGAAAATGCTTTGCAGGTTATTACTGTTACACCACAAACACCAAAACCAGGTGTAAGGTACGAAGCATCTTTAGGTAAAGAAATTGTTGCTACACATAAATCAGGTTTCAGTGATGGTAAAGTTACTGCATATGTTGTCGATCCGACGAAAGTAACAGGTCATAAATATGAAGTTAGCTTTGCTGCAGATGGATGGATTTTGAAAGATTTAACAACATCAACCACCTTATTAACCAAACAAACCAATCAAAATGCTGATGAATTGTCACCAATGGTTGATGGTATGCTTATTAAAGTTGCAGGTGCACCTAATGATTTCAAAGATTTCCTTGTAACAGCAAATGCAAGTGGTCCACTTAATCCNCCAGAATATGGCGCCTTTGCATTTAATAATAGTGGTTTTCCGCATCCAACTACAGGCGATAGACCAACTGCGAGACAACAAGTACGCGGTGGAATGTGGGGAATTCACACAGGAAATATTGACGATGCAAGTTTTGACTATGAGTTTTTCGTAAATAGAGTAACTCAAAATGGTGCTCGTTGGCCAAGAATAATTCCAAATGACTTCGAAATTAGATTTAAACCAGGTAAAGCATTCTTATATCCTGGAAGTGATTATGGTGGTCATGGAAAATTAGTTGATGTTCCATTCCAGCTCTGGAATGTTGGAACTAAAGCTGATGCAAGTGATGATGTTCGTTATTTCCCATATATACTTGACGAAAATGAAGATGGAGTTTTTGATTTATCTGGTGTTGACCATCCAATATCTGGTGGTGATAATGATCCCGAGACTGACTGGATTTACTGGGTAATTCCAAAAGATATGACTCCCGGAGAAAGTGGTTACAATGCAATAGTAAATAAGATTCAGACAGAAGGGGAAGATAATCATCAATATTTAGATCCGACAATAATGAGTGGTGATGCAATCCGTCGTATGGTATTGGTCAACTGGAATGGTGGAAGTGTTTCAGCTGCAGATTGGCCAAATAATGTTAATAGCCCAATGCCAGAAGAAGGAACAGTATTTAAGATTATCACAACAAAACCAAATCAGCCTGGTTCAGATGTATTTGAATTTACAGCTCCTTCAGTTATTGTAAGTAATGATCTTGCTAAGGAAGATGTTGAACAAATTAATGTTTTCCCAAATCCATATTATGGTGTTAATCCTCAAGAAATTAATAAATATCAACGATTTGTTACTTTTACTCACTTGCCGCAAAAAGCAACAATCAGAATATTTAACTTAGCAGGTCAGCTCGTAAGAACAATAAGAAAAGATTCTCCTGAACAATTCCAGAGATGGGACCTCAACAATGAAAATAGTTTACCTGTTGCAAGCGGTATTTANATNGTTCATGTTGATATGCCAGATTTGGGAAAAACAAAGATTCTTAAAGTAGCTATCATCCAAGAACAACAAGTTCTTGATAGATTCTAAAAAATTGAAGGAGACTGAAAAATGAAAAAAATAAATTTAATTGCAATAATACTATTACTTACCGTAAGCAGTCTATTTGCAGGTGGCGGCAGTCGTAATGGTACTGCAGGGGCTACCGAATTGTTAGTGCCAGTAGGCGCACGCGGTATTTCGATGGCTAATTCTACTCTTGTTGGAGCTACCGGTGTCGAAGCTTTGTATTGGAACCCTGCTAATCTTGTGCGTGGTGAATTCAATACAAATGTTCTCTTTTCACATATGAATTATATTGCAGATATTAGTGTTGATTATGGCGCAGTTTCTACTAATATCGAAGGATTTGGTGCTTTAGGTTTTACAATTAAATCAATTGGTATCGGTGATATCCCAGTTACAACTGTTGTTAATCCTGACGGTACAGGTCAAACTTTCAGACCATCATTCATCACTGTTGGAATGACTTATTCCAGAATGTTAAGTGATAGAATTTCTGTAGGTGTAACTGCAAATATTATCTCTGAAAGAATTGAACTTGTATCTTCAACCGGTATTGCATTTAATATGGGTATAGCTTATAAGAATCTTGCTAATGTTGATGGACTAAGCTTTGCAGTTGTATTGAAAAACATTGGACCTCAAATGAAATATGACGGCAGCGGTCTTAATGTAAAAGCAATTTCAACTGACCTTGCAAGACCAACTCAATATTATAAGATTGATGCTGCCTCATTTGAATTGCCTTCGACACTTGAACTTGGTCTAGGATACAACTTCCAGTTCAGTGAATCAAATGCATTAATGATTAATGGTGTGTTCCAGAACAGCAATTTTTACGGTGATGAATACAGATTTGGTGCTGAATATGGATACAACAATACCTTCTTCGTTCGTGGCGGTTATATGTTTATGCCAGAACTTGACAGCGACAGCAATGTATTCGGTCTGACAGCAGGTTTTGGTATAAATTATAACTTAGGTGGAGTAGGTGTAAAATTGGATTATGCTTATCGTCAGGCTAAATTTTTCGATGCAAATCATGTATTTACTATCTCGTTAGGTTTATAATAAACCTATCAGGATTTACGAAGCCCTCTTTAAAGAGGGCTTCTTTTTTTTAAAAAAGTTCATAAGAAAATTTTTTTACAATATTACTGAGTGAATATATTTTTAATGATGTTGATTATATTTTCTCAAATCATTAAATATGCTAATAAAAATTTGCCTGAACATAGGAGATGTAATTAATGAAAAGAATTTTATCAGCAGCTTTTATATTTGCTTTATCAATTATTACTATAGCTCAAACAGAATTAAACTTTGAATTTGATTATGCACGATTTAAATATGATACAAGCTCTGTCTACATGGAATTTTATTATGATTTGAATACCAGTAATATGAAAATTAAAAAATCAGATTCAGGATTATTGAAAGAGGCTATTGTTCATATCGAAATGAAAAATGATGATGTAGATACTTTTTTTATTTATAAAGATTGGAAAATAACACATCCTTTAATTGAAGGAACTGAAGAACAGGAAAGAAATTATATTGGTGTTTTAGGTTTTGTAGTGCCAAAAGGAAATTATTCTTTGCTCGTTAAAGCCTATGATAGCAGTAATCCTGCTTATAACAAAGTTATTCGAGAAAAAGTAATTATCAATCCATTTAAGAATGATAAATATTCTGTCAGCGATATCCAGATTGCAACAAATATTAAAAAAGAAGGAGCTGACCCTAATTCTATTTTTTATAAAAACACACTCGAAGTTATTCCCAATCCATCAATGATTTACATGGATAAAATGCCAATTCTGTTTTATTATGCTGAACTTTACAATTTGAAACTTGATGACCCAAATAATGATTTTAAACTTCATAAAATTCTTTTCAATAGTGTAGGAAAGAAAGTTTATGAACAGACAAAAACTGTCAAGCAAAGTGAAAATGCTTTTGTTGATGTTGGAACGATAAACCTATCTAAAATGCCAACAGATTCTTATAATCTTGTTTTAAGTCTTGTAGATAATAAAACAAATCAAGCTTACATTTCTACAAAGAGATTTTATTATTACAATACAAAATTTATAGATACANCTTCTGCAAGAACTTTAGCCAAAGGAATAATGGGAACTGAATTTGCAGTTTTTGATAATGCTGAATGTGATAAAATGTTCTCTCAGATAAAATATATTGCTACTCAAAAAGAAATTGACCAATATAAAAAGCTTGATTCACTAAATGCAAAAAGAGAATTTTTATATAATTTCTGGAAACAAAGAGACCCAGACCNATCCACACCAATTAATGAATTTAAAGAAGATTATATGAAAAGAGTTGAATATGCTAACAGGAATTTTGGAGTNTATTCTAAAGAAGGTTATTTAACAGATAGAGGCAGAGTTTATTTAATTTATGGCGAACCTGACCAGAGAGATTTCTATCCCAGTGAACCTAATATGAAACCTTATGAAATTTGGTTCTATAATCAAATTGAAGGTGGTGTCAGCTTTATTTTTGGTGATGTAACAGGATTTGGAAATTATGAACTTTTGCACTCTACAAAAAGAGGTGAAGTGAGAGATGATTATTGGCAGAGAAGATTAACTACTCAATAGCTTATGCTAAACAAAAATAAAATTGAATTTTTCTTCTTTCGTTTATTTAATAAAATTCTTTTAGCATTAGGACTAAACAAATCTCGTAAGTTTGCACGGCTTATCGGCACATTTTTTTATTACTTTATTCCAATTAGAAAGAAAACTGTTCTTAGCAATTTAAGAAATGCTTTCCCAGAAAAATCACAGAAAGAAATCAAAAACATTGCAAAGAAAAATTATCAAAATATTTCAATTACTTTTTGTGAATTAATGCTTTTTCCATCATTAAGTTTAAGTGAAATAAAATCTCAAATTTGGTTCGATAACTTAGAGTTAATTCGAAATAAAATTTCAAATGGCAAAGGATTAATTCTTTTAACTGGACATTTTGGCAACTGGGAAATTTTAATATCTTCAATTGTTGCATATATTAATGCAAAATATCATGTGCTGGTCAAACCTCAGAGAAATGAGTATATAACTCAATGGTTGAAAAATACTCGAAGCATTGGCAATACAAATGTTATTGAAGTAGGAGTTTCTGTAAAAGAAATTATTAAAGCATTAAAAGCCGGCGAAGTTGTTTTAATCGCAGGCGACCAGAGAGGTCCTTTTGAAGGAAACAGATTTCAATTTTTTAATCGCCAGACAGCACTTTACACCGGAACAGCATCAATAGCTCTTAAAACTAATTGTAATGTATTGCTTGTAGCAATTGTAAGACAACCTGATTATAAATACAAAGCTTATGTAGAAGAACTAAATTTTGATGAACTTCCTGAGGATAATGAAAAAAAATCAGTTGAACTTACTCAGCGTTATATTTCATTTCTTGAGAAATTTGTTAGGAAAAATCCCGAGCAGTATTTCTGGATGCATAAACTATGGAAATACTAAATTCTAAAGAAAAAATTCTAATAATCCAGACTGCTTTTCCTGGAGATGCAATTCTTACTTTACCAATGATTCAGAAACTAAAAGAAAAATATGCTGAAAGCGTGATAGATGTGTTNTGTATTCCTTCAACTAAAGAAATATTTTTGAATTCATCAGCAGTTGATAATGTGATTGTATATGATAAGAAAGGCGGACAAAAATCATTTCGTGATTTATTAATGCTTATAAAAAAAATTCAAAAAAAGAATTATTCAAAAATATATTCACCGCATCGGTCGTTCAGGTCTTCAATTATTGTTTGGCTTTCTAAATGCAAAGAAACATATGGTTTTGATAATGCCGCATTAAGTTTCATCTATAAACACAAAATTCATTATGATAAAAATAAACATGAAGTTGAAAGAAATCTTAAGCTAATTAAATATGATACCTCAAAAAATAATTGGAGAATATACCCGGAAATAAAATTTACAGAAGAAATTGAAAACAAGGTTGAAAAATTNATTCAATCAATCACTAAAAAAATAATTGCNGTAGCACCTGGTTCAGTGTGGAATACAAAAGTTTATCCAGAAGAATATTACAAATTACTTGTTGATTATCTTATATCTAAAAATTACTATATCTTTTTTATTGGAGGAAAAGATGACCAAATTCTTTGTGAACGATTAAATAAAAAATTTGAAGAGAATTCTTTTTCACTTGCTGGGAAATTAAGCATTGTTGAAACCATTGCATTTTTAAAAAAATGTTCTTTATTGATTTGTAATGATAGTGCACCAACGCATATGGCAATGGCTGCACAAATTCCTGCATTGACAATTTATTGCTCAACTGTTCCTGAATTTGGTTTCTATCCTTATAATTCAATAAGTGATTTTATTTCGTATGATGGACTTAAATGTAAACCCTGTGGTATTCATGGTCATAAAAAATGTCCTATTAATACATTTGATTGTGGATATTTACTTACTCCTGATATGGTAATTGAAAAAGTAAATAACATGTTAAGTGCCAAGAAAAAAAGCATATAAATTCATATATTTGATGCACAATGAATGGATGAAAAATGAAATTTTTCAACTTAGATACAATAAAGAAGATTTTTGTAATTATTACACCAAACATTCCCGATTCAAGCACAAAAACTTATAAGTTCAGTTTTTTTAGAAGCATTGGTTATATTTTAATTTACACATTAATTTCATGGCTGGTATTAATTTTTATTCTTTCTGTTACACCTCTCAAAGATTTTCTTTTTGTTTTAGATAATCAGGAATTAATTGCTCAAAGAAAAAAAATAAATGAACTTCAGGAAAAAGTAAGAATATTAACAAATGAGCTTGAAGATATTTCTTCAACAAATGAAAAAATAAAATACACTCTAAAACTTGCTCACAGAGATTCTTCAGATACATCAAAATCAATTTATGATACATTAAAGAAAAGAATAACAAAGAAAATTAATCTTGGCGGCAACATTTTGCTCGCAGTAAAAGAATTATTTGGAAGATTTCTTTATGAAAATACAAATACAGATTCATTAGTTTTTCTTGCACCAGCTACTGGAATATTAACCAAAGAGTTTAATCCCGAAAGCGGTCATCTTGGTGTAGATTATGGACTTAAGATTGGTTCTCCAGTTTATGCTTCTTTAGGCGGATTAGTGATATTTGCTGATTATACTGTTGATTATGGATATACAATTATTATTCAGCATGATAATGGTTATGTAACAATGTATAAACATTGTTCATCTCTTTTGAAAAAACCTCAAGATTATGTAAGACAGGGAGAATTAATTGCTTTAAGCGGAAATTCTGGCAAAAAAAGCACAGGCCCTCACCTTCATTTTGAAATATGGCATCGAGGTAAACCTGTTAATCCTGAAAAATTAATCATAAAGTAAGGAGGAGCTATGGCATCAAAAAAAGATTCACACGAAGAAGAAGTAAGTATAATCAGCAGTGGAGTAAAAATAGAAGGCAATTTGAGTAGTGAAGGAAATGTTAGAATTGATGGTGTTGTAATTGGAAATCTAACCATTAATGGTAATTTAACAATTGGAGATACTTCAGAAATTTTTGGAGAAATTAAAGCTCGTAATATAACCACAAATGGAAAAGTTGAAGGCAAGATTTATGCTTCAGAAAAATTGAAATTAGAGCCAAAATCAGTAATTAAAGGTGATTTAATTACAAAAACATTAATAATAGAAGAAGGAGCAATTTTTGAAGGGCACAGTTCGATGAATGGTGCTCAAACATCAGCTCAAAAAGAAAATGGCTGAATTAGGTAAATATCCAAGTAAATTATCTGAAACTTATAGAAATATCAGTCCTTATCTGGGATTAGGAACTCAACTTGCAGCCACAATTATATTAATGTTTTTTTTAGGCAGATGGCTGGATGATTTATTCAATACGAGTCCTATCTTAATGATTATTTTTTCTTTTGTAGGCTGCTTTGCAGCTGTTTATAATTTTATAAAAACTGTGTTGAACTTAAACAAGAAAAATAAACTTGATAAAACAAATTAAACTTTCAGCTGCAATAATAATTTTTATTAATGCGATAATAATTCTTTTATCTTATTTGAAAATTTTATCAGGTTCTCAGTTTAAATCATTAATTTTTGCATGCATAATTTCGATTATTAATTACATTATTTTTTTGTTTTTATTTCATAAATCAGTTAAGGAAGAAAATAAAAAGTTTATAAAAATAAATTTAGGTGGAATGGCTTTTAGAATTATATTAGTTCTTGCATTAATTTTTCTTACACTCAAATTCTTGAAAGTTGACAAATATGAATTTATATTTGCACTCTTAATATGGTATATTTTGTTGATGATATTCGAAATAAATATAATTCGATTAGAAAAAACAGTTAAAAACTCTTTAAAGTGAACATGTGGTTTAATAATGCTGCACAAGATACATTGAACGCTGCAAAATCTGGCTCTCAGGATACTGGCTGGATAATGCATCATATTCTTGATTCAAAAGAACTTGATTTGACACCTTTTGGAGTAATTCATCTTCCTGAAATTCATCTTTTTGGATTGGATTTATCTATTACAAAACATGTAGTTTTCATGTGGATTGCAGCTCTGATTTTAATTGTTACATTTATTAAGGTATCAAATTCGTATAAGAAGTCGTTAGTCCCAAAAGGAATTACCAACTTCGTAGAAGTGCTTATAATTTTTGTGCGCGATGAGATTGCAAAACCTACGATTGGTCATGGTTATGAAAAATTTTTACCTTATTTGTTAACAGTTTTTTTCTTTATTCTAACCTGTAACTTTTTAGGTTTAGTGCCTTACGCAGCTACATCTACAAGTAATATTGCTGTTACAGCAACACTGGCCACAATTTCATTTTTTGTTATTCAAATTGGCGGAATAATGAAGAACGGATTCTTTGGATATTTCAAAGGTTTGGTTCCACATGGGATACCGTTCTGGCTTGTGCCAATAATGTTTGTTGTCGAGTTGCTTGGATTATTTACAAAGCCATTTGCTCTGGCTATCCGTCTCTTTGCAAATATGACTGCAGGACACATAGTTATTTTAGCTTTACTGGGATTAATATTTATTCTAAGAACATATTTTGTTGTTCCTGTTTCAATTTCATTTGCTCTGTTTATTTATTTACTGGAAATTCTGGTAGCACTTATTCAAGCTTATATATTTACAATGTTGTCATCTTTATTTATTGGGATGGCATATCATCAAGAACATTAATATAAAAAAGGAGGAAATCAATGGAATTCGCTTATTTAGCAGCTGGTTTTGGTGCAGCACTCACAGTAATTGGCGGTGCATTTGGTATCGGTAAATTAGCAAGCTCAGCTATGGATGCAAGTGGCCGTCAACCTGAAGCAGCTGGAGAAATTAGAACTTCTATGATTATTGCTGCAGCATTAATCGAAGGTATTTCTCTTTTTGCATTGGTTATTTGTATTCTTTTAGCTTTGAAATAGTTTATAATTTCTCTTTCACATAAGGGAGTTAGGTTTATGGTAATTAGTAATTTATTAATCATTGCATTAAGTAGCAGTGGCGAACATTCAGGTAGCCCGCTTGATGTAAATCCAGGTTTGATTTTGTGGACAGTTGTAACAGTAATTTTTCTGCTCATAATATTATCAAAACTTGCATGGAAACCAATCTTAAAATCCCTTAATGAAAGAGAAAACTTAATCAAAGAATCACTTGAAAAAGCAGAAAATGCAAGAAAAGAAGCAGAGAAATTAATTGCAGAAAATAAAGTAAACCTGCAAAAAGCTGAAGCTGAAGCACAAAAAATAATCGAGCAAAGCAGAGAATACGCTGAAAAATTAAAATTGCAGATACTCGAAGAAAGCAAATCTCAGGCAAGAAGAATGATTGAGGATGCATCGCGAGAAATTGAAAGGAAGAATGCTGAGGCTTTTACTAAATTAAAAGAACAGGTTGCAGATATTGCAATTAATGCTGCTGAAAAAATTCTTAGAGAAAATCTCGATAAAGAAAAACAAANTAAAATAATTGCTAAGTATCTTGATGATCTTTCGAAGAACTAATTATGAGTGTTTACAGAATATCATATCGTTACGCTAATTCTCTTTTTAAGCTTGCAGAAGAAAAAAATATTCTATCTAAAATTGCTGAAGATGCAGAATTGGTCCATTCAACTATAAACAGTTCAAAAGAACTTCGTGCNCTNCTTAAAAATCCTGTAATTAAATCCGATAAGAAAAAAGAATTATTATCAAAAATTTTTGAAGGAAAGATTGGCGATGATATGATGAGATTTATTGATTTTGTTATTGATAAGAATAGAGAAAATATATTGATTGACATTATGCAGGAATTTTTAAATCTGAGAGATAATAAAGAAGGTATTCTGCGTGTTCAGGTTATTACTGCTGTTGAGATAGATGATAATTTAAAAAAAGAAATTGAAAAGNTGCTCGAGAATAAAGAGAGAAAGAAAATCAAAAGTAATTATGTGATTAATCCGAATATACTTGGTGGTTATATAATAAGATTTAAAGACACTGTAATTGATGCTTCACTTACTCATCAATTAGAAAGATTAAGAAAAAAGTTTTCAGAAGATTTAAGTATTTCGAACAATTAGGATGAAAATAAAATGGTAGAAATAAGACCCGACGAAGTTTCTGCAATATTAAGAAAACAACTTGCCGGCTTCGATAACGAAGTTGATATTTATGATGTCGGAACAGTTCTTCAAGTTGGAGATGGAATTGCTCGTGTTTATGGATTAACAAAAGTAATGGCAAGTGAACTTGTAGAATTCCCAAATGGTGTGATGGGAATGGTTCTCAACCTTGAAGAAGATAATGTTGGTTGTGTTCTTTTTGGAGAAAGTACTTTAATTAAAGAAGGCGATATTGTTAAAAGGACAAAACGCGTAGCTTCATTTCCTGTTGGAGAAAATTTACTTGGAAGNGTTGTTAATCCTTTAGGGGAACCACTTGATGGCAAGGGGAGTATTCAATTCGAAAAATATTCTCCCATTGAAAGAAAAGCACTCGGTGTAATTCAAAGACAACCTGTTAAGGAACCATTGCAGACAGGAATTACTGCTATAGACGCAATGATTCCTATTGGTCGTGGTCAAAGAGAATTAATTATTGGTGATAGNCAAACTGGTAAAACAGCCATTGCAATTGATACAATTATTAACCAAAAATATACTCATACCGAAGAAGCTAAAAAGTACGGCATAAAACCTGTTTATTGCATTTATGTCGCTGTTGGACAAAAGAATTCTACAGTTGCACAAGTTGTTGCTAAACTCGAAGAATATGGTGCAATGGAATATACAACTGTAATTTCAGCACCAGCATCTTCACCGGCTCCTCTTCAATATATTGCACCTTACTCGGGTGCTACATTGGGAGAATATTTCAGAGATAAAGGTATGCATGCCCTTGTAATCTATGATGACCTTTCAAAACAGGCAGCTGCATATCGTGAACTTTCACTTTTGCTTAGAAGACCTCCTGGAAGAGAGGCTTATCCTGGAGATGTATTTTATTTGCATTCCCGTTTGCTTGAACGTGCTTCAAAATTAAGTGAAGAAGAAGGCGGCGGAAGTTTAACTGCATTGCCAATAATTGAAACTCAGCAAGGTGATGTTTCGGCATATATTCCTACTAATGTTATTTCAATTACAGATGGACAAATTTATCTTGAGCCTAATTTGTTTAATGCAGGTGTTCGNCCTGCTATTAATGTTGGAATCTCAGTTTCACGAGTTGGTGGNAATGCTCAAATTAAAGCAATGAAAAAAGTTGCTGGTTCATTAAAATTAGATTTAGCTCAATATCGTGAACTTGAAGCATTTGCAAAGTTTGGTTCTGACCTTGATAAAGCAACTCAAAGAACACTTGCAAAAGGTGCTCGATTAGTTGAATTATTAAAACAAGACCAGTATTCTCCNCTGCCTGTTGAAAAACAAATTGTAAGCGTATTTATTGGAACGAATGATTATCTTGAAACTATAGATGTGAAAGATGTAAAAAGATTTGAAAAAGAATTTCATGAATATGTTGAATTGAAATATCCTGAAATTTATGAAAATATTAGGTCAACAAAAGAATTAAGAGATGACACTGTTCAACTTCTGAAAAAAGCAGCAAGTGAATTTTTAGAAAAATTTAAGAAAAGCTGATAATATTTCTGATGGCAACTTTAAGAGATATAAAAAGAAGAATAATTGGAATAAAAAATACTCAGCAGATAACCAAAGCAATGAAAATGGTTGCTGCTGCAAGATTGCGTCGTGCTCAGGATAATATTATTAATGCTCGACCATATTCACGCAAAATTTCAGAAGTTTTATCTCATCTGCTGAGTATTGAAAAAAATATTAATAACCCATTTTTACAGAATAGAAAAGTTGAGAATCTTGCAATTGTAGTTGTTACTTCTGACAGAGGTTTATGCGGGAGTTTTAATGTAAATGTAATTCGCAAAACAGAAGAATTAATTCATAATGATTATAAAAAANTATATGATAGTGGAAAGGTTCAGTTGTATTGTGTAGGAAAAAAAGGATTTGATTATTTTTCNAAAAGAAATTATCAAATAGCAAATTCCTTCCAAGGAATATTTTCCCACTTAAAATTTGAATTCGCTTCGGGTATAATAAAAGAATTATCACAAAAATTTTTANATAATGAAATTGATAAAGTTNTGTTAGTTTATAATGAGTTTAAATCTATTATTCAACAAAAAACTGTAATTGAACAGCTGTTGCCTATTCAGCCTTTTTCGCAGAATGAATTAAATCAACTGCAGACAGTAGATTTTATTTATGAACCGAATAAAACAGGGATTATAAATTTTTTGCTGCCAAAACATTTGAATGCTCAAATGTGGAGAACATTGTTAGAATCGTATGCCGCTGAACTTGCTGCAAGAATGACTGCTATGGATATGGCAACAGAAAATGCAAAAGAATTAATTCGTTCATTACAGTTAACTTATAACAAAGTGCGTCAGGCTACGATAACTAAAGAAATAATTGAAATTGTATCCGGAGCGAATGCCCTTAAAGAAGGCTGAAGAATTAACTTTTGAAATGATTTTCCTTTTTATTATCTTTTTTACTGGAATTTATGCTTGAAGATTTAACTGAAAAATTTGAACGAACTTTAAAGAAAATTACTGGTCAAGGTAGATTAACCGAAGATAATATTTCTGATACTCTTCGGGAAATTAGACGTGTTCTTTTAGATGCTGATGTTAACTATAAAGTAGCAAAACAATTTATAGAAGATGTAAAGGCAAAAGCACTTGGCAAGGAAGTTTTGCTATCTGTAACCCCAGGACAGCTCATTACAAAAATTATTTATGATGAGCTTACAAAACTTTTAGGCGGCACTGGTGCTGAATTAAAATTAAATCCATCAGGAATTACGGTAATTATGTTAATTGGGTTACAAGGTTGCGGTAAAACTACTTTCAGTGCTAAACTTGCTAAATATCTTAAAGAGAAAAAAAGAAATGTTCTTTTAGTTGCTGCAGATGTTTACCGTCCTGCTGCAATTAATCAATTGAAAATTTTGGGTTCTCAAATAAATGTTCCTGTATTTTCAATTGATGGTAGCAGTGACCCGGTAAAAATAGCATACGAATCACTTGCATTTGCTAAAGATAATAAACTTGATACTGTAATTATTGATACTGCTGGAAGATTGCATGTTGACGAAGAAATGATGCAGGAAGCAGCTGCAATTAAAGAAAAGGTTAATCCAACTGAAACTTTGTTTGTAGTAGATTCAATGACAGGACAGGATGCTGTAAATTCTGCAAAAGCTTTTCATGAAAAAGTTGATTATGATGGTATTGTTGTTACAAAACTGGATGGTGATGCAAGAGGAGGTTGTGTTCTATCAATTAAAGCTGTTGTTGATAGGCCAATTAAATTTATTAGTGTAGGCGAGAAACTTGATTCGATAGAAATATTTTATCCAGATAGATTAGCTTCGAGAATACTTGGCAAAGGTGATATAATTACTCTTGTTGAAAAAGCTCAACAGCAGGTAGATGAAAAAGAAGCAGAAGAACTTGAAAGAAAATTATTAGCAAATAAATTTGATTTTGATGATTTCTTAAAGCAGATTAAAATGATTAAAAAGATGGGTTCTTTGAAATCACTTTTATCAATGATTCCTGGAATAGGCTCTGCATTAAAAAATGCTGAGGTTGATGATAAACAATTGATAAAAGTAGAATCAATTATTCAATCTATGACAAAAGAAGAAAGAAAAAATCCTAAAATATTGAATGGCAGCAGAAGAAAAAGAATTGCAAGAGGAAGTGGTAATTCAATACAAGATGTAAATAGATTGATAAAACAATTTAACCAGATGCAGCAGATGATAAAAATGTTGAATTCAAAATCTGGTAAAACAGGAATAATGAATTTGAAAAATTTTAGAATGAATTAAAAAATTATTATAAATAAAGGAGGAATAAATAAATTGGCAGTAAAGTTAAGACTGAAACGAATGGGAAAGAAAAAACAGCCAGTCTATAAAGTTGTGGCTGCTGACGCACGTTCACCAAGAGATGGTAAATTTATCGAAGCAATTGGATTATATAATCCTAAAACAGAACCGGCTACAGTTGAAATCAAAGAAGACAGAGCATTATATTGGCTTAATGTTGGTGCTCAACCTACAGAAACAGTAAGAAGTCTTCTTTCTCAAAAAGGAATTTTGTTAAAACGAGATTTGATGAAACGCGGCTTTTCTGAAGAAGAAATTGCAAAAAGATTAGAAGAATGGACAAAATTAAAAGAAGCAAAATTAGCAGCTGCTCTTAAAAAAGCTGAAAAATCAAAATCTAAAAAGCAGTCAGAAGCAAAAGCTGATACAATAGAAGATTCTAACAGTGCAGCGGAAGTAAAGGGTACTGCTTCCGGAGAAGCATAAATTAGCTTGCACTTTTAATTAGGTACCCTTATTCACTTAATGATAGGTACTCTCATGAAGGAATTTATTGAATTTATCGCAAAACACCTTGTTGACAATCCGGGTAGCGTTTCTATTGATGAAGCACGACCCGATGACAAAACTATCGAACTTACTTTAAAAGTAGGTGCAGAAGATGTTGGAAAAGTAATTGGGAAACAAGGCAAAACTGCTCAAGCTATGAGAACTTTGCTTACAGCAATTGCAGCGAAGGAAGGAAAACGAGCAATTCTAAAAATACTGGATTAAATAATTTGTTAAGTGAACGACTTAATTTTAATCGCTGTAGTAAAGTCCGTAGTAAATAATGAGGGGTTTGTTGCGGTAGATTCCTATTCCGATTTTAATGAGAGATTCTTTGTATTGAAGAATATTTTTATTGAGTTTTTTGGAAACTCGAAAGAGTTCTTTGTCGAAAAAACAGAAATTATTGACGGCAATATAGCTCTTAAAATCAAAGGCTTTGATAATGCAAAAGATGCTGCACTGTTAATTGGCAAAAAAATTTATGTCGATTCACAAAATGCAGTTAAACTAAACAAAGATACTTATTTTATTCATGACCTGATTGATAGTGAAGTTTACAGAAATGGAAAACTTCTTGGATACCTAAAAGATGTATATGTTCTTAAATCTAATGATGTTTATGTGATTAAAGATTTACAAGGTAAAGAAATTCTTTTACCTGCAGTTAAGGATTACATAAAAAACTTTGACCCCAAAAAGAAAAGATTAGAATTAGTAGAAGACTGCGATTTGCTTTATGATGATGAGAATTGATGTAATTTCTGCTGTGCCTGATTCTTTAATCAGTCCTTTGAATACAAGCATAATTAAACGAGCACAGGAGAAAAAAAAAGTTGAAATATATGTGCATAATCTTCGTGATTATGCTTACGATAAACATAAACAGATTGATGATAAACCTTTTGGCGGTGGACCGGGAATGCTTCTTAAACCCGAGCCGTTCTTTGAATGTATTGAAAAACTTTTGAGCGAAAGAAGTTATGATTATATAATTTATCCTACACCAGGTGGAAAATTTTATAATCAGGATTTAGCAAAAAAATATTCTCTCGCTCAAAATATTATGATTATTGCTGGACATTATAAGGGAATAGATGACCGTGTCCGACAAAAATTTGCAACCGATGAAATTTCAATTGGAAATTATATATTAACAGGTGGTGAAATTCCAGCTCTTGTAATTATTGATTCAGTTGTAAGACTAATACCTGGTGTTCTTAATGATAGTGAATCAGCTTTAAATGATTCTTTGATTGATGGGAATTATATTGAAGCTCCCTATTATACTCGTCCAGCTGAATATAAAGGTATGAAAGTGCCGGAAGTTTTACTTTCTGGCAACGAAAAGAAAATTAAAGAGTGGAAAGAAGAACAATCAAGAATTTTAACAGAAAAATGGAAAAAGATAAATAATCTGGAGTAACAATGGATAAGCTAAAAGAAATAACAGAAAATCAGATACGAACNGACTTGCCTTCATTCAAAGCAGGAGACCACATCCGTGTGCATGTGAGAGTTATTGAAGGTGATAAAGAAAGAATTCAACCTTTTGAAGGTGATGTAATAAACATCAGAGGCACAGGTTTGAGTAAAACATTTACAGTTAGAAAAATTTCGAGTGGTGTAGGTGTTGAAAGAATTTTCCCTTATAACTCTCCAAAGATTGCTAAAATTGAAGTGCTTCGTGAAGGTAAAGTTCGTAGAGCTAAGTTGTTTTATCTGCGNAAACTTTCAGGTAAAGCAGCAAAGATTAAAGACAAGAATCTTAAATAATAATTTCAAAAGCCGCTTTATTCTGGCGGCTTTTTTTATTTGAGTTAAAAATGAACCTTTATTTACCAAAAAATATTTTTTCATCAATATTTGAACAGAATATTCCTGAAAATTCAGAAATTAAGATTATAAAAAAAGAATCTGCTTTGCTTACAAGACAATTGTTGAACGACCATGATGCTGTTGCTTTAATTCCATCACTTGAGCTTTTGAATCACGAAGATTTGCTTGTCTCATCTAAACTTAGTTTTTCTTTTGATGGAAATCTTTCTTATTCTTATATGTATTTTACAGAAAATGAAAGAATGATTGATAAAATTTTTATGCGTGCTGATGTTACAGTCAATGAGGTTATTCTTACAAAAATTTTATTTTCAGAAAGATATTCAATTTACCCCGAAATAACTCTCGATACATCCCTTCAAAAACAAGTTGACAAAGATTATGTTGTTAGCGGTGATGAAAATTTTATCTCGTGGAATTTTCAAAATGGTATCAGCTTTGCAGATGAAATTTCTGATTTAATTGATTTACCATATGTGAATTTTATTTTTGCATCCAACAATAAAAGCTCATTAGAAAATTTTAATAAGTTATTTAATGAAGTTGATGCTAAAATTGAAGATAACATTGATAGTATTTTAGAATCCTTAAATTATTCAGAAAATGTAAAATCATTTGTTAAAGAAAATCTCGGCTCAATCTATTTTGAACTGACTCAAAACGAAATTGAAGCACTGAATGAATTAATCAAATTAACTTACTATCACGAAATAATTGATGATATTTTTGATATCAATTTTGTTTAAAGAAAGAACCATATTTTAATTATCAATCTCCTATTATGTTAGAAACAATCTTAAATATTTACATAGTTATTGAAAATGATTTCGTTGTTGCTTTTAGAGCAAAAGCATATAATGTTGAAGGCAGCGATGAACATAAAATTAAATTCTTAAAAGAAAATGCCGAAAAGGATTTTCAAAATGCGTATTATTTTGATGCCCCAAGAAATAAAAAAGGGGAATTCATGCCATATAGAAAATTTTCAAAACTTGAATTACAGGGAATGCAATATCAATTGTTTGAAGAAATATTTGAAAAGTTTAATGTTCCTCAAAATCCGCTTATTTGTGTAACACCTGTTGTAAATGGAAAAATTTTATCCCAGAAAAATTAAATCAGATATTTAATTACAGCGAAACCACCAATCAATAATATAGTAAACGCAATAGCAAGCCAGTTAAAGTATTTATCAATAAAAGTCTTAATCTGCTCTCCAAATTTCCAGATTAAACCTGCAACAAGAAAAAATCTTCCTGCTCTGCTAATTATAGATGCTATTACAAACATTAGTAAATTGATTTCAAAAGCTCCGCCAGTGATTGTAAATACTTTGTAAGGTATTGGAGTAAATCCTGCAGTAAAAATTATCCAGAAGTTCCATTCATCATACATTTTTTTTACATCATAAAAAATTTTATGAGTAAATCCAGGAATATTTGAAAAGAAAAACTCTGCTACAGTAGAAAATTCATGAGAACTTTTCCACCAGAGGAAATGACCAATTCCATAACCAGCAAGAGCTCCAAGCACAGAGGCAATAGTACAAATGAAGGCGAACTTAAAAGCTTTTTTTTGAGAACCTAAAACAAGTGCAATTAATAATGCATCTGGAGGAACTGGAAAGAATGATGCTTCTGCAAATGAAAGCAGAAATAATGCTGCGGGTCCATAAGGTGTTTCAGCCCAATGAAGCACCCAATCGTAAAGTCTTCTTAAAATCTTCATATTACTTTGAATTTTGAAATGCAAGTATAGTAAAATTTGAAATCACGAAAAATTTTTTTGTAATCNGATGCGTTGATTGATTTTTATAAATACTAAAATTATTTTGTTTCAAAAATTTGGAGGAATCGATGCCAGTATTAAAAGATTTTAAAACCATACCCGAGCTTTTCAATTTTATTACAACTGAATTTGGTAAAGGAAAAGAAAGACCTGCATTTAAGCATAAAATAGATGAAAAATGGATAGGTATTACATACGACCAACTTTATGATGAAACTGTAAACTTTGCTTGTGGACTTGCAGCATTAGGTGTAAAACGAGACCATAAAATTGCCATCATTTCAGAAAATCGTCCAGAATGGGTTTATTCCGATATGGGGATATTAGGACTGGGAGCAGTTGATGTTCCAATTTATCCAAACTCAACTGCAGATACAATTGAGTATATATTAAATAACTCTGAATCTATAGGTGTTATTGTTTCTAATAAATTTCAGTTGAATAAGATTTTGAAAATAAGAAACAATTGTAAGTATCTAAAATTTATTATTGTAATGAACAACAACGATAAGACAAACGATAAAAATGTTTATTCATTTGAAGAAGTACAGAATAAAGGGAAGGAATTCAGAAAAGAAAATCCAGATTATTTTAGAGAACAAAGTGAACTTTGCAAAGAAACAGATTTATGCACCATAATTTATACATCAGGAACCACAGGTGAGCCAAAAGGTGTTATGCTTTCACATAAAAATATTGTTTCNAACATTAAAGCAGCTCACGAAGTTTTTTATATTGATGAGAACGATGTATTCCTGTCTTTCTTACCATTGTGTCATATATTTGAAAGGATGGCTGGTTATTATACAGCTTTTTCTTGCGGNGGAACAATTGCTTATGCAGAGTCTATTGAAAAGATAGCAAATAATTTATTAGAGATTAGGCCTACAATTGTTACAGCTGTGCCAAGATTATTTGAGAGAATGTATTCAAAAATAAAAAGGAATGTTGAAAGTCAATCTGAAAGAAAACAAAAAATTTTCAACTGGGCTATTGAAGTTGGAAAAGAATATCAATTGGCAAAAAAATCTAATCAGCCATTACCTNTTACACTTTTGTTAAAACACAAACTTGCCGATAAACTTGTACTTTCAAAATTGAGAGAAAGAACTGGGGGAAGAATACGGTTTTTCATTTCAGGCGGTGCTGCTCTCGCTCGTGAATTAGGAATATTCTTTGAAGCAGCAGGAATTTTAATTATTGAAGGNTATGGTTTAACAGAATCATCACCTGTAATTGCGGTTAATCGTGTTAATGACTACAAATTTGGAACAGTGGGAAAACCATTACCAGGTGTTGAAATTAAAATTGCAAAGGATGGCGAAATACTTGCATCAGGTCCAAACATTATGCTTGGATATTATAAAAATAAAAAAGAAACAGAAGAAACAATTAAAGATGGATGGCTTNACACTGGAGATATTGGTGTATTTGATGCCGAAGGATTTTTAATAATTACTGATAGAAAAAAACATTTATTCAAAACTTCTCAAGGAAAATATGTTGCACCTACNCCAATTGAAAATATGTTTTTGGCAAGTAAATATATTGACCAATTTGTAATTATTGGTGATCGCAGAATGTTTATAACTGCACTTATTGTTCCAGATTTTGATGCTCTTAAAGAATATGCTGATGCAAATAGAATTCAATATAACAGTGTAGAAGAATTAGTTAAGATGAANCAAATATATGAATTGTTAGACAGAGAGTTAGACCAATTCCAGAAAAAACTTGCTAACTTTGAAAGGATTAGAAAATTTGCAATTCTCGATAAACCATTTTCAATTGAAACAGGTGANCTTACTCCATCATTGAAAGTTCGCAGAAAAGTTATTGANGAAAGATATAAAGATTTAATAGAAGAAATGTATAGAGGGTTGGAAGGATAATTTTTAGAATAAAGTTTAGGTAAAATTTTATAACAAAGTACCCCCGAGAG
>JGI24721J44947_10003638_pt1 | contig 21642 bp, 20 predicted proteins | sample YelNatPaOPGAMG01_FD_44947 | JGI IMG/M metagenome (IMG submission 44947) | reverse complement strand
TCCAAGAGCCTTTTTCTCTCGTCTTCTCGGAGCTCGCGGAGGCTAAGGAGGAGCTAGCCGCGGAGGCAGAGGAATTGAGAAAGGCCCTAGCCGAGGTTCGGACCCTCAGGGGCCTTCTTCCCATATGCAGCCACTGCAAAAGGGTGAGGGATGACAGAGGCTATTGGAGGCAATTGGAGAGCTATCTGAGGGAGCACTCCCATGTGGACTTCACTCACGGTGTATGCCCTGAATGCCTGAAGAGATACTATCCCGAATATGCGGACAATGAGCCCGGATCTCCCGAGGAGCGCTGAGCTGGAGCGAGGGGGCTCCTAGGGGTGGATCGTGTATCTGGATATGAGCGAGGAATCGGGGCAAGAAGTCAAAGACCAAGGAGGCGAAGGGCACTCCAAGGGCCCTTTTCCCAATGGAGCCCTCTTTCTCGCCGTGGCCCTGGCAGTCTTTCTTCTCCTCGTGGAGCTTTTTGGTGGAAAAAGGGCCCAGGATCCCAGGGATGGCCTCTGTGAGCACTGCATCCATATCCAGGTGAGGGGACTGGGTGACAAAGAAGGAGTTTATTTGGCCCCCAGGGGGGTCAGCCCCAGGGAATTTCTGGAAAGGCTAGGGGTGAAGATCGGGGGAGATGTGGAGGGGTTCGTTCTCGAAGATTTCACTTCATTGGAGTTCTCAGAAGGGGGCTCACCCCTTTCGTTTCTCGAGGGGCACGATGAGGGAGCGGGAAATCTACCTTTTGGGCTACACCATGGACCTCAACAGGGCGACCACGCGGGATCTGGTCCTGCTTCCAGGAGTGGGCCCTGCTTTGGCTAGAAAAATAGTGAGGGAGAGGGCCAGGGGAGGACCATTTGAATCTCTCGAAGATCTTCAGAGGGTTCGAGGGATCAGAAAGAGTTCCCTCGCGAGTCTCGAGGGCCTGGTCACAGTGGGCGAGAGGAAGCCCCTGGGAGGTATTGGCGAGGATGGTAGATGACTCCCTAGTGAATCAGCCTTATCGTGGAGTTGGGATAATCTCAGATGCGGTGCACGGATACATCCATTACTGCCGACCCCTTCCCGGCTCTGATGAGCTCGCTACAGAGGAAGCGATCCTGGACAATCCTTGGATTCAGAGGCTGAGATACATCCACCAGCTCCAGAGCGCATTCTGGGTTTATCCCTCCGCTGAGCACAGCCGTTTCCAGCATTCCCTCGGGGCCATGCATGTGGCTGGCCGCTTCGCATGTCATCTGTGGCCGAGGCTGAGGATGCATCATCCGGATACTCCTTCCATGCCCTTTGTGGAATCCATGATGAGACTCGCAGGGCTCCTCCACGACATCGGACACGGCCCTTTCAGCCATATGTTCGACTCCGAATACCTGGAGCCCAGATGGGGAATAAATCACGAAATTGTGGGCCAGTTCATCATCGAGAAGATATTGGGCTCCCTCCTCAAAGGGATAAGGAGGGCGCCATCGGGGCGTTTCGCTGACGAGGAGGAACTGGACCCCAGTTGGATCGCCTTCCTCATAAAGAGGCCCTCCAAAGGGGAGAACGAGAAGGCCGTTCCTTCATGGCTCAGGATCTTGAGAATGCTCTTCTCGAGTGGCATATTCACCGTGGACAGCCTCGATTTCGTGAGAAGGGATGCTTACTTCAGCGGCCTTTCCAGGGACCCCATAGACATCGATCGAATCCTCCACTACACCTTCGTGAGCGAAAAGGGGATCACATTCAGCTCCTATGGCCTACCCGCCTTGCAACAGTTTCTCCAGGCGAGGATAAACCTCTTCCAGGCCATCTATTACCATAGGACGACCCGCGCTCTGGACTTGAGCATCCAGCCCATCTTTTTTCAAACCTTGAAGGAGATCATGCCGAGGTCCCCGATGGAGGACCCAGATACGTACTTGGAGCTCACTGAGTATTCCCTTTTTCACACAGTGAGGCTCTGGGCCAAAAGCAGGGTGAGAAGGCTCAAGAGGCTGGGCGATGCGTGGGTGGCGGTTCTCCACAGGAAAAGACAATGGGTGACCTCTTATGAGAGGACCTTTTACCTCGATGCCAGGGACAAAAGTAGCCCCCTTGCTGATCTTTTCCTGAGGAGGGATCCGGAAAACAGAAGGAGGATAGAGGGCATGATCCGGGAAAAACTCCCTCCCCAGAAGAGGGGACTCAGATTCGTGGTGGACTTGGCCTCCCACGATCCGAGACCGGACAATCCGNTGGACCCGAATCAATCCATCTGGGTCTTGAACGAGAACACAGGGAGGGTNGAGCAGGAGACCTTGGCAGCGATGCTGGAGAATGTGCCGTACAGGATAATAAAGATGCGATTGATGGCGCCCGATCATTCGGCCGACGAGGACCTCTCCCAGGCTGCTGAGGCCCTACTGACCGAGAGGCTGCCTTCTTACACCACCAATGTCTGATCCCTTGCCCGAGGAGAGATGAGACATGGGGACGGCTGGCCCTAGAGGCTCGTTGCAAGTGGGGAAATTGCCCATGGGNATTCTGGAAGGGCTCCTGAGTAAGTATTGCGGGNCTGATCCCAGAGTCCTCATGGGCCCAGGCATAGGAAGGGATGCAACGGTAATAGAGATGGGCGAAAAACTTGTTGTGGTGAAGACCGATCCCATAACATTCGCCACCGAGAGAATAGGGTGGTACGCGGTCCACATAAATGCCAATGATGTGGCGTGTGTTGGGGCAAGGCCCAGGTGGTTTCTCGCATCTCTCCTTCTTCCCGAAAAAGCGACCTCCCAGGAACTGGTCGAGGAGATCTTCTCCCAGATAAAAGGGGCATGCGGGGAACTGGGATGCGTCCTCTGTGGTGGGCATACGGAGATCTCCCTGGGACTCGGAAGGCCGGTTGTCGTGGGAGTGATGGTGGGGGAGGTGGAAAGAGGAAAGCTCATCCCATCAAATGGCGCAAAGCCGGGAGATATAGTGCTCCTCACCAAAAAAATAGCCATAGAGGGAACATCCCTCCTTGCCAGGGAGCATCCAAAACTTAGGGATTCACTGACAGAGGAGGAGGTCCTCAGGTGTTCCGAGCTCCTTTTTTCTCCTGGGATAAGCGTTGTGAGGGAGGCCATGGCTGCATCGGAGACGGGGCTTGTCCATGCCATGCACGACCCCACAGAGGGTGGATTGATGACAGCCTTGTGGGAGATGGCCAGGGCATGCGGGCTGGACATAATGGTCCATGAGGAGAAGATACCCGTGATGGAGGAGACCGAGAAAGTGGCTGAGATCTTGGGGATAGATCCCATGGGTCTTCTCGCTTCGGGCTCTCTTCTCATCTCCGTTGGCCGAGATGGGGTGGAGAAGGTCGTAGGTGCCATAGGTGCAATGGGAGTAGAGGCCACACCCATAGGAGAGGTGAGGGAGGGAAGGGGCAATGTCTTCATCTCCCGTGGTAGGGATGTGATCCTCGCGCCCATGTTCTCTAGGGACGAGGCGGCCAGGGCTTTAGAGGAGATTTCCTGAAAGTGGTCCTCCAGGATGGAATCCTCAGATGGTCTCAGCCAGCTCCAGGACGTGACATTTGAGGTACCTGGAGGGCGGATGTCCAGGAAGCACCGGATGATCCAGGCCCTGACCCCACTGATGAAGCAGCACGGTCTGGCACCTCGCATCAGCTGATGCCTCAACTATTATGTCCAGGTGGAGGCCCACAGGCAGATGGGAGGAACAGGAACAGCTCACGAGGATCCCGCCCTTTCGAAGGATCTTCAATGCCCTCAGGTTGAGCTCCTTGTAGCCCTTGGTGGCGTTAGGAAGACTCGATTTGGAAGGAGCGAAAGCAGGTGGATCCAGACAGACCATGTCGAAGGTCCTTCCTTGTCTTTCCATCTGGCGGAGGATATCGAAACAGTTTCCCTCCAGGAATTCAGCCCTGCCCTCGGCCCCCAATGTTTCCACATTGACTCTCGCTATCTTCAAAGCACTGGCCGAGGAGTCCACAAATACCACCCTCTCCGCCCCATTTGCCAGGCAATGGAGCCCGAATCCACCAGTGTACGAGAATAGATCCAAGACCTCCTTCCCATTGGCCATGGCGCCGACCCTCATCCTGTTGGGCCTCTGATCCAAGTAATGGCCAGTCTTCTGCCCTTCCTCTATGTCCAGGAGGAAGTGAACATCCCCCTCGCTGATCCTTATCTCCCTGGGAAGAGATCCCAAAAGAACCCCTTTTGAGGCCGAAAGGCCCTCCTGGGCCCTTGCTGGTGTGTCGCTTTTCTCGTAAACCGCGGCCAGATCCAACATCTCCTTAAGCCCCCTGGCTATCTCCTGTTTCATGGGCTCGAGGGCTGGATGGGATATCTGGATCACGGCGACCTGAGCGTACTTGTCCACAACTAGCCCTGGAAGGCCGTCCGATTCTCCGTAACAGACCCTGAAGGCCTCCTTGGATATCCCCCATCTCTCTCTCCTTTCAATGGCCCTCTTGAGCCTCGAGAGGACGAGATCTGAACCCCAAGGCCTCTTCTCCCGGCTGAAGATCCTGGCGACGATGGGGGATCTTCTGTTGAGGAGAGCTCTGGCTAGGAACCTATCCTTGGAGTCCACCACATCCACCGCAGCACCGTCCTGGGCAGAGGGAGAAATTTTCTCCACATCTGATGGGTGGATCCAGAGGTAGCCCTCCTTTATGCCCTTCTCCCTTCCCCTTTTGAGCCAGAGCCTGGGCACTCTTCCTCCTATTCACGGCCCATCATGGGGAGGGCTCCTCGAGATTTTCCCTGGCAAACGAGATGTAGGTCTCCACATCCTTCCTTGAGCCCAGGATTAGGGGGACCCTCTGGTGAAGCTCCTTTGGTTGGATCTCCAAGATCCTCTCGTAACCCGTAGTTGCGAGTCCTCCTGCCTGCTCCACCACAAAGGCAAGGGGGTTTGCCTCGTACAGGAGCCTGAGCTTGCCATTGGGGTTCTTCCTGTCCTCGGGATAGAGGAATATTCCACCCTTCAGGAGATTTCTGTGAAAATCCGCAACGAGTGAGCCTATGTACCTCGAGGTCTTAGGTCTTGCGGTCTCGGGGTCATGCTCCTTCAGGTAATCGATGTACTTGCGCGTCCCTGGCTTCCACAGGGGATATCTCGATTCGTTGACGCTGTATATCCCCCCCACCTCGGGTATCCTTATATTGGGATGAGAGAGAAAGAATTCCCCCACGCTCGGATCCAGGGTAAAGCCGTTTACCCCCCTTCCCGTCGTGTACACGAGCATGGTGGAAGAACCATAGACCACGTATCCAGATGCCACCTGCCTTATCCCTGGCTGGAGGAGATCGTCTATGGTTCCTGGGGTGCCGCTCGGGCTCACCCTCTTGAAGATGGAGAAGATTGTCCCTATGGATACATTGGCATCTATGTTGGAGGATCCATCCAGTGGGTCGAAGAGAATGGCGTACTCCCCAACTGGATAGTGTTCTGGGATGTGAACGAGTCCCTCCTCTTCTTCTGTGGCCATGACGCAGATCTTTCCTATGTAACTCATGGCCTGGATGAAAGTCCTATTGGCGAAGACATCCAGCTTCTGGACCTCATCTCCTGTCACGTTCACGTGGCCCGTAGGCCCCAGGATATCCAGTAGGCCAGCCTTGGTGACCTCTCTGGAGACTATCTTCGCGGCCAGGATTATCTGGTGAAGGATGGCTGAGAAATCTCCCCTGCCTCCCCACTCCCTCTGTCCCTGGAGTATGTGCTGTTCCACCGTGACAATGTCCCTTCCCATCTATGCCCCCTTTTTTCCCCTCCCGTCGAGCATCACTGTTTTTTCGAGCCCCTTTGAGCCCCGTGTCCTGCTTGGTCTTCGGAGAAGAACCTCGAGATGGAGATCCAGGCTTTTTCTCGGGTTGCGTCTTCACGTCTTTTTCCTTTCCTCTCTGTTCCAACTTTCCCTTCGCTGATGGCTGAGCTCTGGATACGCCCTGTGAGGGCTTGGATGCCTTGGGTGCTGAAAGCCTGGNCTTCTTCTCCTCTTGGCCTGGCTTTGGGGAAGCCTTTGCTTGAGGAGGTGAGGTCTTGGGTTTTGAGGCCTGGGCTGGNTCGGGCTTTGTTTCCTTTGGAATCTCCAGGCTCGCAACAGAAAGGAGGCCTGCCATGGCGAGATTCTCCCTCCACTTCTGGGAATGCTCCAGAAGCTTCTGCCTCTCTTCCCAGATGGAGCCCCTCAAGACCTTGCCCCCATCGATGATGAGCCTGAGAAGATCATCCGCAGGGGAAAATCTCTCTCCCAGCTCTTTTTTCATGGCCTGNCCTCTTTTCCGCAATCTGTCAGCCTCACCCAGGAGAATCTCGGTCCTGTTTTCCAGGTGCCTGGTCTCCAAGATGAGTCTTGCCTGGGACCTCGCCACATCCAAGGCGCTCTCCCCTGTGGACCCNGATGGGGNCCCCTTGGTGTTTCCCTGCTGGGCGATCCCTTGAGCCATCCTCTGGAGCTCCTGGGCCTTCTCGTCCAGGAGCTTTCTCGTCTCTAGCCTCCTCGTCCCTGTCTCCCTGAGGCATCTGTCCATTCTCGTGGCGAGCTCTGGAAATCTCCCTGANATGTTNCTGAATCTGGCCGCCATCCAAGCTGCCCAGTCGGCCTCTGTCCTCTCTTTGAGCTTTCTCATCCCAGAGGCCCCATCCAGAAAATCCACCTCGGCTTCATGCTTCTCAGGGACCACCATGGGCTCCAAAGNCCCAGCCATCTCAACCCTCCCCTTGTAGACGCAGAGGAGGACGCCCAAATCCTCGGCAACTGCAACCTCGAAATCCGTCCCCTTGGCCTCCACCCTCAGCATGGCTGTCTCCAGAAGGGGGCTTCCCAATTGGGATGCCTCCAAAGAGCGTACCGAGAGCCTCCCCCTCTGCAAGACCATGGACGGATTCTCTTTTTCGCCCAGGATCCTTGGGTTAATCCATGCCCTGGAACCACTCCTTATGGAAAATTCAGCGACCTCACCCAATCGGACAACGGCCATGCCACCACCCTCGGTGCTGAGCACATCCCCTTCTGAAAGGGAATCCCCCAGGTGGATGCGCACTCCTCCTCGGGCCCCTGGTTTGAAAAGCTGCACATCGCCCTCCACCTTCTCCACCTTTCCCAGAGGGTGGGATAAAAAAGGAGGGTTCTCGCTCTCGGAGCTGCATCCCCATCCTACAAGTAATACAAGAAGGGGAATGAACCTTGCAAAGACCCAGTAGCCCTTCCCCTTTCCCAGTCGGTCCAAGACCATCCCTCAGCCCACAGTGTTTTCCTTAAAATCTTCAACTCATTCATGCTAGACTAGAAGCCTTCCAGGATCAACCTTGGGAAGGCAAGGGAGGATCGCCGAGGCCTCTCAGAGGCTTGGAGATGCCTCTAGCTTGGGATATCTTGGGGCAGGGGTCCGAAACATCCGTCGAGGACCGTGGCAGCGGGTGACCCATCAACTTGGATGATTTCCTTTGGGGGTTGTAACTCCAGGCCAAAAAGGGGGGGTAGAGATGACCATCATGGAAAGACTGGAGCCCCTTTTGGGAGGGCTTCTCACAGGAGTTGCCGTCCTCTGGGCTGGGAAGGTCGTGTACGCTAACCCCGCTCTTTGTTCACTGGTTGGAGTTTCGAGGGAGGAGATCCTGGGTGTTGACCCGGTGGATTGGTTCTGCCCAGAAGACAAGGGCTCCTTCAAGGCAATGCTCAGGAGGCGCTACGAGGGAGCCAGGCAGAAAAGTGGGCATCTCTTGAGGCTCTGCACTTCAGGGGGCAATGTGATCCAAGTGGAACTCGAGGCATGCCTGATCCATGGGATCGAGGCCGCGGATCTCATCCTTCTCTTGAGGGATGTGTCCCAAAGGGCACTCCTTGAGGAGAGGCTCAGGCAGGTGCAGAAGATGGAAGCAATAGGCCAGCTGGCTGCGGGAATTGCGCACGATTTCAACAATCTCCTCGGGGCGATGGCCAACTATGTCACCCTCCTCAGGGCCCACCTCTCCCCAGGAAGCGAGACCATGGATCTCCTAGGGGAGATCCAGGCGCTCGTGGAAAGGGGAAGCGATCTTGTCAGGCAGATTCTCATCGCATCCAAGATGGAGGAGGCGAAAGAGCCCAGAGAGGAGGAGCTCGCAAAGGTGATAAGACCCGTTGTCAAAATGCTTCGCCACAGCCTTCCCAAGAGGGTCAAGGTGATCCTCGAGGAGAGAGACCTTCCCCCTTTTCGCATGGATGCTGCCCAGATTCAGCAAGTGATAATGAACCTCTGCATAAACGCCGCAGATGCGATGCCCCAAGGAGGGGAGATCCGAATAAGGATGGAAAGCCAGAGGATAGAGGATCCGACCTCCTGGGGCCTGCAGAAGTGGCAGGCTGGCACTTACGCTGTCATATCCGTGTCGGACACTGGGGTCGGCATACCTCCTGAGGTGAGGCACAGGATATTCGATCCATTCTTCACCACCAAGGATGAGAGGGAAAGGAGCGGCCTCGGCCTGAGCATTTGCTATGCGATAGTGAAAAGGCACGGAGGCTTCATCGACGTGGAGAGCACACCCGGGGCCGGAACCACATTCAGGGTCTACCTGCCCATGGTGGAGGGAACTGGGGAGACGCCCCCAAGGGAGGCAAAGATATCGTCTGGAAAAGGGGAGAGGATCCTCTTGGTCGAGGACGAAGACGCCATGAGATCATCCACTAGGCTTCTCCTCGAGGCCTTGGGGTACAAGGTCCTCGTGGCCTCTGGTGGAAGGGAGGCCCTAGAGATCATTGCCCGGGGCCAAGAGGAGATCGACTTGATCTTGCTAGATCTCGGTATGCCCGGCATGGACGGCCTCGAGACATACAGGAGGCTGAAGGAGCTCAGGGGGCCTATGAGCACAGTTCTCATGACAGGTCTCCCCAAATCCCAGGAGGCCAGAGAGGCCTTGAAGGAAGGCATAAAGCTCGTTCTCCAGAAACCCTTTAGGGTCGAGCAATTGAGCGAGACCTTGAGGCAAGCCCTGGAGGAAAGAGGATCCCCGAAAAGGGTGGATACAGGTGGTCTCCCTGAATAGGGTCGGAGGATGGCGAAGGTGTGGGTGGATGAGGTATGGGGAGTGTGGCGAAAAGAGGCCTGGCCTTGGAGAGGGGAGAAGGCTCCTGTGGGATCCCATTTTTGGCATCGAAATTGCTTTTCCCTGATTCGAGAAGTGACATCTCGGTCCTCCATCCCGATTGGAGGAAGAGACCTGCTACAGGGAATGGGGGACCAAGGGAACTGCTCCCATGGAAGGTCCTTACCCAGTACAGGAGCTTCAACTACTCCAGATGCCCCAGGGGGTCAAAGCCCGAAGGGGAGGGGAAGAATTTGCCCGGGAGCTGGAACATATTGCAGCCAAGACTGAGACCATCCCCGAGGGAGCCCTCTGTCTCCTGGTTCAAGCCTGCGCCTTACGGGTCCAACGGAATCGACCTAAAGCCCCAGGCAAGAAGTCTAGCCGAGCAGATAAGAATGTACAGGGAGGACCAGCTCCTCTCTCACCCAGGTGGAGACCGAGTGGACTTCCATTCCGAGAATCCCCTCCAAAGCCCTGAATCTCAGGGGTCCTTTTTCGAGAGATTGGCAAAGGATATCAAGGATGCCATGGCCAATCTCGCCAATTTCTTCAAGGACCTCTTCACTGGGTCCACCTTCAAGTATGTGGACGAGGAAGGAAAGATCCTGACAGGTCAGAGAAGGGGTCTTCTGGGCAATATGCTCGAGTTCTTCAAGGACCTGGCCTCGGGGCTGAGTCTGGGATTTTTCAGGCCAGATGGAGAGCCAGAGCCCAAGGGTTTGATGGAGAGGCTCTCCTTCGCAGGGAAGAAGATCTTCGGAGAGGCGATCCTCGATGACATTGTCTTCGGTATCCCCAATTCTTCCCTGAACATGGTGGACGATGCCATCCTCGGGATATGGAATCTCGTGGAGGTCATCCCCGATGCCACACTGGGAAGCCTCCCAGGAGGTGACAAGATAGTGACGGAAATCTTCGACAATGGACAGGTGCTCATAGATTACGTGACCGATTGTCTCCCTGGAGGAGATGCCTGGATGCGAGTCCACGCCTACAAACTGGAAGAGGGTGAGGTGATACCTCCCATTGTCTACAATCTCACCCTTCCAGAGCGATACTCATCGGATCCCAGGTGGGCCACTGTGAGGAACACTCCGTTTCGCAAGACCATAGAGACCATAGGTAGCCTCTTGGCTGATCTGGCCATAGCGAGGTTCACGACCCACAGTCCCAAGACGAGCAGAAGGAGGGAGATATGGTACCCCCAATTCTGAGAAAGGCCCTGCCCCTTTCCTTCCACAGGGTCATGGGGAGTCTATCAGAGCAGTTCAGGAGATTCGTCCTTCCAGGCAAAGCCCAGGCCATGGCGGCCCAAGCAGCCTCGAATCCAGCAGGCCCTGTCATAAGGAAGATGCCAGCTTTCTCCTCCATTCTGGAAGAGGCGAAAGCTTCCCAATCATCGGAAACGAGGTCCAGGGAAAAGGAATCCGTTTCAGGAGCTCCAGCCCCAGAGCTTCGGGGATCCCATGGGGCGCTAGCGAGCGCGGGAAAGCCTTCCCCTAGGCCAAAAACAGTTCATTACAGGACGAGGCCAGGGGACACGATTTGGGACCTGGCTGTGAACAGATTTCATGTGGATCCCAGTGGTTTGGCCAAGGAGAACCGGATCTCCAATCCCAGGCTCCTTCGGGCTGGTCAAGTCCTGAAGGTCACCCGGCCCACGTATCCCTCCTCCGAGAGGCCTGTTGTGGCTAGCTGGTATGGTCAGGAGCATCATGGGAAGCCCATGGCCAACGGAAGGCCCTTCAATATGTACGCCCCAACCATAGCCCACAAGGAACTTCCTCTGGGCACCAAAGTGGAGCTCAGAAATCCCCGCAATGGTCAGAGGGTCGTGGCAGTGGTGACGGACCGGGGTCCGTACATAGAGGGAAGGGATGTGGACCTCTCCTATGGTCTGGCGAAGAAGCTCGACATGGTGGAACAGGGAGTTGGCAAGCTCATGATGAGGATCATCGGTTGATCGCTCCCTCATCCTCCTAGGTACGCCTTTTTGACGTGATCGTTGTGGAGGAGATCCGTCGAGGGTCCTTGGAGCACTATCCTCCCTGTCTCGAGAACATATCCCCTGTGGCTGTTCCTAAGGGTCCTTGCGGCATTTTGCTCTATGAGAAGGACTGTCATCCCCTGGGAGTTCAATTTCGTGATGGCGGAGTAGATCTCGTTTGTCACAACTGGGGCTAGCCCCAAGGATAGCTCGTCCACGAGGAGCATGGAAGGCCTGGACATGAGGGCCCTTCCTATGGCCAGCATCTGCTGCTGGCCTCCGCTCATTGTGCCAGCCACCTGGTGCTTTCTCTCCCTGAGGACGGGGAATAGGTCCATGACCCAATCCATACTCTCCCTCATGGCCCTTCTCGCAGCGGGNGCGTACGCCCCCATCTCCAAGTTCTCCTGGACCGTCATCTCGGGGAAGATTCTCCTCCCTTCGGGAACGCAAGCCATTCCCATGCGCACTATGCGATAGGTGGGCTCTCGGGTTATATCCTGACCCAGAAATTGGATCTTCCCTCCCTCGGGATGGTGGAGCCCCAAGATGGTCTCGAAAAGAGTGGTCTTGCCAGCTCCGTTGGCTCCGAGCACCGTCACTATCTCTCCACGCATCACCTCCATGCTCACCTTCCAGAGCACCTGGGCCTCCCCCCTGAAGACATCCACATCCCTGACCTCAAGCATCTGCCCCTCCCAGATACGCCTCTATCACCCTGGGATTGGATCTCACCTCATCTGGAGGCCCCTCAGCGATCTTCCTTCCTTGATCGAGCACTATTATCCTCTGGCAGGCAGTCATGATGGCGCCCATCACGTGCTCCACCCAGAATATGGTGACCTTTCTTTTGACCCTTATGGCCTCAATCATGTCCAGGGCTTGGAGGATCTCGGATGGGTTCAAACCGGCCAAAACCTCGTCCAGAAGGAGAACCCTCGGCCTCGTTGCGAGGGCCCTTGCCAGCTCCAACATCTTCTTCTGGAGCAAGGTGAGACTCCCAGCGAGCCTGTGGCTTTGGCCTCCCAGCCCCACGAACTCCAACTCCGAAAGGGCTTGCTCCACTCTCTCCTCCCTGGAAGTCCCCTTCTCATCCCTCCCCACTATCCCCACAAGCACGTTTTCCAGGCATGTCATCTTGAGAAAGGGCCTTACGATCTGAAAGGTCCTCCCTATCCCCATCCTGCAAATCTGAAAAGGTTTGAGTCTGGATATGGGCTTGCCATCCAGAAGGATCTCTCCCTCCTGCGGAGGGAAGACCCCTGTTATGGCGTTGAAAAGTGTAGTCTTCCCCGATCCGTTGGGGCCGATCAATCCCACGATTTCTCCCTCGAAGAGCTGGAAGCTAACCCTGTGGAGGGCCATGAGACCTCCGAAAGACCTGCTCACATCCCTTCCTTCCAAGACCGGCTTCACCTTCTCCTCCAAATCTTCTCCCACAGCCCGACCATCCCCGAGGGTGCGAACCTGGCTATGACAAGGGCCACTAGTCCAAAGAGCAGGAGATGGTATTCCCCGTAGATGCGGATGTATTCCGAGAGAAATTCCAGGGCAATGGCTCCTATTATGGGACCTGCGAAGCTCCCCATCCCTCCTATGACAGCCATGGCCAGGACCAGGAACATCTGGCCCAAGGAGGGAATATCCGGAGTTATGAGCATGAGATAGTGGCCGTACAACCCCCCTGCCAATCCTGCCATGGCACTCGAGGAGGTGAAGGCCATCAATCTCACCCTCACCGTATCGATCCCCGAGGTGGAGGCTGCGAGTTCGTCATTGAGAACGGCCCTGAAGGCCAGTCCGGTATCGGAGTTGAGAAGCCTTCTCATGAGGACCAAGAAGGCCAGTGTCACCGCCAGGAAGAGAAAGTAGTAATGGGTCTTGGAGTATACCGAGAACACACCTGGGATCTGAAGTCCCATGGTGCCCCTGGTCCATTGCTCCTCGTTGGTGATGATTATCCTGAGGATTTCCGAAAAACCCAAAGTAGTGAGAGACAGATATATGCCTCCCATCCGGATGCACAGCCCCCCAAGTCCGAGGCCCAAGACCCCAGCGAGGAGGGTTCCGGCAATAATCCCAAGGGCTGGGTGAACTCCACCATAGAGGGCTAGCATCCCCGAGGTGTAAGCCCCGACCCCAGCGAAGGCCGCATGGGCGAAGGACACCTGGCCTGTGTAGCCCGCAATCAAGTTCCACGAAGAGGCCATCATCACGTAGAAAAGCGATATTATTGCCACATGGAGCCAATACTGGTTCAGGAAGAAAGGCACCAAGATGGCAATAAGGAAGACTCCTGCCAAGCCCGCTCTCTTCATATCCTTTTCCCGAAAAGGCCCCATGGTCTCAAGACCAGGACTCCTATGAGGATTATGAACCCGAAGATGTGCCTGTAGTCAGTGGAAATGTATGCTGCTCCCAGATTCTCCAACACTCCCAAGATCACCCCGCCTACGATGCAGCCCTTGAGGGATCCCATCCCTCCCAGGACCACGACAACGAAGGCCGTGAGGCTCACGGCTCCACTTCCAGAGGGAGTCACTGGGAAGATGGGGGCAATTATGGCCCCAGCCGAGGCAGCCAATGCGCACCCGAGGCCAAAAGAGATCATGTTGACCTTGAGATGGTCCACACCCAACATGGCTGCCATCTCCCTGTCCTGTGAGATGGCCCTAACGCTCTTTCCGAACCAGGTCCTCCTCACAAGGTACATGATGGCCCCTATTATCCCCGCGGCGAGGGCCAGGGAGAGGAGCCTCTGGTTGCCGTAATGGAAAAGCCCGAAGATGTTCGTGGCACCGAAAACAAGGGATGGGGGCTTCACTGGATATGGGCCGAAGATCAGGAGGGCTGCATTCTGAAGGATTATGGAAAGGATGAAGGTGATTATCAGGGAGTACATCTCGTCCCCATAAGTTGGCCTTATGAGCCACTTCTCTATGGCCAATCCCCCGAGGAAGACGGCAGCTACCGAGCATAACATGGAGAGGACCGGGGGGATTCCNGCCCCCACTGCCAACTGATAACTGAGGTAGCCACCGAAGATGTACATCTCTCCATGGGCGAAGTTTATGACCCTCATTATCCCGACAACCAGGGATACGCCCAGGGCAGAGATGGCGTTTATCCCACCCATCACCAGACCATTGGTGAGGAACATGAGAAACTCGGACATGGTCTCTTTCCCGAACTATGAGACGAGGGCGCAAGGTCTTTCGCCTTGCGCCCCCTTTCAGGCCCTCCAAAATGGCTCTGACCCCGATCTTTCATCGGGGGATCGTTGGAGTCCCCGGAGCTCGGTCCTCCAGCTTCTCACACGGATCTGGACCCAAGGATCACTTGGCCCTCACGAGGACCCCTGTTGCCGCCTCCTTGGGGTACACGACAACCTGCTTCTTGTTTTGCCACTGCACCACCAGCATTGGCGGCATCCACTGATGGTATTCGTAACTGCCCGGATTGAGCCCGAATTTCACAACACCGGTTGTGACCTCGAGTTCGGTCTTCTCCAGGGCATCCACTATGGCCTCGTTGTTAGTGGACTTGGCCCTGTTTATGGCATCTGCCGCTATGAGGAGAACGTTGTATATCGAGCGAGTCTTGTAATCCGATGGATCCTTGCCGAATTTCTTCTTGTAGTCATCCCAGAATTTTCTGCTTGTGGGTGTGAGATGGACATCTTGGTGCATGCTCGAAATGAAGAGCTCGAGCTCGCCAGCATCTCCCACATTCTTCCAGAAGCTCTCCCACAGACTTGGAGGTCCCGCTCCATCCAGCACCAGGGCCTTGGGGGCGAGTCCCACCTCGTGGGCTTGGGCCAGGAAGAAGTGAAGCCCAGTTCCATAAATGTAAGCCAAGATGATTTCGGGATTCTCGGCCTTGAGTTTCGTCAGCTCAGTGTAAAAGTCCTTGGCCTCCCTCTCCACCTTCAAGGTTACGAAGGGGATATTCATCTTGGTCAGGTTATGCTCGGTCCTCTCCGCGATGCCCACTCCCCAGTCGGAGTTCTCCCTAACTATAGCGACCTTCTTGAACCCCATGTCTTTCACAAAGGGAGCGATGTAGAAGTCGACAACTCCACTGTTTGCAGGGCCTGCCCTGAAGACCCACTTGTAGTTCTTCTTGGTGATGTCGTCGTGCCAGGCCTCGCATATTATGAACGGGACCTTGTAGCGGTTGGCTACCTCGATTTCGGCCAGGGCAGAGGAAGAGTGGCTCTCCCCAACCACTATGGGGACCTGGTCCCTGGTCACCAGTTTCTCGAAGCCCGATGCTGCCTTCTCAGGAACTCCACCCGTGTCCTCGAATACAACTTCCACCTGTTTTCCCAGAACCCCGCCTGAGGCGTTGATATGATCCAGCGCCAGGGCTATGCCCTCCTCGAAGGCCTTCCCTGTTGCGGCTGCGGGTCCTGTCCTGGGCCCCACAACCCCTATCTTTATGGTATCCGCGGCCCAAGGATCACTCGCCCAAACCAAAACAAGAAAACCGAGCAGAACTCCCACAAGCTTCCTCATCTCCTCCTCCTTTATAGGACGATTTGGAAAAGGTCTTCCCAGGCCTCCCGGAAGAGATCCGGGGAACCCACATGCAGGGAATGATAAACCAGCCTTCTTCCAGAAGGCAAGGTCAAACCCAGAACCCCTGTCTCGAGCCCAAGGGGCCATTGGGTGTTTCCATATGGCGGGCCTAGGAAGAGGACCTGGATGGCCTTTGGGATCAGGCCCAGTTGTATGGTATGATTCCTGAAAGCGATGTCCTGTGCCTTGCCTCGGAGCATGCCCTAGGAGAGGTGGACAATGGAGACGGTCCGTTTGGGAGCTATAAGGCTGATTCAGGGTCTCAACGGCGGGAGGNATCCCCAGTGTCATTCCATCTACATAGAAGGGGCTAAGATTCTCATAGATCCCTCGTCCGACAGGGCCAAGCTCGAAGAACTCAGGGAAAAAGATGGCGTGGATGCGGTATGGCTTTCCCATTGGCACGAAGACCATATGATGTACCTCGACCTCTTCGANGATGTTCCCCTGTACATTTGCGAGCTCGACTCTCCTCCACTCGGTGATCTGGAGCGGTTCCTAGACTGGTACCAAATGGAAGAGCCCCATTACAGGGATGAGTGGAAGGATCTTCTCCTCCGTGTTTTTCATATCAAGCCTAGAGTTCCCAAAGGTTTTCTAGTCCCAGGCGAGCTCTTGGACCTCAAGACCACAGCCGTTCAGATCATCCACGCCCCTGGCCACACCCCAGGCCACCTGGCCTTCAAGTTCCTGGATGAGGATGTCCTCTTCGTGGGGGATTATGACCTCACGCCTTTCGGCCCGTGGTATGGGGATAGGTTCTCCAGCATAGACCAGACCATATGCTCTGTGAGGATGCTGAGGGAGATTCCAGCCAAGGCATGGATAGCATCTCACGAGAGGGGACTATTCATGGAAGATCCGGGGGAGCTCTGGGAGAGGTATCTGGGGGTGATAGAGGAGAGGGAGAGGAGGCTAATCGAGCTCTTGGAGAAGCCGAGGACCATGAAGGAGATAGCGGATGCCTGCATAGTCTATGGAAGGCCCAAAAAGCCCGAGGCCTTCTACGCCTTCGGGGAGAAGGCCATAATGAGGAAGCACCTCCAGAGGCTCATGGCTCGGGGAATGGTGGTCGAGGAAGATGGCAGATATAGATGGGCTTCATGACCGCGAACCCGGGGACTATCTCTTCCGGGAGATCCATCCCTTGATCTTCCTGGGCACAGCGAGTGACAGGTACAGAGGGTGGATGGGCCAGATTTACACTCCCGAGCTCTACCATGGGCGCATTCAAAAGAGGACGAGACAGCTTGCGGGGAACACATTCTTGGAAGAGGTCCTCCCCGTTGACAGCGTGAGGGAGTACTTCCAGCATTTCAGGGTCCTGGAGCTGGATTTCACCTTCTACGGTCCCCTCCTGGACGAGAAGGGCAACCCCACCTCNCAGCTCAGGACCCTGGAGAGGTATTCCCAATATCTCGGACCAGANGACCTGGTGATCCTCAAGGCTCCACAAGCTGTCACGGCACAGAGGCTCACCAATCAGAGGTCCTCTGTTCCCAATCCCACTTACCTGAACCGGGAATTGTTCACCGAGNGCTTCCTGGAGCCAGCAAAGAAGGTTCTAGGGGAAAACCTCGCAGCAATAGTCCTGGAACAGGAGTATCAACCCAGTTCTCAGAGATTGCCCGCCCAGAGCTTGGCCGAGGGGCTGGAGGAGTTCTTCCGAGGTGTACCTTCGGATACGAGGTACCACTTGGAGCTCAGAACCAAAGAGTATCTCACCGGGGAGGTCTTCTCGGTGATGGAGCGATATGGAGTGGGGCAGGTTCTCTCTCATTGGACCTGGCTTCCCCCTCTGAGACAGCAGGTCCGAATATCCGGTGGAAGGTTCNTGAGGCCAGGAAGGAGTGTGGTCGTAAGGCTCATGACTCCCCGAGGGGTCCGCTACGAGGAGGCTTATGCCAAGGCCTTTCCTTTCGATCGCCTCGTGGACGGGATGCTCCAGACGAGCATGATAGAGGACACCGTGTGGCTCATGGAGCGATGCATAAGGGAGGATGTGAGGGCCTTCGTGATAGTGAACAATAGGGCAGGGGGCAATGCCCCAGAGATCGCAAGGCTGATAGCTCAGAGGTTCCTTTCGGGCTGTTCCTTGAAAAAAGGTGAAGGAGAGTGAGTGATGTCATCCACGGACCTAGGGGAGATAAGGGATCTCGCCTCTCGAGTCGTGAGCTCCTTTGCTGATAAGAGGGCGAGCAGGGCTTGGTGGAGAGAGCCCATTGTGGCCTCGGCCCCTGTGGATTCGAGATTCCTGGAGCTGAGGAAGATGGCCGCCCCAGATCACATCCTCCCTTGGGAACTTCTCAGAAGTGCGAGGAGCGTGATAGTTTTTTTCGTCCCTTTTGCCAGATTCCTTCCTCTGGAGAACAGGCCTGGGAGTCTCCCCTCGAGGAGTTGGGGTTTGGCATATGTGGAGACAAACGAACTCATATCCGTCCTCTGCCAGAGGATAAAACAGAAACTCGAGGCCCGAGGAGAGAGGTGCGAGACAACTCCCCCCACACACAACTTCGACCCCGAGAGCCTGAGGAGCCGATGGTCCCACAAACACCTAGGGTTCTTGTGCGGTTTGGGGAGATTTGGCCACAACGCGCAGCTCATAACCCCATCAGGGTGCGCTGGGAGATTGGGAAGCTTGGTCACAGAGGCGGATCTGGGCGAAGGGCCCATTGTGGGAAACGGTGAGGCATGTCTTCACAGGGCAGGCTTCAAGTGCTTGAAGTGCGTGAAGAGGTGCCCTGTGGGTGCCCTCACAGAGGAAGGGTTGGACAGAAGGGCATGTTGGGAGAGGCTCAAATTCAATCTGGCCTCAGGAGGCACCCTCCATGGGCTCCCCCCCACAACTCACGTGTGCGGAAAATGCGTATCGGTCCTGCCGTGCTCTTTCCACGACCCAGTAGCGCGACTCCTGGGCTCCAAAAGAGCCCCATGAAGGGACCTGAGATAATGAGATGCCCTTTGGGGCCTTGGAGTCCGCACCTTAACCCCTCAATGGAGACACCTTTTTGATCGGTCTCACCCACCTTTTGGGCTGGCTTGGATTCTTGTCCCCTGAAGGGCTTTCCCAGGCTTCACCCATTACCACTGGGGCGAGATATCCTCGTGTCGTCACTGGGTCAAAGTTCATGGGGAACTAGATCCTCGAGGGGGCAACCGAGGCACTTGGGTTTCGGCCTGCAGTGCCTTTTTCCCAAGGCCACAAGTAGCGCGTGGTACTCGTTGTAAAGGGAGGAATCNTGGGGGATCCGCTCCATGAAAAGGGCCTGTATCTCCTCGTACTTGGCTTCACGGGAAATCCATCCATGGCGCCAAAGGATCCTCCTTGTGTAGGCATCGACGACGAATACGGGCCTTTTGGCGGCATAGAGGAGGATGCTGTCCGCTGTCTCGGGCCCTATCCCTGATACCGAAAGCAGTGCCTTCCTGAGCTCATCAGTGGGTAGGGAGAGAAAGGCCTCCAAGTCTCCTTTACCTTTCTCGTCAGCCAGGGCCAAGAGGTTCTTGAGCCTTCGGGCCTTGATGCGGAAGTAACCGCACGGCCTGATGAGCTCGGCCATGGTCTCATGGGGAAGGCTGAGGAGGAATCCGAGGGAAAGGTCTCCTTTTTCCTTGAGGGTCCTTATGGCCTTTTCCACATTGGGCCAGGCAGTGTTCTGGGTGAGGACAGCTCCCACCATGATCTCAAGAGGCGAGTCTCCAGGCCACCAGTGCTGGGGCCCGAAGCGTTCGAGGAGCCGTCCAAAGACATCCATGAGGAGTGGACCACTGGGCACGAAAGGCCCATCGCAAATCCCGAAGCGGTCTCCTTTCCTCGAGGATCCACCGAGAGCTTTTTCGAAGGGGCTCACTTTATTCCTTTCGTCTCACGAGGCTCGAGGAAATCGAAGGGAGTTCCAGCCCAGCATAATGAAAGCACAGGACCCCTCAGGGAGCAAGATCGAGGGGGCTCGACCTCTCCTCTTTTGAACCCATATCAAAGGCCTTCTTCTAAGCCATCTTGCGCTTCTAGAACCCAACGTAGCTTAGCCTCACTCAGCACTCCATGACCATGCACGGGGTGCCGGGATTACGCCCTATAGGCCGCCCCAAAAAGAACCTTGAACATTCACGAAGCGTTAAAGGGGAATCTGGATTCAAATCGTTTTTCAAAAGGCCCAGAGGGGCGTGTGGTGAGAAGGGCTGTACGAGGAACGATTGGCGGCGGACCGCCGGAAGCCACTTCGCGCCGAAGCCCCCCTGGACCCCGGGTTTGCTCGCAATACCCTGGGTCATCTCATCATCGATCCAGGGGGCTTCTCACGCCCAGGACATTCTTTCGGGCGACATGGGTGTAGATCATGGTGGTCTTGAGGTTCCTGTGGCCCAGGAGTTCCTGTATGGTTCGGATGTCGTAGCCGTTTTCCAGCAGGTGGGTTGCGAAGCTGTGCCCCAGGGTGTGCACCGATGCCTCCTTGGAGATCCCCGCAGCAAAGAGCGCCTTCTTGAACGCCTTTTGAAGGGCCGCTGGATGGACGTGGTGGCGGCGGACAGTCTCCCGGGGGGCAGCACCACCGGGAGCCGCCGCCCGGGCATGGCCCGCACAGCGCCGAGTTCGTCCGTCGGGTCCTTGTCCAGGACGTTGCGGTAAAAGAAAACCAAAACATTGAGGGCCTGGCTCTGAGCAGCAGCGGAGACCCTCCTTTCCACGGCGAGGAAGCTCAGGAAGTTCCGAATATCGGACGCCGATAGATTCTCCGGTTCCTTATCCCCGACGAAACCCCTGAACGACCCGAAGCCAGCCCAAGTAGGTCCTCTCTGTGCTCAATGATCGATGCCGAAGCCTCAGCGCGTGGTCGGCCTGCTTTACCTGCCAGTCCTCGTGCCTCTTGGAGAGATACCTCAGGAACTCTTGCCTTTGGTCGGAGCTTAAGCGATTCTCCAGGGGAAGCTCCAGGAAGGCGTAACACTCGGCGACCCATCGGACAAAATATGGAACGTACCTCTCCCGAACCACCGCTTTCTCCGCCAGGTACTCCCTGAACGCCCCCAAACATAGCAGATCTCCTGTTTGGCCTCGCTTCCTTCTAATAACAAATCTGGATTTATTCTCCTCCATGTAATTCCCCCCTGCCAGCCCAGGCCGTGTCATTTTTCTTGACATGCCCCCTCGCCCGATCTACCATCTCCCATGGGAATAGGATAGGTATAAAAAGATATGTTAGGCGCCACAAGCGCAACACAGAAAGGAGGTTCTCATGAACTCGGATGAACTGAAGCGTAAGCTTGGAATCGACGATGACGGGACGTACCGTATCGATCCCGAAACGGGGCGTGTGCAGAAGTGGGGGTTCTTCGGTTGGAAGGAATACCGATCACCGGGTCGACCCGGACAGCGGCACAATCCAAAAGGAGGGGTTCTTCGGCTGGAAAGATACAGAGACGCGGATCCATCCCGATTCCGGCGTCGTTCAGGAGAAAGGGTTCTTCGGTTATCGCGACACCGATACGCGAGTCGACCCGGAGACCGGGGTTATCCAAAAATGGGGCTGGTTCGGTTGGAAGGATACCGACGAACGCATCGACCCTGAGACCGGAAAGCTTCAAGAGCGTGGGTGGTTCGGCTGGAAGGACAAGTGGTAACACGCCGAGTCGGTGCAAAGATGCTGACAGCGCCGATCTCGAAGTATCATAATCGCAATCCATACAGCCTCGCGCACTTGTCTGATCCTAGAGGAGCCAACATGTCTCTTCCCCCTTTTCTCGAAACGGTAAACCAAGTGCTTCTAGACTTGAGCCTCATTCCCGCCATCGCATTGCTGATCGGGGCGGTGTTCGACCCTCAAGGTGTCCGACACTGCACGAACCACTCTATGGGGAATATTCTGGGCATGTTTGATAACTTGTAGAATACTCTTTTTCGTGGTATACGGAAATTTCCGAAGATAGTTCGAAAGGAGAGGAATTATGCGCTTCAAAGTTGTACTTGTGGCAAGCGACGAAGGTGGGTACACTGTTTACGTCCCGTCTTTGCCTGGCTGTATTAGCGAAGGA
>JGI24721J44947_10003630_pt1 | contig 21665 bp, 19 predicted proteins | sample YelNatPaOPGAMG01_FD_44947 | JGI IMG/M metagenome (IMG submission 44947) | reverse complement strand
ATTCCGCTCAGAACTGTACCGCTAAATTTAATTGGCGTGGTGAGCGTCATGTACCCCCAGTTTCCAGTCAATGTATTTGCCAGATAGTGGAGGTAAGCAAAACTATACCCTGATTCAGACCGAGCTGCTTCTCAGCAGTAAGTATGGCTTGAGCCCTGTTTGGGGCTTTTGGGTTGATAAATGCGGAAGCGAGGAATGTATGGGGGAGGGACCACATTAATACAAATACGATGATGGTCAATCCTATGAGAGTAGGTATCATCAAAAGCAGTCTTCTGATAATAAAATATCTGAGTTCCATGGTTCCTCTACTGTGAGCTAATGAAAAAGATGTTTATAACACTTAGGAGATCACTGCGGAAATTACCTACTATCAAATGACCTCGCTTTTTAAATGATACATTCTTTTTCAAAGGAGTACCTGAACAGTTTCTTCTTTTATCCTGCGCAAAAGGAATATTGTGTTTACAATGAAAGTTCATCATAGGTCCAGAATAAAAGATTATAAAGACAGATTGTATAGTTTAGATGTGGTCAATTCNTCTTACCGTTTAGTGGTGGTAATCATCACCGTGGTTATCTCCATCATGATGATTATTTCGGTGAATCCAGTTACGGTTGATCACACTTCCTTTGTTGCAAGAGCTGGCCAATACCTCAAGGGTGATTCTATTTCACAAGCATACGACTCTGCTTCAACANGCCCTTTAGGCAATAATTCGCACAATCCAAACAATTTTGTTGGTCTACGCGCCAGTTACAATGACCGAAATTATTCTCAAGCTACCTCGGTAAAGTATTCAGTTAATTTTACCGAAATTGGACTTCCAGTTGGNGTTACNTGGTACGTTAATCTCTCAAACAACCAAAGAATGAGTTCCAACACCACATATATTGAAACTTCGCTGGTAAATGGATCATATAGTTTCTTTATAGGCTCCAGCATTAGTTCCTATTCAGCAAATGGAGGGGTATTTTCAGTCTACGGGGAGTCAAAGGCAATAAACATCACATTTTTTAGAGTATACAGTGTGATTTTCACTGAAGTCGGGGTCAGGCTTAAGGGAACCACACTTGGCTGGGCCTGGACTGTCAATCTTTCCAGAGGACCGCAGGGACTTACTTTTGGACTGGATATCCAGTTTCGTCTCCCGAACGGTACTTATGAATACANGGCAACTTCTACGAATAGGTCTTATTATCCTGAACAGCCAACCGGTAACTTTACTGTCAAAGGAACCCCTCTCTCCAGGAATATAGTGTTCAATCTCGTTGCGTACAAGGTTTTTTTCAATGAAGTCGGTTTGCCAACCGGGACAACATGGTGCCTTTCTTTTAATGATACAAAATCCAATATTAGCGGTACTTCATTGACTTTTGTGATGCCTAATGGAACTTATAATTACAGCATATCCACATCCTCTAATTATTCATCTGCATGCTCTTCTGGTCAAGTAACCGTCAATGGATCAAACCTGTACAAGAATATTACTTTCTCCAGAGAAGTTCTACAAAGAGATGCTACCCTTTCAGTGATTATCGAGGAATTAATCTTGCCTGCGCTTGCAGTAATTTCCATTATAACATTCATATATATCAAGAGAAGGAAATAGTGTGCGAAAATCAATAGCTGACAGGCACGGTGCGAGTTCAGTTTCATTGACATCATAAAGCAGATCAGATTTGTGAGCAAATATACAAACAATATTCTTCGTCCGAACTGATTCATCATAACCTATCATAATTCGCAGAATTTATTCCTTAACATTCAATTTTTTCCAAAGTATTATGCGTTCAGAGATCTGCTTTGAATCATATGGCAATTCTTTTACATTTTATTCGTGAATACAAAATTCGGTAACTATATTATGGATAACACAATTATTAATTATGAGCGAGCCTTTTTATTTCAAGCGTTATGACATGGTAATAGGAAAGGCAGAAAACACAGAAGAATTAAGGAAGGAAATGGAAAGATTGAGAACCGAGGACCCGTTTGCTGTTCTTTACCACATCAAGGAAGGTCATATTTCGAATTGGCTGGCGTCTATAGGCAAAAGAGACCTTGCCGAGGCAATTAAGCCCACCATGACAATTGATGAGACTATTAGCGTTCTTTCGGGATCTGCCACTACGCATAGAGGTAGACCAAGAAACGGACATAATGAACATGGAAGAAAGCAGGGACCCAGAATGTCTCATCAGAACAGAAACTAGACTACCAGGTTGTCTTTTTTAAAAATATTGACGAAATGAAAGGCCTGCCAGATTCTATATACAGGGTGCAGTTGAATTCTGGGTTCACATTCTCAGATCTTGAAGAAAGTCTGCCCTATTTCAGGAGACTTGGCGTATCTCACCTTTATTTATCTCCAATAATGGAAGCGCAAAGGGTAGCACTCATTTCTACAATACATATGACTTCACTGCAATAAGTTCAGTTCTGGGCGGTGAGAATGGCTTCGAAGCACTTGCTTTACGATGCCAACAGCTGGGATTGGGGTTGATCCTTGACATCGTCCCTAACCACATGACAATTCTGAACAGGTTCATGCTGGATTATCTTAAACATGGGAGACAGTCAGCATTCAGATATCTNTTCGATATTGATCTCAATGCTCCAGAATATCCTGGAAAGATAATACTGCCACTGCTGGATTTTTACCCCATTCAGGAACCCGATAGGATAGCAATTACCGAAGGTTCAGTTCTGGTCGANAACGGCAGGATGGAACTGCCAGTCTCCTCATACAGTAATACCGGAAACAAAGCAGAAATCTTAGCCGAGCAACCTTATGTCCTGACTCACTGGAAGGAAGCCTCGAGAATTATCAATTATCGAAGATTCTTTGCGGTAAATGATCTGATTGCCATCCGGATTGAAAGAAGGAAAAACTTTGATATTTTCCACTTAAAGATAAAAGATCTGGCTTCAAGAGGTCTGATCCACGGTCTTCGGGTTGATCATATCGATGGACTATACGATCCATTGACATACTTGCGAAGGCTGCACAAAATTTCCGGAAATATTCCGATCTGGGTTGAAAAGATACTTGCAAGAGATGAAACCATAAATGGTGACTGGCCAGTCGAAGGTGATACCGGTTATTCAGCAAGATCCAGAATCAACTCCGTCTTCATAGATATTGATTCTCTGAGAGCCGTCAGAAATCTGTTCAGGAGAAATGGAGGCGCGAAATATGAAGGTGAAAAATACAGGATTGACTTGAAGATTGAGATATCGAAAAAGCTTTTCCATTCGGACTTAAAAAAATATTCACGTCTAATCCAGAGTAGACTAAAATCTGCAAAGTTAATTGGTCTATCCACTGACGGGATCTTAGAGGCGCTGAGGGCAACGATAGCCTGCATGGATCAATACAGGACATATTCCACACCCTCAATGGTTGATAGCATAAAGTGGATTACAGCCGCGGATAAAGCAACGCAATATTTTCCGGAAATTTCCCATGAACTGACAGGCATGAAGACTTTCATTCATTATGCAAGCATAGATCATAGATTCAATCATGTACTGAGAAGAATTGAACAATTCACCGGATCCGTAATGGCAAAATCCATGGAGGATTGTTTCTTCTACAGGTATTCCGCATTGNTCTCAACATGCCTTGTTGGCAGCATGCCGTTTGAAGATACATACAGCGATGCGGAAATACATTCATTTTTTGCAAACATCCAACTGTCTGGGAAGANGCCTATAGTTACCCTTTCAACCCACGATACTAAATTTGGTGAGGATGCAATTGCAAGGTTCAACGCGTTGAGCGACATGCTTCCTGATTGGGAAGCACTCTTGACTCACTTTGGCGAAACCGGAATAGAGCTATATGATATTTACAGAATACTACAGGCCATTCTTGGTACATATGACGCATCTGACCGAGACTATAAGGACAGGTTGCGATCTTACATCATCAAGGCATTGAGGGAATCTGGTGAAAATACGAGCTGGGAATATCCATCTACTGATTATGAAACAAAATGCCTTGAATTTGCTGAAAATTCTGTTGCAGAGATTGAGAAAAATTGGAAGGAATTATTGCACAAAATTCAATTTCTCGGAGGGCTGAATAGTCTTTCACAGACAGTTCTCAAGTTTATGGCTCCCGGGATACCGGACACATATCAGGGAAGTGAATCAATGAATCTCTCATTTGTAGATCCTGATAACAGGAAAACAGTAAATTTCAGTGCACTGTTCAAAAAACTGGAACGCTTATCATCAAAAAACCCAAAAACGAAAGAGGAAAATATTGTAAACGGTGATCTCAAGCTTTGGTTAACTTCTAAGTTGCTCTCGGTCAGATCAAGATTTTCCTCACATNTTGCCGAGGGCTTGTACTTTCCTCTAAAATTCACAGGCAAAAATGCCGATAATATTTTTGGTTTCTTTTATAAGCTTGAAGATAGCTATGTTATAACACTTGTCAGCAGGCACCACCATTCAATGATATCCGGAGGATCTTACACGTCGGAATGCTGGAATAAGATCAAAGTTAAAGGTCTGCCAAACTTACAGGGAAATATCACTGACCTGATCACTGGAAAGATCCATTCCAGGATGGTACTTGAGGATATCTTGAAAGAATATCCATTTGCGGTCCTGGAGGCATCATAGGATGAGGGATCATAGAAATCTGGGTGCATACTGCGATGGAGGGATTTTTACAATCAGTGTCTGGGCTCCGACGCACGACAAAATTTTCTTTCATCCCATCAANNGGAAAGAAATGGAAATGGATAAAGAAGGAGAATATTTTTCNTTGGAACTTGAGGGTAGCAAGGATTCAGATCAATATATGCTGAATGTTGATGGAAATATTCTTGCAGATCCGCTTTCCAGGTACCAACCACGGGGTGTAGGTGGACCGTCAATGCTGGTTGATACATCCAGATTTAAATGGTCAGCTGACCGGTGGGAACAGCATAAGATGGACGAACAGATCATTTACGAAATGCATCTGGGTACCTTTACAATGGAGGGAACGTACAGAGGAGCTGAGAACAAGCTGCAATACCTGAAGGATCTTGGAGTGACTGCGATTGAGATAATGCCACTTTCCCAGGCATATGGGACAAGAAACTGGGGTTACGACGGTGTCTTTCCTTTCTCACCTTCCTACTCATATGGGCTTCCATCAGATCTAGCGCATTTCATTGATAGATGTCATTCGGTGGGACTTTCATGCTTTCTTGATATTGTCTATAATCATTTGGGCCCGGTAGGAAATGTCTTTCCGTCATTTGCACCTTACTTTTCGAACAAATATTCAACACCCTGGGGTCAGGCAATAAATCTTGACGGACCTTATTCTGGGGGCGTGAGGGAAATGCTGCTTGCAAACCTTAGTTACTGGGTTGAGGATTATCGCTTTGATGGATTCAGGATGGATTCCACCCAGAACATTTACGATTCTTCACCCAGACACTTTCTTTCCGAAGTTACTAATCTTGTGCATTCACTTTCGTCCAGGCTCGGCAGAAAGATCCTGATTATAGCCGAATCGGACAAGAATGATGTCTCGATAATCAGGCCACCTGAAAAATGTGGCCTTGGGTTCGATGGAGTATGGGCAGACGACCTGCACCACTCTTTTCATTCATACACTACAGGAGAAAAGGCAGGCTATTATTCAGATTACGGTAACTTCTCGGATATTGCATACACACTTGAACATGGATTCCTTTATGACGGAAAATATTCAAAATATCTAAAAGCATCTCGCGGTACAGACTTTTCTGGACAGAATCCATCATCTCTTATAGTCGCACTTCAGAATCATGATCAGATAGGCAACAGGGCCCTAGGTGAAAGAATATCCACGCTGGTCTCATTTGAGGAGCTCAAGCTTGGTGCATCAGTCTTCATTCTCTCACCATTTACCCCAATGATATTTATGGGAGAAGAATACGGCGAAACATCCCCGTTCTGGTTCTTCATGCAGACAGAGGATAGGAAATTTGCTGAAATTGTCAATAGTGGCAGGAGAAGAGAATTCAAGGACTTCGGCTGGCCGGATAAGATCAGAGATCCTGACAGTGACTCCACATTTATGGAATCCAAGCTTAAATGGAGCGAAGACGCCAAGAGCCGCTGCATACTGGCCCTCTACAAGGATCTTATTCAAGCAAGAATGGACTATATCCAATCATCGGGCAGAGATAACTGGAAAGTTTTATCTGAGAAAAATGTCATAAAGATATCCTATCCCAATACTGAGCTGACTGTAATCCATAATTTTGCTCATGAGCCCGTGAAGGTTTCAGGAAGAGTAATACTCAATACATCTTCTCCAAGATTTGGTGGATCAAATACAAATTCAGGGATTATTTCAGAACCCGGGTCTGTACTTGCGATTCAATCATAGAACAGACCGGAAAACTGCAGACGAATCCGGAGGCAAGGTAATTCTCCTGTCTGTAAATTTTCTTGGCATGGATTCAAGAGGATCAAAGGAGTTGATGATCATCTCCCAGCTGTCCTGGAGCGTCTCAGAGATGGAAAAATCAACGCTGTTCTTTCCGGCGTTAAAGAAGAGGAGTATGCTGGGGGATACTGCCTTGTCCGGTTGCGATTCGGAGTCAAGTCCTGAAATATACACTGAAAGAGCCTTGAAATTCGGGTCAGTCCATTCTGAATAACCTACCGCGTTACCGTCGGGATTGAACCAGTGAACATCCTTTGTACCAGTTTCAGCAATAATGTCACCGGAGAAGAATTCCTTTCTTCTCAGGCATGGAGTTGAAGTNCTTAGCGAAATNANCCTCTTCAGGAAAGCCTTAATCTCCTCTTTATTACTANTATAGGACCAGTTATACCAGCTTATTTCGTTGTCCTGGCAGTAGGCATTGTTGTTTCCCTTCTGTGTTCTTAATATTTCATCGCCACCCAGTACCATCGGCGCTCCCTGTGATACCATGAGGGTTGTAAGAAGATTCTTGATCCTCTTGATCCTCTTTCTAATGATATCGGGATCATCTGTTTCACCTTCAACACCAAAATTATCAGCATAATTTTCATTTGTTCCATCTGAATTGTTCTCTTTGTTGGCCTCATTATGCTTATTCAAATAAGATACAAGATCGAGCATGGTGAAGCCATCATGAGAAGTGACGTAATTGATGCTCGCATGGGGCTTCCTGTCTGAATTCTCATAGAGATCGGGCGATCCAGAAAGTCGCGTAGCGAATTCTCCAGTCAGACCGTCATCACCGCGCCAGAACCTGCGAACACAATCCCTGTATTTNCCATTCCANTCTGCCCATTTAACCGGGAAATTTCCTACCTGGTACCCTCCAGGGCCAACATCCCAGGGTTCAGCAATCAGCTTGACCTTTGATATAACAGGATCCTGATGGATCACGTCAAAGAACGCCGACAAACGGTCTACTGCATAAAACTGCCTTGCAAGAGTTGAGGCAAGATCGAACCTGAAGCCGTCAACATGCATTTCCGTGACCCAGTATCTAAGGCTGTCCATAATGAGTTGCAATACCTGGGGATGCCTGACGTTAAGGCTGTTTCCAGTTCCGGTGAAATCATTGTAATATCGAGGATTTTCCTCGTTCAGTCTATAATAGACTGAGTTATCCAGGCCTCTGAATGATATGGTTGGGCCTAGGTGGTTACCCTCTGCCGTATGGTTATATACAACATCCATGATGACTTCAATGCTGTTGTCATGTAGCTTCTTCACCATCTGCTTGAACTCGCTCACCTGTCCTACAGGTGTGTTCTGAGAAGAAAATCTTATGTCCGGGGCAAAGAATCCAATCGTATTATATCCCCAGTAATTGTTCAGACCGCTATCAACCAGCATCTTATTGTCTATTCTGTGCTGGACAGGCATGATCTCGACGGCAGTTATTCCCAGATCATGAAAATAATCTATCATCTTATCCGAGCTAAGGCCAAGATATGTCCCCCTCAACTCACCAGGCAGATCCTCCTTCAGGAAAGTTAAACCCTTCATGTGTGTTTCATAGATAACAGTCTCTGACCACGGCGTGTTTGGTCTCTCAACGTCTCCCCATTCGAACGCATCATCAACTACGGCACATTTCGGTATGTTTCCAGCATCTTCGACATCGCTGAAAGAGAGATCCTCAGACGGGTTCCCCATCCTGTAGCCGAATATGCCATCACTCCAGTTTATCTTTCCCCCTATGGATTTGGCATATGGATCAATAAGAAGCTTGTTTTTGTTGAATCTTAATCCCTTTTCAGGGGCATATGCTCCAAACGCCCTATACCCGTATAGTGATCCGCTCTTTAGACCAGGTACGAGGACATGCCATACATTTGCAGTTTTCTCTTTCAGTTCAATTACTTCATAAGGATCAGAGTCGTAAACCGACTTGAACAGTTCAAGGTTTATCCGATCTGCATTTTCTGAAAATACTGCAAAATTGACCCCCTCACCAGTAATAGTAGCGCCGAGAGGATATGGTTGCCCTGGTTTCAGTTCCGACATTACCGATTCGTAATTGCTCACTTGGTATGAACTTAATTCTATACGCGAACAATTTCATCCTGCGGATAATCATGTTCTCAATATTCCTGCATGCCTCTAAAAAGGTTTTTCATGTGAAATTTCTTGGACTTTTTCATCATAAAAATCATTAAGGATTGAATCGGCTCAAACCATGAGAAGCAATTGCAGTCATAATCATCGCCCTTCGGTACAGATATGGTTAGACAGGTACTCTATGGGATTAGTTGCCACTAAACTATTGTCCGCGGGGATCGCCGAAAACTCTGCCTATTTCTATTATCTGATCTTCTGGAACATCTAGTATTCAGAAATTTACGAAAGTATGAGCAAGAAAGCTCCGACCTTCAGGGAGGAGAGGATGTCAAGTATTACAATATATAGTGTTTAANTCGACCTTGGAGTCCCATTCATACCTCATTCCAACACCATGTTCTAGTCTCCGGGATGTTTTGAAATGATGTGTTAATTGACAGGAAATGAGCCTTCATGAAAACATATGACTTCTATCTCATTTGTATAGGAACTATAANGTGAAACTCACGTCTATAAACCTTGGCCTATACACGGAGACGTTGGTTATGGCTCTAGGGCCGAACCCATCCACGTTGTATGAGATAACTAAAGTACTGTTCCCAATTTCGGCCTGAATATGTGGACCATAGGTCCATACGCCATATTCAGTCGAATTACTGTATATGCTCTGTTCAGGCGTTATATATAGTAATTCNTTATCGTTATATGGNCCAGTTATGTTAGGGGAAAAGTACGCAAAAATCTTACCGTCAAAAACGGCGAGAGGACTTGATGCATCAGTNGTAATTATCGCAAAATATTTCCCAACTGTAGCCACACTATATCCATTTGTCACTGAAGAGAAGAATGGGGAAACTTGAGCGCAATTCTGTGTCCAGCCAGAGCCATCAAAATAGCTCCAACTTCCTAATGGGTTAGTTCCGTTGACCCTTGCAACATAGGCGAGGGTAGAATTGTATTTTGTTCCGAATATGTAGGTTTCTCCATTATACGGTAAAAGCCACTCTGTCCATATTATATTTGGTTTTTGAAGATTGTATACGTTCTCAACCTTAAAGGAACTGCTATTGAGGATTGCCAGAAAATTACCAAGAAATTTAACGCTCAGTATATTCGATCCATTGGTTGTGTATTCACCCATTAGAATATCAATTTGATTACCACTCTTTATTGCAGCACCCGGCCAATACCAGTCGTTGGAACTTGGAGGGTCAAGATAGCCAGAAAGTTGCCCATTGCTATTATTAACCAAAGTTTTTAGGATTACGCCATTTCGCTCAATTACTATTGAGTTATGCACAATTGGTGTCTCTGGAATAGGATATCTGGTTCCATTTGGAAGCACGCTTCCCAGTAAAGTGTCATCAAATATCCACATAGTGCAAGAATTGTTAAGCTGGACCGAATATGTGCCGTCTGCGCCCGTCCAGGATGCTCCATTACCGTTATTTCCATATTCGTCAAACATCTGTTCGAGTGATGTATTATTACTTAGTGAAAACTCGGTAGGATAGTCAGGTGCTTGGTGTCCATTAATTAGAAAACCTATATTATTCAATCCACCGTCCTTCAATATATTATATCCTACGAATAAAATGAACAATATTATCACAAATGATATAAATTTCTTAAGCGCACCCATAATGATAAATATTATTTGAGACTTAAAAGTTATTGTCCAAGTCTGGTAAAATTATTTTATGGTGAGATATTTTTAATGGTTTAGACAGGGGTGAGTAAGAAATTAACAAGTGTACCGAATCTGAAAATCAAATCTCAGAGGTAATGAAAAGTGATTCTTCTTCATTATCTTTCTTGCAATGCGGCAAATATTCAGGATACTGAACCATTTAAGATTCATAACCTGCTGGGAAAGATGTTCTTCAACGATGTCTCCTTTGGAAGTTCAAAGATGAAAGTATAGTTGAAAGGAGCGGTGCTGAATGCTTTGCTGTGGTTCCAGAAAAGGCAGATGGGTTCGTTTACCTCCTCAGAGAATTGATGCCTATGAGTTAAACAATGGGCGTTTGGGTTCCTTAAAATAATGCAATCTTTTTGTTTTCCATTAAAAAATGTGTATCCTTCTGATGGTTTATGTCAGCCTCAGGACAAGGCCTAAGGATGGCATTAACCGTTAGAAAAGTTCTACATTTTTTTCGTTTTAAGTCAGTGTAATCCTCTGTGCCGGTGGTCTGCCTGACTAAAATCATGAAATATGATATTAGCATTACATAACATGTGACTGTGGAAGGTATGCTTGGAGATATACTATATTCGAATAGAAAGACGTAATCCATGACCGAATAGTACTGAATAAAACCGTACTTCCTTCGAAGAACAAACAACAGTATAGGGACATTCTATTAGAATACAGGCCACAAAGAACTGCATAACACTAGTTATGATAGAGGATAGGTAGGGAGTTGAACCCTATTATATGGGATCTGCAGTCCCACGCATAACCGCTCTGCCACCTATCCAAGGGAATTTTGGTCTACCGATAATTGCACACCTTCCTTAAATTTGATCTTCACGAAATGAGGAACTTATGTATATACTGCTTACAATAGAGGATTATGAATGAAGATATGAAAGGTGCAACTGTCACAAAAAATGATTTTAGGGAACCTTTATCCAGATACATAATAGAAGTAAAAAGAAATAGGAATTTTGTTCGTTCCACTATTGAAATATTAGAAGCAAAGAAAACTGTTTTTAGAATCAAGGACACTACGATTGAAATTGATGTAGTTACAGATTCTATTTCAAAGGTTCTTGAGAGCATTTACTCTAGTTTTCTGATCGTGGATATAAGAAAGGTTCAGGAACGGAAACATATCGCGAATCCTAGCTTATTTGAAATCTTGAGTAGTATGCTTGAATGTGAAATTCTCTCCTGTAGTGAGAGATTCTGGGAATGTCATACTGTACTCGAGAGCGTTTGGATGCATTCCGGCATAGAATACAAGTCATTCCTCCAATCGATCATTCTCTTCTCAAGCTCACAGGCAAAGTACCAGATGTCAAATACAGATGCAGCCGAGAGGATGTATTTGAGGGCACACACAATGCTTTTAAAATCAGGAAAATCAAATATGGTTCTTACCGACCTGAAGGACGACTTCTACTATCCTATTTACTTGAGATTTAACATACCAAATGAAGTTCGCATTAATTCTTACCTCAGGCACTTCAATGCACTGTAATTAGGACAGCATCTTCAACGCAATACTATTCCAATTGGTTTCAATTGTTATAAAGATACAAACTCAAGCTANAATAAATANGTGACAAACAATGGACAAAACAAAGATAAGAGTTGTTAAAGCTTATCTCTAATGTTTTCATGCAGGAAGGAATGATAAAGATCAATGAAATATTACGTGGCGGATATGAGAACAAGGAGGTATCTATACGTGGGTGGGTGTACCGTAACAGATCCAGTGGAAAGATCACTTTTACTGTTGTAAGAGACTCATCTGGTATTATACAGTGTATTTCCAAAGAAGGTGAAATCCCAGATGATTTCTATCAGCAGATGAAAAATCTTACTATAGAAAGCAGCCTCGAACTAACAGGTATCGTTTCTAAAGATAGTCGCGGCGTCACAGGGTTTGAGATAAAGGTAACGAGTGGAAAGATTTACCAGAGAAATGATTCTTTTCCAATCTCCCGGGACAAATCAGAGGAGTTTCTTCTTGATATTCGTCATCTCTGGCTGAGGAGCAGAGAATTTACCTCGGTCCTGAAAATTAGATCCACTGTATTTAACGCATTTTCTGAATTCTTCAACAATGAAGGCTTCTACAATACCCAGGGCCCAATGATGGTATCAACACAGACCGAAGGTGGATCTACGCTGTTCCAGGTCCCATTCTTTGACCAGAAGGCATACCTGACGCAAAGTTCACAGTTTTACCTTGAAGCCCTGATCTTCAGTCTTGAGAAAGTCTATACAATTGCTCCAAGCTTCAGGGCTGAAAAGTCACGCACCAGGAGGCACCTGACTGAATACTGGCATGCTGAAGCTGAAGTCGCCTGGATAGGTAACGAAGAGATGATGCAGATCGAAGAGCGTATGATCGATTTCATCGTATCCAAGGTACTGAGCGAGAATGCAGACGAGCTCGCCTTGATCAACAGAAATACAGAACCCCTCAAAAAGGTAAAGGCTCCCTTCCCAAGAATGAAATATGCTGCACTGATAGAGAAAGCACAGTCCTGGGGTCTGAACATGAAGTATATGGATGATCTCGGGGCAGACGAGGAAAGAGCGATAACCGTGCACTTCGATAAACCTGTCTTCGTTACCCATTATCCACAGGAACTGAAGGCATTTTATCACAGGCCTGATCCTGAATCACCAAACGAGATTCTGTGCCACGATCTTCTGGCACCTGAAGGCTGCGGCGAGATTATTGGAGGGGGAGAAAGAATCTGGGAACTGAATCTTCTTGAGGAGCGGATGCGATCAATGAATATAGATCCACAGGCATATTCCTGGTATCTTGACTTGAGAAGATACGGTAGCGTCCCGCACTCTGGATTCGGCCTAGGTCTTGACAGGCTGGTCTGGTGGGTCTGCGGGCTTGAAAGCATCAGAGACGCTATTCCATTTCCGAGAACAATAAGAAGAATTACACCATGAAGACAATGAATAGGAAAGAGTTTCTCTCGGCCTTCAATGGAAATAGGGAATCNGTTCCTGTCTGGTTTATGCGGCAGGCAGGCAGATATCTTCCATCCTACCAAAAAATTAGACAGAACAAGACAATAAAGGAGATGTGCTCTGATGCTTCCACTATTTCTGATATCTCATACATGCCTGTTAAAGAGATAGGCGTTGACGCATCAATCATATTCTTTGATATCACCATTCCACTCGAAGCCATGGGATATAATGTTGAATTCAGGGAAAATATCGGGCCTGTTATTTCAGNAATGGATANAGGTCGGGCANTACATGGATATGAACTTAAGTCTGATAATTATTCCCTTTATGATGGTATTAAGCTGTTCAGGAGNAATCATCCGGACACTTTCCTCTATGGATTCACGGGTGGCCCAATAACACTTGCATCATATGTCATTGCTGGATCCTCTGATCGGGATTTGGGGCAAACGATAAAGACCATACTTAATGACCCACGGAAATACAGAGATATCATGACAAGCCTGTCAGAAATGATTGTCGAAACTGCAAGGCAGCAGGTAAGATCAGGTGCAGATGCAGTTCAGGTATTTGACAGCTGGTCTGGATCCTTGCCCTACAGCCTATTTATTGACTATTTCAATGATTATCTCCTCCCACTTTCGGCTGAACTTTCTTCTTTGCGTACTGTCTACTTTTCAACAAGGACATCAGGCTATATGTCTCTTCTTTCAAGAACACATTTCTCATACCTGTCCATGGATTCTAGAGTCAGGTTATCAGAAGCATATTCAGTCTGCAATAAAGGAAAAGGGATGCAGGGAAACCTTGATCCTCTGTACACCACAGCCGATATCAAAGTGGCAAAGCATGAGACGCAGAGGATACTCGAGGATGCGAAGAAAATAGATCGATATGTATTCAATCTGGGGCATGGTGTTATGCCCGAAACCAGCACTGAATGCCTCAGGGAGATAGTTGGGACGGTACATTCATATGGTAAATAGAAAAGCAGCAATTATAATGGCATACGGAAGCCCGGAAAATATCAGTGATCTGGACGCTTATCTCCAGGACATATTTGGAAAAGCTCCTGTTCCACCAGATGCCCGCGCAGACAATCTGAAGAAGTATTCTCTCTTTGGCAACAGATCACCTTCCAATCACATTCTGGATTCTTTGAAAAGAAAAATGCAGGATAGATTATCAGATAGCGGCATAGATGTTTACATGTCATTCAAGCACTGGCATCCCAGCCTCAAGGAGACGGCCGAAATGATAGTGAACGCCGATTATAGAGAAATAGTAGAACTTCCACTTTTCCCATTTCCGTCCGAGGGTGTTTTCAATTCATATTCCATTCCATTTTCTGAGGAACTGACAGCAAGGCATTTCAAAGGCAAGAGACATTCGATCAATGGCTTCTTTCAAAACGCAGGTTTTCTTGAGATATGGTCTTCAAGGATCAAGAGTATGCTTGAAAATGACCACTATGACCGACTCCTGCTGACTGCGCACAGCCTACCGACCTCTCGGAACGGTGAAGAAGCATATTCAACGGCATTTTTCGCATTCTGCAGAAATTTGGCAAATTCTATCCAGACCGTTAAACCTATAGCTGGATTCCAGAGCAGGAGCAAGTATGGAAATTCATGGCTGGAACCATCGATCCAGAAGGTGATAGCTGGCGAATCCGGCGTCGAATCTGTTCTGGTAGCTCCGCTTGGTTTCTGCTATGAGCATTTGGAGGTCCTTTACGATCTGGACATAGATTTTTCACTTTATCTGAAAAACCTTGGCATGAAATACGCAAGGGTGAAGCTGATGAACGACTCAGAAGATTTCATCAATTTTCTTAGTGATGTTATCATATCAAACTTTCCTTAAGGCTAAGTGCCATCTACAGATCATGACGATTTGGTCTATTTTACAGCCGGTCTGTGGAAATTGCATTTTAGCGGTTATGCCTACTTGATTAAGTAGCAAAAAATTCTGTAAATCTATTTGCAGCATGAAGCAAAAATACAACAAAAAGTTTTACAATACTGTTACGAAATCTAATTGCCGTGGATGATTGAGCGAAATATTTTAAACCATGCTGGAAAAAATATGTGCGGCATATTCAGCAATCATCATTCCTCTTATTTTTAGATCCGTTTCCAGAAGCCCAGCTTTACAGAAAATGCGCTGATTGCGTGTTGATCTCTACCTGTCATTCTTCTTGCGAGATTATCGTATATGCGTATCTTCTATATCGAGGACTTTTTTGTTCTAATAAAAGGTGATCGACTCGTAAGGATCAAGGCGAACTCATCCACACAAAACTCAATCTGTTCAAATAAACTGCGATCATTTACGCCTTCGCTGTTCGAAACTACAATGGATCGCCCGTAGGAGAAAGAGATATCTAGTCCATATCCGATCCTCAACTCATGAATTCACTCACTGTTTTTACATATAACGCCGACGAGTTTTTGAGGGAAGTCTCGAAAAAAGGTACATCCTCCGACATAGAGTTTCATGAAAGAAAAAGTGACGATTCAATACTTACTTTCATTTCACCGATCAGGTATCCTGACAAGATATCTTCTCTGACTGATTCTATCTTTGCCGCGGATATTGCGGTTGTGAATGTCACTACACTGAACAGGGACCTTGGTGAGGTGATAGTTGCACTGGATCTTATGGGCCTGATACAGGCTTTATAACCTTCGAGGATCCAAACATAATTGATCAGGTGAGGCCACTCCTTAAGGGCACCCGGCTGGCATCGTACGAAATTACGGAGAAGAAGCCTGTTGAACTTGCNGATCAGATCAGCACTATCAAGACAAAAAAACCAGAGTCACCTACAACAGTCATAATAGATCATTTCTTCGGTGTAAAAAGCGTTGGTACAGTCGCGCTTGGGTTCGTATTGTCCGGTACTGTCCGCAAGCACCAGGATCTTGAATTATCATATCTGGACAGGAAAGTGCAGGTACGATCAATCCAGATGCATGATGTCGATGTTGAATCTGCTGGCCCGGGTGCAAGAGTCGGGCTTGCGTTGAAAAATGCGGATCCGGAAGAACTTGAACGCGGCATGCTTCTTTCAGAGAAACCATTTGAATATGCATCTGTAATCGAATCAAAGATAGTTCTACACAGGTCTGTAAAACGCATTCCTGATGGACAGGTAGAGGTGTTTGTATCCGACTATATGCGCTATCAGAGGGGCTTCTACGACGGGAAATCCCTCAATATGGACAAGAAGGTATGCCTTCCCGGAAAAAGCCTTGTTGTATCAAGCCCGGCTGTAGTCCCCAGGATCTTCGGCAGGATCAATGTCTGAAACGTGCCATCTTGCGGGCAAGCATTTCTGCAGTACCGATGTCCCTGCGCATGTAATACTCTCCATGCACCAATGAAGATGCAGCATCAACTTTTTTGGCTGCATCCGGAATCGATTCAGCAATGCCCACAATCGCAATAGATCGGGAAGAAGTCATTTCTATGCTTGAAAGAGATCCATTCACCGCAGCATAATACATCTTTGTGCTCTTATCCTTCAATGGATCGATACTTAGCCTTCCTGGTTTAGGCTGGGATCCGTATCCTATTGGCACCACATATCTCAGCACTGTCGCTTTTTTCAAAAAGTTGATCCTGCTGCTGAGATTCCCATTTGCAACTCCGAACAGTATATCAACAAGACTATCCTGAAGGATTGACAGGACATTTATCCCTTCAGGATCGGCGAATCTTGCATTGATCTCTATAAGCCTCACTCCAGACTGTGTGAGCATGAACTGTCCGTACATTATCCCCCTGAATGGATACCCCTCATTCCGAAGTGCTATTGAGACCTGCTTGAGTATATTGAAGGCATCATCTCTGGATTTTCTATCGATAAATGGGAGAAGGTGATCGCTGTCAGTTATAGAACCCATTCCACCTGTATTTGGCCCCGTATCACCCTCATAGGCTCGCTTGTAATCCTGTGCAAGAGGCATTCCCGTGAGGGTCGTGCCGTCTGTAAATGCCTGGAGCGAAAACTCCTCTCCGACAAGCTTCTCTTCTATCAGCACGCTTCCATCTTTCTTTATGATGTCGAGAGCATAGTTCAAACCTTCCTGCGATGAAGAGAAATGATCCCCCATAACCCTGACACCCTTACCTCCAGTCAGTCCCCTTGGCTTGACAACAAAATCCTTCTGGTAAGAGGAGATCCATTCCGTGCATTCCTTTTCTGAAGTGAAGCTTTTGTTTAAAACACCGCCTGCAACGCCGTGCTTCTCGAGCAGGTTTCTCATGAATATTTTATCAGTCTCTATTCTGGCAGCATTCATGGATGGCGATGCAGTCGGTACGCCTTTATCTGTGAGGGAATCAACCAGTGGGGTAGCAAGCACAGGGTCTGGGCCGATGAATGCCAGATCCACCTTATTTAAAATAGCGAAATTAAGTATCTTATCCCAGTCCGTCTCCCTGGCAATGAGGGAAGCCCTGGAATATCTCAGTATTGACGGATTCCTGTTGCCCATTGCCGCATAAATTTCTGCGCCCGATTCCTGAAGCTTTGTGGCAATGGCATCTTCACGTCCTCCACTTCCAACAAGCAGGATCTTAATCGACAGGCTTCTCATCCCGGCTTGATTTAAGCATATCTGAAACCTGTTCCCTGGATACCTTGAAGTACTTGTAAAAATTCTTTCCTATCCTGAAAATTTCAGTGTTTCTGTATTTCTCTGAAACAATGATCTTGCGCTTTTTCAGATCAGAAAGGATCCTTTCTGTACTTTCACCAAACCTCTTTGTGACTTCTCCCCTCAGTAAACCGTCCGACGTGATAACCATGGAAAGCAGTTCCTGTGCCTCCTTCGGAAATTCCGGCATAGATACTGGTTCTACTATCTCCACNTACTCTTCCTTGACTTCCATCTTGTAGCGAATTCCTATCTTTGCAATTCTCAATGCTGTTTCCCTTGAAGAATAGTCCTTCATCAGGGACCGGAGTGCTTTCGACACGGCATCCTTGTCTTCGTTCAATGGAATAGACATGTCGCCGACAGACATCGGTTCCTGAGAAGCGAAGAGGAGTGCCTCGACGGCAAGCTTCAAATTCATTAGTTAAGATATATGATAGTTTATAATATTATTTTCCAAATTGAAAGTTGCTTGCTTTTCAACAAGCAAGATGGTTATCTTTCCTGCCGATTCAAAGAGAAATATTAACTAGTGACCTTGACATTAAGTGTTGGACCGAACATATGTTCGCTACAAGGAAAGTTGAAGCAACTGAGGACCTTGAGGTCATTCCCAGCACTTCCAGAGGCAGCAAAGCATCTGTGCTATTCTGGTTATGGTTTGCCTCAAACCTGACAATCGGTGATTTCCTTATTGGCCTGCTTGCCCAGGGCTACGGACTTGGCTATTTGAACACTGTCATGGCGCTTGCGATTGGCACAATCCTTGGTGGAGTTCTCCTGGCACTTATGAGCGTTATGGGTCCTCTATTTGGTATGTCACAGATGAGGATCGGGCGGTACACGTTTGGAAGAAAAGGTGGCATCGTCATGTCACTATTGCAGTGGGGAAACACGCTTGGCTGGTTCACCTTCAATTCTATAATTGCTGCTTCAGCACTTGCACTTGCGATTGGCGTCAAACTATACGCAATTCCGATCGCAGTCACCGTTCTCCTCGTACTTGGGCTCATCCTTCTAGGGCACAAAACAATACAGAGATTTGAGAGAGGAATGTCCATCGTTCTTGGCGTATTGTTTATCATAATCCTTGCATACTCGATTGAGAAAATAGGCGTTTTCGGCAACTCTGCCGCACCTGTTGCCTTTTCTGCAGTCTCCTTTGGATGGATCGTGGCATTCAGTTTTTCCTATATAATGAGCTGGGGACCATATGCTTCCGACTACTCCAAGCATCTCGAACCATCAGTCTCGCGAAAGAGCATCGCAGTTTACGTCCTTTTAGGGGCTGGACTCGCATCTTTCTTCTCTGAGCTTGTTGGCTACTATGTCGGAATGGCCACCAACTCCACCAGTCCCAACCCCGCACAGCCTCTTGCACAGTTCCTGGGAAAATATGCTCTTATCGGGCTATATTTCCTGTTCCTTGGAGGACTGTCTGCAAACGCCATCAACCTGTACTCAAACACAATGAGCATAAGGGCAGCCGGTGTAAAGTTGGAGAGAAAATATATCGCCGTTATCGTAACTGCAGCTGCGGGTGTTCTTGCATATCTTGGATATAACAGCTTCTATGTTTCTTACGAAAATTTTCTCTTCATCCTCGACTACTGGATTACACCCTGGATTGCGATAATGCTTGTGGACTTCTTCATGCGGTACCGACAGTACATTAAAGGAGGCTACAAGGAGGTTGTAAACTACCGGGCTATATTCTCTTATCTCCTTGGTATCACGGTATCAGTACCATTCATGTATCCTTCGGAATATTTCATTGGCCCAATCGCCTACAGGCTGGGGTTCGACATAAGCTATTTTGTATCTTTCATAGTGGCCAGCTTTGCTTATTACATGCTGGAGATATGGCATGAAAATAAATCCACCAATTCATTGCCCTCATGAACATGGCAGTTCTTAACGACAGGGAAATCGAGGACAGGATCAGGCAGGGCATGCTTATAACAGGTGATTATGACATAAAGCTTGTTACGCCAAACGGATACGATGTGAGGGCGGATATTATACGTGTCTCCGACATGGAGAAAAAGGATGCTGCGGATATACCATCCAACAGTCATTTCTTCATATCAACAATGGAAACAATTAACCTGCCTCCCGACATAACTGCACAGATATGGATCCGCTCCTCGTATGCAAGGAAGGGCATAATTGGTTCTTTTGGCTTCATAGATGCTGGTTTCAGGGGACAGCTTACCCTGTCTTTCTATAACTCTTCCGGGGAGCCTCTGCGCATATCAAGGGGTGAACGGGTGGCGCAGGTTGTCTTTCTGGCAATGTCCTCTGCTGCGGAGCGGGATTATTCTTCCAGGTCAGGAAAATACCAGAACAGCAGTGGAATCAAACTTTCCTGAATTCCAAATTATGGTGGAAACAGAATTATCAGCCGTTCCTTCAATAGCCGTTATGCGCGAACCTTTAGGAATAAGCTGATAATTTAAAGTAGTCATGAGCAATACTTAAGAGCCTAAATGGCAGGTGAATCTTATATGGTAGAAGACTTAGATCCGTTTGACATCGCAGTCAAACAACTTGAAAAGGCAGCGAAAGTAATAAACTTGGACAAACAGGCGCTCAACATTTTGAAGGAACCCTTGCAGATACTCCAGATCAGGATACCTGTGAAAATGGATGACGGAAGAACGGAAGTGTTCACCGGGTTCAGGGTACACTACAACAACGCAAGAGGTCCTGTTAAGGGTGGAATAAGGTTCCATCCTGAAGAGAGCTTATCCACCGTCAAGGCTCTTGCAGCGTGGATGACGTGGAAGACGGCAATCGTTGACATCCCTCTTGGCGGCGCAAAGGGCGGAATTATATGCGATACCAAGAAGCTCAGCATGGGTGAGCTTGAAAGATTGAGCCGCGCTTATGTTAGGTCACTTGGCGAGTACATTGGGCCAGAAGTCGATGTACCTGCTCCAGATGTCTACACGACTCCGCAGATTATGGCCTGGATGATGGATGAGTATGAGAATATTGTCAGAAGGTCAGCTCCAGGCGTCATTACCGGCAAGCCCCTGGAACTTGGCGGATCCCTTGGAAGAGGAGACGCAACAGCCAAAGGCGGTATGTATGTACTGAGAGAAGGCGCAAAGAGACTTGGCCTGGACCTGTCAAAGGCAACCGTGGCAATACAGGGCTTTGGGAATGCGGGCCAGTTTGCTGTGAAACTTGTTCAGGAACATTTCCACTCCAAGGTTGTAGCAGTTTCAGACACGAAGAGCGGAATATACAGTGATAAGGGTATCAATTTTGATGCGCTTGTCGAGCACAAGAAGAAGACTGGATCAGTTGCAAACTTTCCGGGCACAAAGAACATTACCAACCAGGAGCTTCTTGAGCTGAACGTTGATGTACTGATACCTGCAGCAATCGAGAACCAGCTCACTGCAAAGAATGCCGATAAGGTGAAGGCAAAGATCATACTGGAACTTGCGAACGGACCAACGACTCCAGACGCTGACGAGATATTCTTCAAGAAGAAGATAATGCTCCTTCCTGATTTTCTGGCTAACTCAGGCGGCGTCACCGTGTCCTACTTTGAATGGGTCCAGAATGTTGGCGGCTACTACTGGGATCTTGATGAGGTCTATTCACGCCTGGACAAGAAGATGACAAAGGCGACAAAGGAAGTTCTCGATGCAGCGGAGAAATACAAGATTGATACAAGAACCGCCGCATACACAATATCCATCAAGAGAGTAGCAGACGCAATGAAACTGAGGGGCTGGTATTAACCATCCCTCTCTTTTTTTT